>ERZ1370068.3230-contig-2348_pt1 | contig 28954 bp, 43 predicted proteins | sample MGYA00561227_ERZ1370068 | MGnify/ENA primary metagenome ERZ1370068 (study PRJEB38410, sample SAMEA6850437) | metagenome | study: Metagenomic assessment of the ecological functions of the soil: analysis of the soil microbiota associated with the...
TTACGTATTGCTCAGCGGAACCACTTCGTGCATCGGCCGTCTCCCTCGTAACGGTCCGTTAACAGGCCGCGGAGTCTACTCGACGCGATGCGACGAGATTCGTGACGCTGCGGAAATCACAGACGTAAGAAAAGCGCCACAAATCTTTTACACAGCGTTGTTAGCGTCGTCAGCACGTCGAACCATCGACTGCTGCAGAAGAATCCACGGACACACTTCGCTCACTAGGGAGACCGACAGCTCATGAAGCACGAATTCACGAAGACAAGAATCGCCATGGCCGTCACGGCCGCGCTCGGTGCCACGCTCGCGACCACGGCGCCGGTAGCCAACGCAGGCAAGCCGGGCGGCACGTACGTCACCGGCGACTTCCATAACCATACGACGTGCTCCGACGGCTCCATCTCGATGCAGAAGCTCGTCTCGAAATCGACGAACGGCGAAGACGTTCCGTGGGGCCTCGATTGGTTCGTCAAGCCGGCCACGGCGGCAACGGCAACCGCAACTGCACGCTCGTCGAAGACGAGAGCGCTTGCGACGCCGGCGTACCCGATCGTCACCGCGGCAGACGGCACGACGGTGCTCGGCCCGAACACGACGCTGGCAGAACTCCAATCCGCCGGTTCAACCGAAGGGCGATGCGTCCGGCAGCGCGCCGAATCGCAACATGTGGCGCTGGCAGGCTGTCCAGGAATTCCAGTATCCGCTGCATCGAGTACCTCGCGGCGTACAACAACAAGCCGTTGTTCCTCGGCGTCGAGTCGGTCGTCGCCGGTCACGAGCACACGTCGATGTCCGTCATCACGGGCCAGATGCCGGCGTCGATCTACAGCGCTTCGCTGCCAAGCACCGCGTGGTTACACGCCGCTCGGCAACGCGAACGCGCTCGCGCAGTGGTTGTACTGCTTCGATCGCGGCAACAATGACACTGAGCCGCGGCAACACCACGTCGACGAGCGGCGTCGGCAACAACTGGGACTGCTCGGTGCCCGGCAGCTTGAATCCAGCTCGACGCGAGCTGGAACGAGGCGGCGAAGAAGCTGAACCCGACCGGCAGCACCGGCGTCGGCGACCGCGGCCACAACAAGACCGTCGAGGCATTGAAGTGGATGGAAGCGTTTCACGGCGGCGGCAGCTACTACGTGCCGGCGCACCTCGAGCGCGCGGGACCGTTCAATCCGAACGGCAACAACGGCTACAACATCGAGCACCTGCGCGACTTCAACAACGCGGCGCCCAGGATCGCGTTCGGCATGGAGACGCAGCCCGGTCACGGCGCCTCCGACAACCGCGGCGAGTACGCCATTCGCCGCAACAACTTCGGAGCGCCGATCGGGCTCGTCGACACCGTCGGCGGCACGACCTATGGCGGCACCGGCGTTTATGGCGCGCAGATCGGCGGCGTTTGGGACGCGTTGCTCGGCGAGGGCCGCAACTTCTGGTTCTTCGCGAGCTCCGACTGGCACAATCGCGGGTCATTCGGTCCCGATGACCGACGTACGACGCAGGACTTCTATCCCGGCGAATACCAGCGCGATTTCGTCTTAGTGCGCCCGGAGCGGCGCGGCCACGACCGCAAGCTGCCGCTGAACCCGCAAGAGATCGTCGACGGACTGCGCAACGGCAACAGCTGGACCTCGAGCGGTCAGCTCGTCGATCGGCTCGCGTTCGTCGCGTGCGCGGACACGCGGATACCGGATCGCGCCGGCAACGCGATCATGGAAGCAGCGACGCTGGTCGCGGCCGCGCTCAACACCGACGTCGACCTCGGCCGCTGCGCGACGATGGGCGAGAAGCTCGTCGTGAAGCCCGGCGAGGAAGTCGTCGTCGCGATCGTCGCGCGCGATCCGTCCGGCACGAGCTACGCGCCGTACTCGTTCGCGAATCCGTCGCTCCTGCAGATCGGCGCTCAGCAGCCGCTGAACAAGCCGGTGCTCGACCACATCGACGTGGTTCGCGGGTTCGTGACGGGCTATCGCGACCCCGCGAATCCCGCCGCGTACGCCGGCGAATGGCCGCGCGACTGGATCAACAACCCGAACTTCGCGAACGTCCCCCCGCCGCGAAGAACACGAGCTCGGGCGTGCTGAAAACGTTCAGCGCGCGCACGTGGAACGCTCCGCGCGGCGCCGCCGGGGAGTTCAAGCGCGTCGTGTTCCGGATTCCGAATGTTCAGCAATCGCAGTACTTGCGGTTACGCGGCTCGAACCTGCCGGCGAGCGTGCCATTCGAGACCGATGCGAACGGCAATCCGCTGGCGGACAAGTGGACGAACGCGGCCGGTATTTCTGGCGCCGGGCCGAGCGGGTCGGAGATCGTCCCCACGAACGGCAACCTGCGCATTCCGTGCACGAGCGTAGGCACGAACGACTTCGACGGCTGTCCGGCGCACCTGGGCGCGCGCGATGGCGTCAAGTACTCGAGCTACGACGTCGCAGCTTGGGCCGACCTCTGGTTCTACAGCAATCCGATCTACATCGAAGTTCAAAGCGGAACAAGAGTAGCAGGCGTTCAGTAACGCACGACAAGCCACCAGTCGGGCGCCGCGCTCCGCGCGGCGCCCTCTCTTTACAACGATCGAAGGTGAAAATGTCTGCCGCAACCGTAACCCCTTCCCCGCACAGCCACATGCACCGCGCGCTTCGGACGCCGCAATGGCTACGTGAGCCGCTGCTCCGCTTTGCCGTCCTCGGCGCCGTGCTCTTCGCAGCCGACTACGCGCTCGTCGGTCGAGCGGAGGATCGGCACGCGATCGTCGTCGATAACGCAGTGGACTCGAATCGCGGCGCGTGTTTGCCGAAGCTCGGGGGCGGCAACCGAACGACGAGGAGCTGTATGCGTTGCGGCGCGTCTGGCTCGACAACGAGGTGCTGTATCGCGAGGGCCTCGCACTACGGCTCGACGACGGCGATGCCGCCATTCGCGCGCGCGTGATCTTCAAGGCGCTCAGCGTCATCGACGCGGGCCTCACGCGCCCACCGATCGATGACGAGCAGCTACGCGCTTGGTTCGAAGAGCGCCGCGCTCGCTACGACGAACCGCAGCGCTATGACTTCGAGGAAGCGGTCTTGAACGGCGGCGGCGAAAACGACGTGCTAGCTTTCGTCGCGGACTTGAATGCCGGCACGCCGGGCGACGCGCAGGCCGGTTTACGAGTCTTCAAAGGCCGGCCGCACGATAACTCTGGTTCAGAGCTACGGCGAGTCGTTCGCCGCGGAGCTCGAGGCCGGAGAAGTCCGGCGTTTGGCGAGCGATTCACAGCACCGAGGGCTGCGGGCCGTGCGCCTGCTGAGCATCGCTCCGCACAAGCCGGCCTCCTTCGACGACCTGCGGGGCGTCATTCTTCAGGATTGGACGGACGCCGTCATGGCGGAGCAGCGCAGCGCAGCCGTCGCCGGTGCTCGCCAAGAAATACACCGTCAGAGTCGAGGGAGCGAGTGATGAGGCTCTCGACCTTTCTGGCGGTGGCCGCGCTGTTGGCGACCAGCGTCACCGTCGCGCGCTCACGAGATGAGCATGGCCGAGATGGAGCTTCGCGAGACCTCGCCCGGCTTTTTTCTCTGGCAGTGGACGAGCAGCGGCAATCGAGCGCCGGGCGAGGGGCTAACGGTGATGTGGCCCGAAGGTTGCGCGGAGGACGCCAATGTCGTGCGCTGCGGCCCCGGAGGTCTCAGCGGCACACTCGAGGTCGACGGAGTCGGCGAGCTGTACTCGGCCGCGCTCGTCAAGGTCTACTGGGCCGACGGCCAGAGCAGCGTGTACACGTTGACGTCCGCTCAACCGTCGGCACGCCTGTACGGCGCCGCGGACGACCGTCGCGGAGCCGGCGAGATCGCGAGCGCGTATGGCGTGCTCGGCGTCCAGCACATTTTGAGCGGCTTCGACCACCTGCTGTTCGTGCTCGCGCTGTTGTTCCTCGTTGGCTTCAATCGGCGACTCATCTTCACCATAACCGCGTTCACGGTTGCCCACAGCGTAACGCTGGCGCTCAGCGCGCTCGGTTTGTTGACGCTCCGTCCGCCTCCCGTCGAGGCGACGATCGCGCTATCGATCGCGCTCGTGGCCAGCGAAGCGCTGAGCGGTCGGCAGACGCTCGCGCGTCGTTGGCCGGCGCTCGTCGCGTTCACGTTCGGCCTCGTTCACGGGCTCGGATTCGCGGGCGCACTGAAAGAGATCGGCTTGCCTCAGAACCACCTGCCCGTGGCTTTGCTGACGTTCAACGCCGGCGTCGAGCTCGGTCAATTACTCGTCGTGGCGTTCAGCTACGCCGCGTATCGGGCATTCGGTCGAATCCCGATGCTCGTCGTTTCACGCAGGCCGGTGCTCTATGCGATCGGCACCTTGGCAGCCTATCTGGTCGATCGGCCGAATCGTTGCGGATCGTCGCGCGAGGTCAACGCACCTCGCTGTGGTGCGTGCGGATGTTCTTGTGCTTGGGCGAAAGGCGCTTCGCGACCGCCTCGGCGACGTACACGGAGCGGTGCATTCCGCCGGTGCAGCCGATCGCGACGGTCAGGTACGAGCGCTGAAAGTCCTGATAGCGCGGAATCCATTCCTCCAGGAAAGCTACGATGTCGTCGACCATTCGCTGCACCATCGGCGCTTCGTCGAGAAACGCGCGAACGGGCTCATCCTTGCCGCTCAACGGCCGAAGCTGCGGCTCCCAGTAAGGGTTCGGCAGGCAGCGCACGTCGAACACGAAGTCGGCGTTCGCGGGCAGGCCGTTCTTGTAGCCGAACGACTCGATCATGATCGACACTGCGCCCGGCGTTCGCGGCGCGACGCGCTCGCGAATCTGCTCGCGCAGCGCGTAGACTGGACATGCGCGTCGTGTCGATGACGAGCTCCGCCGAGTTGATGATCGGCGAGAGAAGCTCGCGCTCCTTCGCGATGGCCTCTTCGAGGCTCGTCTTCTCGTCGGACAGCGGGTGTTTGCGGCGCGTCTCGCTGAAGCGCGACAAGAGCACCTTGTTATCGGTCTGCAGAAAAATGATTTCGACGGCCAAGCCGCCCTCGCGCAGCTTCTGCACGAGCGCCGGAACATGCGCGAGGTCGCTGGCCCGGCTGCGCGCGTCCAAGCCGATGCCGACGTTCTCGAACGCCGGGTCCTTGCGCCACACGAGCTCGTCGACGAACGGCTTCAGCAGCGCGACGGGAATGTTATCGACGCAGTAGAACCCGAGATCCTCGAGCACGTGGAGGGCCACGCTCTTGCCGGATCCCGAGACGCCGCTGATGATCACGAGCCGCAAGGGTTTCCTCCAGGGCGAGGACCGAGCTCAACGATAGCGCGCCACCTCTCTGGCGTGGTGATCGGTGATCTTCTCTTTGTGTTTCTTGACCTGTCGGTCGAGCTTGTCGACGAGGATGTCGATGGCCGCGTACATGTTCGGCTCGATCTGCTCGGCGTGAATCGTGCCGCCGCCGACGTGGATCGTCGCCTCGGCTTTGTGTTGGAGCTTCTCCACCGTCAGAACGCAGTGGATGTCGGTCATGTGGTCGAAGTGGCGCTCGAGCTTGGCGAGCTTGGTGCCGACATAGTTGCGCAGCGATTCCGTGATGTCGATGTGATGGCCCGTGACGCTCAGCTGCATGGCTCACTCCTTCCACTGGTTATTGTGACTTGCTCCGCTTCCGATCGCTCGATGAGGGAATCTTCATCGCCTCACGATATTTCGGCAACCGTACGCCGAGCCACGGTGACGCCACCCTCGGACAGCATGTGCGCGATCTGGCTGTCGGAGAGAGGCTTCTCGGGGTCTTCCGCGCTGACGAGCTTGCGGATCTTCGCGCGGACTGCGGTCGAGGATTGATCGCCGGCGTCGCCCGCGACGTGGCTCGAGAAGAAAAACCGGAACTCGAACACGCCGCGAGGCGTGTGCATGCTATTTGTTCGTGGTGACGCGCGACACCGTCGATTCGTGCATCTCGATGGCTTCCGCGACGTCGCGCAGCACCATCGGCCGCATGTACTCCTCGCCTTGCTCGAGGAACTCGGTTTGACGCTGCACGATCGTCAGCGCGACCTTCAACAGTGTCTCGTTGCGGATTTCCAAGCTGCGGATCAACCAACGCGCCTCTTGGAGCTGGGCCTTGAGAGCATCATACTCCTCGCCGCGCTCCCAACGAGCCCGCGTAGAGCTGATTGACGCGCAGCTGCGGCGACATCGAGTTGTTTAGCTCTACTACCCATTGCCCCTCGTGCCGGCGCACGAACACGTCGGGAACCACGTACTCCGGCGGCGCCAGTGAAGACATTGGCTCCGGGCCGCGGTTGGCACGCTCGGACGAGAGCGATCGCGGCCTCGATGTCGCTGTCCGACGCGCGAACAGCCGTTTCAAGACTCCGTATTGGTGCTCGGCGACGAGCGGCAGATGCTCGGCCGCGATGCGCATCGCGAGATCGAGGCCGGGCGTCTCGGCGGAGAGCTGCTTGAGCTGCAGCTGCACGCACTCGCTGACCGGAGCGCGCGCCGATGCCCGACCGGATCGAATTGCTGCACGAGCTTGACGAGGCATTCTCGATGTCCTCGATCGATACGAGAACGTCCGGCGCAGAGCGTCGCGCGGATCGTCCGGCGTCGTCCGGTCATGTAGCCGTCGTCGTTGATCGCGTCGATGATCAGCTTGGCCGATCGCCGTCGTGCGCGGGTCGAGGTTCTCGAGCTCGAGCTGCCAGAGCAGGTGATCGCGCAACGTCTCTTCGGAGCGGTCGGCGTACTCGACGGTCGTGCGCGGCTCTGCGCTCTTCGGCGCCTCCGGAGGCCCCGTCTTCTGGGTGTCCTCCCAATCCGCCTCCGCGGCGACGGCAACCTCGGGCTCCGCGTCGGCGAACTCCTCGGGATCGTCCGATTCGGATTGCGACGACTCGGCTGTCTGGCCGTCCTCGGGCGAGGCCTCGGGCTCCTCGACCTCGAGCATGACGTTCTCGTCGAGCGCCGTTTGGATCTGCGTCTGCAACTCCATGACCGGCAGCTGCAACAGGCGGATCGCCTGCTGGAGTTGCGGCGTCATGGTCAGCTGCTGCGACAGCTTCAGTTGCAGAGACGGCTTCAGCATGCAAACACTCTAACCGGACTTCTCAGAGGGAGAATCCTTCTCCTAAGTACACTTCCCGCACACTCTTATTCGACAGAATCTCATCCGGCGAGCCCGATGCCATCAATGAGCCGTCGTTGCAGGATATACGCGCGGCCGCAGATTCCCAGTGTCTCGCGCACGTTATGATCCGTGATCAGGACGCCAATGTCGCGCTGCGCTCAGATGGCGAATGATGCGCTGGATGTCGAGCACCGATATCGGATCGACGCCGGCGAACGGCTCGTCGAGGAGCACGAACTTCGGCTCCACGGCCAGCGCGCGCGCAATCTCGACGCGGCGACGCTCGCCGCCCGAGAGGCTCACGCCGAGCGTATCGCGAACGTGGCTATGTGCAGCTCTTCCGAGCAGCTCTTCGAGCTTCGTCTGCCGGGCCGCGCGATCCAGGTCCCGCCGCGTCTCGAGGATAGCGCGGATATTGTCCGCCACGCTCAACTTCCGGAACACCGAGGCTTCCTGCGGCAAGGTAGCCCAGGCCCAGCTTCGCGCGCCGATGCACGGGCAGCTTGCGTGACGTCGCGGCCGGCCAGAGTCGGATGCTGCCCGTGTCGCAGCGCACGAGGCCCACGATCATGTAGAAGGCCGTGGTCTTGCCGGCGCCGTTCGGCCCGAGCAGCCCCACGACCTCGCCGCTTTCGACCGACAGGCTCAAGTCCTTGACCACCTGGCGCGTTCTGTAGCGTTTGGCGATCCCGAGCGCCTCCAACCTGCTCACTGGGGCGGGCTGGGAGCGGCGCTTCGTTCTTCGGAATCGCGGCGCACCTTCACCCGAAAACCGCCCTCGCAATCCGGCCGACCCGGACGTCACGCGCTCGGCGCGAAAGTCGTAGATGAGGTCGCACCCGGGAACCTCTCGGGTGTCAGCTGCACCGACGCGTCGCCGGTCATGCGCAGTGTGCGCGCGACGTTGTCGTAGGACATCGTGCCGGCGTGTCCCGTGACTTTCCTCTGCGTCGCCGCGTCGACGGCGCTGAACGATACGGGCGTGCCTTCGGTGTCGCCGCGCGATAGCTGGCCGTTCCGCATACGTGAACACTGCCGAATTGGCTTCCATCGACGCCGTGTCGACCTCGACGCGAGACGTTGCCTGTGAGCCGAAACTCGCCGGCCTGCGCGAACTCGAAGCCGGTCGCCAGCACGTCGTCGGCCGCGATGCGGAAGATTGCCTTGCGTGATGCGCGGCTGCTGCGCGCGCATCGCATGTTCGTCGGCGCGTCGAGGAAGAAGGGGCCCTGACGTGAATTGCAGCTCGTCGCCCGCGTCATTGTTTTGGGCGCCGGCCGCGGGGCCACTGCGAGCGCGGCTGCGCGCAGCGCGCGCGAAGTGCTAGTGAAGAATCGTGCCATGCTCCACGGATTCTAGCTCTAGAGTATCCCCCTTCAAATCCGCGCGAAGGCCGACGGCGTTCAGGTTGCAAGTCCCCGACACGGACTTGCACCTTTCCGTCCGACTCGGCGCTCGAAGTGTCGGGCGAAAGCCGCAGCGCTGTTGCGTGGTGATCGTCACGGGATGCGACCCGGCGGCCGGCTTGCTGCGGGCTTCCACGTTGCCGTCGAGATCGATCTGCGACCCGTCCCACGCGTACTCTGGCGCTCGCGGCCGTGAGAGTCCACGGCGTTTCGTCGGCAGGTTGGTAGTCGACGTTGACGCCCGTGAGCTTGAGGCCCTCTTCGCCGGGCACCTCGTCGAGCCGCTCGGCGAAGAGGCCGGTAGGTCAGGCGGCCTTGCTCGTCGGTGCCCGAGAGCCGCGCTCCGCGGGCGCGTAGTAACCGAGCGGCCCGGTAGGTTTGACGCGTTCGGCGGGTGAGGCCGCGTCCTGCCCGTTCCCACGTCGCGACCCACGTAGCGGCTGCGAGGATCGCGAGCACGACCATGACGACGGTGTTGCGCAACGAGTGGCCTTGACAGGAGGGCGGCTTGCGCCGCCGACGCACGATTGTACGCGAGACCCGAGCGGCAAGCGCCGGCGCATCGCCTCGCGTTGCCATGGGCTAGACTACGGGCTCGACCCACTCGACCCGCTGCCATGGACCCTCGCGACATCGCCTGCATTGATCGAGCAGAACCTCGCCGGGCTCGAAGCGCGCAGGTGCAAACGGACGGCCAAGGCCACTACGAAGCCACCGTCGATCTCGCGCCGCGTTCGCGGGCAAGCGCAGCCTGCAGCGGCATCAGCTCGTCTACGGCACGCTCGGCTCGCGCGTCGGCCGCGAGATCCACGCGCTCGCGCTCGAGACGCTTCACGCCCGAAGAGTGGCAAGCGCGCGCGCCAGAGGCCGCGGCAGACGAGCGACCCGCATGGACAAGCTGGCGATCGTCGGCGGCGCGCCGCTCGCACGGCGAGGTTCAGATCTCGGGCGCGAAGAATGCGGCGCTGCCGATCCTCGCGGCGACGCTGCTGGCCGAAGTCGCCGGTCAACGCTCGGCAACGTTCCGCACCTGAACGGACGTCGACGACGACCGTGAAGCTGCTGCGGCGCATGGGCGTCGAGATCGCGATCCGCGACGGCGTCAGCGTCGGGCGTCGATGCGTGCCGGCATCAGCGAGTCTCGTCGCGCCGTACGAGCTCGTGAAGACGATGCGTGCGTCGATCCTCGTGCTCGGCCCGCTGCTCGGCCGCTTCGGCCACGCCGACGTGTCGTTGCCGGGCGGCTGCGCGATCGGCGCGCGGCCGGTGAACCTGCACGTCGCGGGGCTGCGCGCGATGGGCGCCGCGATCACGATCGACAACGGCTACATCCGCGCGCGCGCGAACGCTGCACGGCGCGCGGCTCGTGCTCGACACCGTCACGGTCACGGGCACCGAGAACCTGCATGATGGCCGCGACCTGCGCGCGACGGCGAGACGGTCATCGAGAACGCGGCGCGCGAGCCCGAGATCGCGTGAGCTCGCGAGCTTCCTCACAGCGATGGGCGCCAAGATCGAAGGCGCGGGCTCCGACACGATCCATATGCAGGAGTGTCGACCGCTCTGTCGGGCACGCCGCTACGACGTGATGCCCGACCGCATCGAGAGCGGCACGTACCTCGTCGCGGCCGCGATCACGGGCGGCCGCGTGCAGAGCTCACGCGCACGCAGCCCGAGCACCTCGACGCCGTGCTGCAGAAGCTCGCCGAGGCCGGCGCCGCGGTCACGCGCGGCGCCGGACTGGGTCGAGGCTCGACATGCAAGGGCGGCGGCCGAAGGCCGTCGACGTCAAGACCGCGCCGTATCCCGGCTTCCCGACGGACATGCAGGCGCAGTTCTGCGCGCTGAACGCGGTGGCCGAAGGCACGGCGACGATCACCGAGACGATCTTCGAGAATCGCTTCCAGCATGCGCTCGAGCTGCAGCGGCTCGGCGCGAATCGTCTCGATCGAGGGCAACACCGTGATCGTGCGCGGCGTCGAGCGAGCTCACCGGCGCGCCCGTCATGGCCACGGACTTGCGCGCCTCGGCGTCGCTCGTGCTCGCCGGCCTGCAGGCGCGCGGCACGACGATCGTCGACCGGATCTATCACGTCGACCGCGGGCTACGAGCGCATCGAGGAGAAGCTCGGCCAGCTCGGCGCCGACATCCGCCGCGTCGCGCGCTGAGCGGGCGTCGCCTCAGCTCGGGCGGACGCTCTTCGAGCACCGCGTCCGGTCGTGAACGCCGTGCCGTTCGTGCGCACGCCGCGGATCTCGGATGCGCTCGCCGGGCTGCGAGCTCGCGACCAGATTCATGGCCTGCTGCTGGCGCGTACATCCGCTGGTCGTTGATGTGCGTGAGCACGTCGCCCGGCCGCAACCCGGCGGCCGCGGCGGGTCCGGTCACCTTCTTGAGCTGCACGGCCGAGCCGTCGATGCCGAGGCTGGCTCGCTCCGCGGCCGACAGGTCGTCCGGCTCGATGACGCCGAGATAGCCGCGAATCACGCGGCCGTGCTCGATGAGCTGCTCCATCACGCCGCGCACGAGGTTCACCGGGATCGCGAAGCCGAGACCCTCGGGCGCCGCCTGGTCGCGAGGCGCGGCGCTGATGACGCGCCGTGTTGATGCCGACGAGCTCGCCGCGCGCGTTGACGAGCGCGCCGCCGGAGTTGCCCGCGTTGATCGCCGCGTCGGTCTGGATGAAGTCCTCGAACGTGCGTCACGTCGAGCCCGCGTCCGGTGGCGCTGACGATGCCCATCGTGACCGTCTGGCTCAGGCCGAGCGAGTTGCCGATCGCGAGCACCGACCTCGCCGACCTCGAGGCGTGTCGGAGCGGCCGAGACGCGACCTCCGGCAGGTTCGGCAAGTCGATCTGAAGCAGCGCGAGCTCGGTCTCGGGTCGGTGCCGACGAGCCGCGGCGTCGGCGACGCGGCCGTCCGCGAGCTGGACGAGGATCTCGGTCGGCGTCGCTGCATCACGTGCCAGTTCGTGACGACGTAGCCCCGCTGGTCGATCACGACGCCGGAGCCGAGCCGCGCCGCGACGCGCGCAAACCGCGCCGCTGCGCGGACGTCGTGAACGTCTCCGTGTAGATGTTCGCGACGGCGGGCGCGCTCGCGGCGACCGCCTGCGCATAGCTCGCGACGCCCGTCTGCGGCGCGCTCGGCCGCTCGACCGAGCTCCGGTTTCGCGAGGACGATGAGGAAGGCGACGGCGAGGCCGATCGGCGGCGGATTGCGCGAAGAAGCGCGGCGACCTTCGAAGACTCGACGACATGGCGGAGTCAGTCAGGTACCAGCGCGCTCGGTGGTCAAGGCCTTTCGGCCGCTGTGTATAATGCGCCGCGTCCGCAGAAACCGTCGGCGCGGCGTACACCAGGGACGACGTGCGACAAATCCCCGCAGAATTGGCACAACTCAACGTTTGATAGAAGGGAGGCTACCTGATGCTTGGCCCCGTCGGTCAAGGAGTGCTCTGTGGCTGAGAGCACCGGTTTCACGAGGCGACACTTCCTGACCGTCGCCACCGTCGTAACGGGCGGCGTCGGCGCCATCGCCACCGCGGTGCCGTTCGTACTCCTCCTTCAGACCGAGCGCGCGAGCTCAGGCGCTCGGCGCGCCCGTCAGAGGTCGACGTCAGCAAGCTCGAGCTCGGCGCGCTGCTGAAGCGTCGAGTGGCGCGGCCGCGCTGATCTATATCGTGCGGCGCTCGCACCGAGATGCTCGGCGCGCTGACGAAGGACGCCGGCGCTGCTTCGCGACCCCGACGTCGCGAAGACTCGACGCAGCCGAGCTACGCGCAGAACGAGCATCGCAGCATCCGCCCGCAGCTCCTCGTGCATCGGAGGGCGTCTGCACGCACCTCGGCTGCGCGCCGACTGCCGCGCTTCGAGGTCGCGCCCGCGGATCTCGGGCCGACGTGGCCGGGCGGCTTCTACTGCCCGTGCCACGGCTCGAAGTTCGACCTCGCGGGCCGCGTGTTCGCGGGCGTTCCGGCGCTCCACGAATCTTGCCGGTGCCGCCGTACCGCTTCATCAACGACAGCACGATCCTGATCGGCTCGGACACGGGGAACTCATAATGGCGAGCACCGAAGCGGACGTCTTCGATCGGCTCGGGCCGCGGTCTAGCGCGCTCGGCGCGTGGATCGACGATCGTTTCCCGATGACGAAGCTCATCAAGGAGCACGCCACCGAGTACTACGCGTCGAAGAACTTCAACGTCTGGTACGGCTTCGGCGTCATCGCCACGGTCGTGCTCGTGCTGCAGCTCGTCACGGGCATCTTCCTCACGATGAACTACAAGCCGCGTCGGCCGAGGCGCGTTCGCGTCGGTCGAGTACATCATGCGCGACGTCGAGTGGGGATGGCTGATCCGCTATCTGCACTCGACCGGCGCGTCGGCGTTCTTCATCGTCGTCTACCTGCACATGTTCCGCGGCCTGCTCTACGGCTCGTACAAGAAGCCGCGCGAGCTCGTCTGGATCATCGGCATGTTCATTTATCTGTGCCTGATGGCCGAGGCGTTCTTCGGCTACCTGCTGCCGTGGGGCAACATGTCGTACTGGGGCGCGCAGGTCATCGTGTCGCTGTTCGGCGCGATCCCCGTGATCGGCAACGAGCTCGTCGGAGTGGATCCGCGGCGACTTCACATCTCCGACATCACGTTGAACCGCTTCTTCGCGTTCCACGTCGATCGCGGTGCCGCTTGCTGCTCGTGGTGCTCGTGGTCGTGCACATCATGGCGCTGCACGAGGTCGGCTCGAACAATCCCGACGGCATCGAGATCAAGGAGCACAAGGGACCGGACGGCAAGCCGATCGACGGCGTCGCGTTCCATCCGTATCACACGAGCAAAGACCTCGTGATCGTCATCGTGTTCTTCGATCCTGTTCTGCGGCGGTCGTGTTCTTCGCGCCCGACATGGGCGGCTACTTCCTCGAGCACGCCGAACTTCGAGCCGGCCGACCCGCTGCAGACGCCGCGAGCACATCGCGCCGGTGTGGTACTTCACGCCGTTCTACGCGATGTTGCGCGCCGTTCCGAACAAGCTGCTCGGCGTGGTGTTCATGGGCTCCGGCCGTGCTGCTGCTGTTCTTCCTGCCGTGGCTCGACCGCTGCCGCGTGAAGTCGATTCGCTACCGCGGCTGGATCTACAAGCTTGCGCTGATGGTGTTCGCGGTCGAGCCTTCATCGCGCTCGGTTATCTCGGCCTGCAGCAGCCGACGCGGCCCGGTCGTGGTGCTTCTGCCGGATCTTCACGATTCTGTATTTCGCGTTCTTCGTGTTGATGCCGTTCTACTACGCGCGTCGGAGAAGACCAAGCCGGTTCCGACGAGGGTGACGTGGTGAAAGCGCCGTGCATCGCCGTCGCTCTTGAGCTCTGCGGCCTCGCCGGCGTCGCGGCGGCGCAGACCGGAAGCCGAGCTCGAGTCGGCGAACAACAACATCGCGAACACGGCGTCGCTGCAGCGCGGCGCGAAGTACTTCGTGAACTACTGCCTCGGCTGCCACTCCGCGAAGTACGTGCGCTACAACCGGCTCGGCGAAGGATCTGCAGCTCACGCGAGCAGCAGCTCGTCGACAACTTGATGTTCACGGGCGAGCGGCCGTTCGACACGATGGCGATCGCGATGCAGCCCGAGGACTGCGACGCGCTGGTTCGGCACGCAGCCGCCCGGATCTCGTCGCTGATCGCGCGCAGCCGCGGCACCGACTATCTCTACACGTTCCTGCGCAGCTTCTACGCCGATCCGTCGACGGCCGACGGGCGTCGAACAACGTCGTGCTGCCGCGGCACCGCGATGCCGCACGTGCTCTGGGAGCTGCAAGGCACGCAGCGCGCCGTGTTCACGAGCGAGCGACCGCGGCGTCGAAGGAGTTCGATGGGTTCGAGATGCATGCGTCCCGGCGAGCTGCCGCCGAGCGAGTTCGACGAGGTCGTGCGCGACATCGTCAACTTCCTCGACTACATCGGCGAACCGATCAAGCGCGAGCGCGCAGCAGCTCGGCATCCGCGTGATCGGGTTCTTGCTCGTGTTCCTGCTGATTGCCTATCATGCTTGAAGAAGGAAATCTGGAAGGACGTCCACTAGTCCTTCCGGCGTCGCGTCGCCTGCCCGCAAGTTCAAGGAGACTCGTCATATGACCGTCATTGCCAACCGTCGATCGGTGATGACGCTGTTCTCGAAGCCCGCCGATCCGTGGAGTCATCGCACGCGATTGGTGCTGTGCCGAGAAAGAGCATCAGCGATCGACATCGTCGACGTCGACGACGGCAACCTGCCCGAGGACCTGCTCGACCTGAATCCGTACAACAGCGTGCCGACGCTCGTCGACCGCGACCTCGTGCTCTACGACTCGCGCGTGATCATGGAGTACCTCGACGAGCGCTTCCCGCATCCGCCGCTGATGCCCGTCGATCCCGTCACGCGCGCGCAGTTCCGGCTCGCGCTGTTCCGCATCGAGCGCGACTGGTACTCGCTCGCCGACGAGATCGGCGGCGGCGTCGAGCGCAAGCCGACGGGCGCGCGCGGTCAAGGCGCTCGAGGAGAGCATCCTGTCGAGCGTCGAGATCTTCGCGGCGAAGAAGTTCTTCTTGAGCGACGAGTTCTCGCTCGTCGACTGCACGATCGCCGCCGATCCTCTGGCGCCTGCCGCTGTTCGGCATCAAGCTGCCGGCGCAAGCGCGGCCGATTCAGCGCTACATGGACGACGTCTTCTCGCGGCCGTCGTTCCAGGCGAGCCTCACCGGAGTTCGAGCAGGAGATACGCCAGTAGCCGACGCTCCAGACAAAGCAGCGGCCGTATCTGCTGCGGGCGATGCACGAGTGGATGGTCGATAACGGCTTCACGCCGCACTCTCGTCGTCGACGCACAAGCGCGACGAGCGTCCGCGTTCCCGAGGCGCACGTCAAGGACGGCAAGATCGTGCTCGAACGTGAGCCATCCGCGACTGCGGCGCACGCGCTCCCTCGGCAACGAGTTCGTCGTGCGTTCGAGGCGCGCTGGCGGCGCACTGATCGCCACGGCTCGAGGTCCCGCGTCCGCGGTGCTCGGCATTCTACGCGCGCGAGACCGGCCAGGGCATGATCTTCGGCGAGACGGATCGCGCCGAGGCCTGGGTGCGGGGCCGACGCCGGCCAACCGCCAGACAACCGCCGTGCCAGCGCGACCGCGGGCGCGCCGCAGCGCGCAAAGTCAGTCAAATAGCGTAGAAGCAGGTCGCCGCCGCTGCGTCAGCGCGGCTCGAGCAGCTCCGCGTCGATCAGATCGCAGAGGCAGTGGATGACGAGCAGGTGCACTTCCTGGATGCGGCAGGTGCGCTCGGCGGGCACGCGAATCTCGATGTCGCCGTCGGCGAGCGACGCCCGGCGATCGCTCCGCCGTCGCGGCCCGTGAGCGCGACGACTCGCAAGCCCGCGCTCGTGCGCCGCGCTGAATCGCGCGCAGCACGTTCTCCGAATTGCCCGATGTCGAGATCGCGAGCAGCACGTCCGTCAGGCTGACCCGAGCGCGCGTACCTGCTTCGCGAAGATCTCGACTGAACGCGTAGTCGTTGGCGATCGACGTGAGCGTCGAGCTATCCGTCGTCAGCGCGAGCGGCGGGCAGGCCGGGCGTTCGAGCTCGAAGCGGTTCAGGAGCTCGCTCGAGAAGTGCTGCGCGTCGGCCGCCGAGCCGCCGTTGCCGCAGCTCAAGATCTTGCCGTCCTCGAGCAGGCAGCGCGTCATCGTAGCGGCGGCGGCCGCGATCGCCGGCGCGAGGCCGATCGACGCTTGCTTCGTCGCGATGCTCTCTTGAAATGCCGGCGTACTCTGTTCTTCCATAGCCCGCTCGCGCGCTTGCCGGATCGCTCGTCACTGTGCCGCTAACCGAGGCACGCGTTCAACTGGCGTCGAAGGCGTTCTTGATCCAGCGAACCTGCAGGCTCCGCGCGTGTCGATCGCGTCGAAGGTGACCACGTCGAAGCGGATCGGTGCTGTCGTGCCACTCGCGCGTGGCGCATCAGAAGATGCCGCGTCGCTTGACGATGCGCGCGCGCTTCGCGCGTACCGATGCTCTCGATCGCGGAGCACAGCGTGCCGACGATCCGCGCGGGCGCGAACCTCGACGACGACGAGCGTGATGTCGTACGCGGCAAGACGAGGTCGAGCTCGCCGGAGCCGGCAGCGATAGCCGCGTGCGAGCGACCGTGAGCCCGCGGTGCTTCGAGGTAGTCGGCGGCGACCGCCTCCCGCATGGCCGGCCGCGCGCGCAGCCGCATGTCAGCGCGTGCCGACGAGCTCGACGGCGTCGAGCCGCACCACGGGTGTCTCGTACGCGACGCGGGCTGGCCGTTGCGGAACTGCGCGAGGGGCAGCGCGCGATGGATCTCGCCGGTGTCCGTCGAGGGTCAGGTCCCCGGACATTCCGCGCACCGGCCAGGCCGCGCGATCGCCCGTTGTAGAGCGAGCCGCACGAGCGCGATAGGCGTCGGACGCCCATGCGCGTAAGTACGCGAGCCAAACTGGCTGCGCTGCGGCCAAGTAGGCCTGCAATTCCTGCCTGAAGATCCGTCGGCGCTCGCGTCGGCGCGATCACTGCCAGGCGAGTCGGCGAAGATCACGCCGTTCAGGTCGTTCAGTCCGTCCGCGTGCTGCCCGGATCGAAGATGTCGAGCGTCGCGTAGGTCGGAATGTCGCCGGCCGAGTGGAAGCGCAGCTGCGGCGCGAGCAGCCGGCCGCGCGCGTGTCGTCTGCGGCGATGAAGATCGCGTCGACGTCCTCGCAGCGGCGGCGCGGCTCGAACTGCGATCGGCACGCCGAGGTTCGCGTCGAGCTCGGCGCTGCCGCTGGTTGCTGCGCGTGATGTTCAGCAGCGCCCGCGATCGGCTGGCGAGAAGTCCTGCAGCGCGGCTCGTAGGCCGGACGCAGTCGAGCAAGCTCGCCGCCGCGCGCCTCGAACTGCGCCATCCGAAGCTCGCGAGCGTGCGGCAGGCCGCGGTCGCGTTGCTCGGCACGAACGCGATTCGCCGTCGTCGCGCCGCTGTAGCGCGATCGAGTCCGCGATGACGTTCGCGCCTCGTCGTCGGGTGCACAGCGAGAACTGATAGAAGCTGCTGCGAACGTGGCGTCGGTTTGCGCGAAGTTCAGCGCGAGCGTCGGCACTGAAGCCGGCTTGCGTGATCACTTGCTCGACGTCGGCTCGGCAGCAACGGGCCGACGATGAAGTCGGCGCCGTCGAGCTGCGCGCGCAGGTACGCGGCTTCGCTGCCGCCCTGCGTCGTGTCGTAGATCTCGAATCGCGGTCGTGTCGCATCGCCCGCGTTGCGCAGGTGCGCGGCGACGAAGCCGTCGCGAATCGCGAGCGCCGGCGCGCTGCTGCGGCGACGTCGAGCTGGTAACAGCAGCACGCGATCTGCGTCGGGAAGCCGTATCGCGTTGCGCGGCGACAGCAGATCGGCGAGCAGAGCACGCCCGCCGCGGGGTGATCCGTGTACGTTCGTCGCGCCAACGCGAGCAGCGATCGCCGCAGGTTCAGCGGTGCCGCTCGTCGCAATCGGCGCGAGCGCGTAGCCAAGCCGTCGACGATCCGGTCGCCGGCGTCGGTGCGAGAGCTGCGCGTGGGCGGCGACTGCCGGAAGCCGTCCCAGATCAGCGTTGGTTCGCGAGAATCGCGGCCGAGTCTTCGAGCCAGACCTCGCGCTCGACGAGCGCGCGCACGGCGTCCGCGTGACGGCCGGAGCTGGAACAGCGCCTGCCCGCGCACCGCGGCCGCGTCGCGCAGCACGGGCACCGGTCGATGGCGGCTGCGTAGCGTCGCGAGCAGGTCGAGCGCGGCCTGCGGCTTGCGATCGCCGACCTCAGGCTGGGCGAAGCAGCGACCGTGATCGCCTGCTGCTGGTCGCGACTCGCGCCGGGCCGAGCGTCGCGATCAGCGAGCCGGCGCGCGCGAGCTGCGTGTCGCCGCGCGCGACCGACAAACGCGCGCTCTCGATGAGATAGTCGCTGCGTCGAGCGTCCGGTGGCTCGCCGCGAGCTGCGCGTGAAAGCTCCGCCGCGGACGCGCGATCGCCGATCTGGCACGGCGCGCGCGGGCGCGTCGCTCGATGCCGGCTCGTGCTCACGCGGCCGCGTGACTGCGCGGCGGCGAACGACACGCGGCGATCGCGGCGATCGCGAGCAGCGGCGACGAGCGAGCGCTTTCGCCAGCTGCCGATCGCGCAATGCGCTTGTAGACTTGGGCGTCGATCATGCGGCGTAACGACATTCGGCGTCCATGACGGCACACGCCGGCTCACGCGGCAAGCTCTACGTCGTCGCGCACGCCGATCGGCAACCTCGACGATCTGACTCCGCGCGCGCGTGAAGTGCTCGCAGCCGCCGACTGTGATTGCAGCCGAGGATACCCGCCGCACTCGGGGATTGCTATCGCGAATCGGCGTGGAAGCGCGACTAATTGCGCTATCACGAGCACAACGAGCGAGAGCGCGTCGCCGAGCTGCTCGGAGCGGCTCGCGGGCGGCGCGATGCGTCGCGCTCGTGAGCGACGCGGGCACGCCGCTGATCAGCGATCCCGGTTGGCGCCTCGTGCGCGCGCGCGCGAGCGCAGGCATCGACGTCGTGCCGGTGCCGGGCCGAGCGCGGCCATCGTCGCGCTCTCAGCGCCGCCGGCCTCCCGACCGATCGTTTCGTGTTCGAAGGGATTCCCGCCGCGCACGCGACGGCGCGCGAGCGGCACGCCTGCGCGAGCTGCGATCACGAGACGCCGCACGCTCGTGTTCTACGAAGCCGTGCACCGGCCTCGCCGCGACGCTGGCGGCGCTCGGCCGAGCATTTCGGCGCGCGATCGCGGCGCCGTGCTCGCCCGCGAGCTCACGAAGGTCCACGAGCAGATTCGCTCGGGCACGCTCGGCGGATCTCACCGCCGCAGCTCGGCGCGGACATTCCGCTGCTCGGCGAGTTCGTGATCGTCGTCGCCGGAGCGACAGCGACGACTCACCCGACGACGGCGCGCGCGCAGAGATCTACGCAGCGCTCGCTGCCGAGCTCGACCCGACAAAGGCGCTGCAGCTCACGTCGCCACGCTGACGGGCCTCTCGCGCAACGAGCTCTCATCAAGCCTGCGTTCGCACCGTAACGGCGGCGTCTGAGAACACGCAGCGCGCTTGCGCCAAAGTGCGTAGACTACGCACGGGAGTCGGCTGGGCAGCCGCTGGGTAACATCCTGGAGGAAAGTCCGGGCTCCGCTGGGCAGGGTGCCAGGTAACGCCTGGGAGGCGCGAGCCTACGGAAAGTGCCACAGAAAATATACCGCCGGCGCAGCAATGTGCGGTAAGGGTGAAAAGGTGCGGTAAGAGCGCACCGCGCAGGTGGCAACATCGTGCGGCACGGCAAACCCCACCCGGAGCAAGACCGAATAGGGGAGCGTTGGAGTGTGCCCACACCGAGCTCCCGGGTAGGTCGCTCGAGGTGCGCGGCGACGCGCATCCCAGAGGAATGACTGCTCTCGACAGAACCCGGCTTACAGGCCGACTCCCTTTCATAACTGATCGCTCGGTCTCGCGCGGTGCGTCTTATGGCCTCGCGGGAACGTCGGCGCGCTAGGCGATGGCGCCGCCGGAGCCTCGGCGACGGATTCACCGTCCCGCGGCGTCATTGGGGCGCCCTGCCGCCATTTCATCAGATTTCGCTCACCACCATCCTAACTCTCTGTCGGTCACAAAGATTTCAGCTCGCGCGCCGTTGACAGTCAGGCGGCAGCAGTCCATATAGTGTGGCGCGGAGTGGCAGAAAAGTGGGCGAGAATGGGCCTAGTGGTCCGGTCGATATATGTTCCGCGGCGCAACCAAAGTTACCCTCGATGCCAAGGGTCGTCTGGCCATCCCGAGTCGCTATCGGGAGCGGCTCGATGACCCGTGCCGATGGGCATTTGGTCGCGACGGTCGATCGTGACTACTGCCTTCTCATCTACCCGCTGCCTGATTGGGAGGAGATCGAGCGCAAGCTGGTCCGTTTACCTGCGCTGAATAAACAGGCGCGTCGTCTGCAACGCTTGATGGTGGGCTACGCCACCGAACTCGACCTGGATAGTCACGGGCGAATCTTGTTGACGAAGGAGCTTCGCGAATTCGCCGGCCTGGAGCGGCAAGCGATGCTTGATCGGGCAAGGCAACAAGTTCGAGCTGTGGAACGAAGAACGATGGAGCGCTCGACGGGACGAGTGTAGCTGGCTGACGACGAAGGCGAACAGGCGGGCTTACCTCAAGAACTCGAATCGCTATCTCTCTAGAGCACCGCGGCGATGACCAGAGCCCCTGGACATCAGCCCGTGCTGCTGAGGGAGGCGCTCGAAGGTTTGGCGCTGCGGGATGACGGTTGGTACGTCGATGCGACCTACGGACGCGGCGGACATAGCGCCGAAATATTGGCGCGGCTCGGAACTCAGGGACGGCTTACTCGCGCTGGACAAGGATCCGGAAGCCGTGGCTCACGGCCGAGAGGCGATTCGCGGCCGACGGACGTTTCGCGATCCGCTCACGCGGGCTTCGAGGATCTCCGCGACACGGTTGCGGCTCCTGGCTCGACGGCCGCAAGCTCGACGGCGTCCTGCTTCGATCTCGGGGTCTCCTCGCCGCAGTTGGATCAAGCGGCGCGCGGTTTCAGCTTCGCGCACGACGGACCTTTGACATGCGTATGAACACGGCCGCCGGCGCGACCGCTGCAGGAGTGGCTTTCGCCGAGCAGTCTCGCAAGCGGAGCTCGCGAACGTGCTGTTTCGCTACGGAGAAGAACCGCGGCGCGCGGCAGATCGCCGCCGCGATCGTGCGCGCGCGCGCGACGCTCGCGCCGCTTACGACGACGCGCCGCTCGCGGACCTCGTCGCGGCGCACGCCGGCCGGCAGACAGGGCCGGATTCATCCCGCCACGCGCGCGTTCCAAGCGCATCCGCATCGCGCGTGAACGACGAGCTCGGCCGCGCTCGAGCGCGCGCTCTGACCAGACGCCTGCGCTGCTCGCCGCCGGCGGGCCGGCTCGTCGTGATCAGCTTCCACTCGCTCGAGGACCGGATCGTCAAGCGCTTCATGGCGCGCGAGGCGCGCGGCGACGAGGCGTACGCCGGGCTGCCGAACATTCCGCCGCACGCGCGGCCGCGCTCTGCGCGCTCGTGGGGCGGCTCGTGCGCCCGGACGACCGACGAGATCGGGCTCGCAACCCGCGTGCGCGCAGCGCGCGACTGCGTGATCGCAGAGCGCGAGCCGCTCGAACGACCGTCCGCATGATCCCGAGTCACGAACAAGCATGTTGCGAGCTCGCGGTCGCTGTTGTTGCTCGCGCGCGGCGTGACGCGCGTCCGGCGTCTGGGTGGCGTGGCGCGAAGCACCGCGCGCGTCAGTTGTTCATGTCGAGCTCGAAGCAGCTCAACCGCGAGCAAGACCGGCTCAGATCGACTGGGGCCGATTGCAAATCGAGCAGGGCAGCTGACCGGCCACGCATCCGCGCATCGAATCGCTGGCCCGCGACAGGTTGCATCTCTGCAGCGGTATCTCCGACGGCAACCGCCACAACCACAACGACCTGCCGGTCCTAATGGCGCAAGTGTGGCGGCACGATCAAGACGGGGCGGCACGTCAAGTACGCGAAGGAAGTGCCGATGACGGTTCTCACTTCCCGCGCCTGAGGCGCACTCCGCGCCAGCGCTGGTCGATCGCCGGGCGACAGCACGGGGCGGTTGACGAACCTCGAAGGGTGATCTTCGTCCGGGTTTACTGCTCTCGCAACTGATATGATGCTCGTGGTGATGCCCACGGGCATCGCTTTTGCTGTTGAGTTAGGGTCACAAAGGAATCACAGATGCCGCATCTGGAAAACACGACGGAGCGGCTCGACGCATTACACCGACTCGGCCTGTCGCCGCAACTCTTGGCACTGGCGTCCGAACGGTGGCCGCACCCGATTTTCGAGTTCTGCTGCGGATCACACGTACCGCCGCTATTCGGTCCCGGATGAATACTGGCCTGAGGCGTTCGTCCCATTATGGGAATGCACCGAGACGGACCGTGTCGTGGTTGTCGCTTGGAGGCAGAAGGTCCGGGTTTTCTCGAATGGCACGCAGAGTCGCTGACCGGCCTGAGCGGATTCCGCGAACCGAGCAGGGGTTGTTATTCTGGCTGTTCTCTTATCTAGTCGAGGACGAGGACTCGGAATGGCGGAGGAGGAGGGCGTTTCGGCGGTTGCGGGAGGCCGCGCGCCGGAGCCGTCGGGTTCCGGTCACCGAGAGGTTTGTTGCAGCGCTTATCCTTCAGCACGGGCCGGCAGGTCGACTTACCGTGGTGTGAAGCCGAAGCGTGGACGATCCAGGGACTAACCATCTCAAGGACACATTGAGGGATTGGTTCTGAGATGTGTCGCCAGCCAATTCACCTTTGAAGACTGCACCACCAAAGCCAATCGTCGAACAGCCCTGAATCCCCGTACCTGATGCTGCAGCTGGTTCAGACGCACGCGCAGCTGGTCGGGGTCTTCGTTCAACCGCCGCGCCGCGTCGGCGGTGCTGTAACCCTCAAGTCGTAGCTCGATCAGCCGCCGGTCGAGTACCGCCAGCTGGTTCACAAACCCATACACCGCGTCGTTGATCGCGCATGCTGGAATGGACCCGGTTTCCGCGCTGGTCAACCTGGTCAACGTCCACCAGATCATCGTGAGTCCTCGTCTTTGAGCCAGTTGTCGCGTCTCGTCGCCACTCTGCGAGCCACCTTTCGGTAAGGCACCACCGTCACGCCAGCGCGATAAGCTGATCCGGCGACGCAACTGATACTGGGGCTCCACAGACCTTAACAGCAGACTCTGGACAGACTGGACGAGGTCGAGATCATCGACGAAGCAGCACGGGCTCGAGCAGCACGCGCGACGATTCGCACCCTCCGGCTCATTTGCGGTTTGTTCCAGCAGCGAGTCTTCGTCGTGCCGGGCACGGTCGAGCAGCGTCTCGAATTCGAAACCGGTGCGGTCATCGGCTCAACCCTCGGTCCGCCGTCGAGCTAATCCTCCGTGATTTTGATACGAAATTCGTCCGTCGCGGCATGGGCATGGGCAGACGCGCGGCCACGTTATTCGCGCTGGCAGCGGCACGGCCACCGCCCGGCTGCCGTCGAACGTCACGGTAATCGTCTCCCGCACGCAGCTTTGAGTTCGCACCTCGATCAGCAGACGATCACCGATGCGGAACGCGGCCCGATGCGTAGCGGATACATCGTACCAGGGGCGAGGGGCGGCGACTGTAACAGCCGCGACGTGCCTCCGTGCGGACCAGTTCGCTCCTCGACATAGAGGATGCCGTTCCTATCGGGCAAGATCCACGCGAAGGAGAGCCGGGCAGTCCGCAGGAAGCGCGGCGCTGGCGGAAGCGTGACGAGCCGCGCGGCATGGTAAACCGCGTGACAACAGGACTCTCCGGGGTGTCGGTGGTCAGCTTCACCCTTCGCGGAACCACGCCGCCGCCCAGGGATATGTATTTCTGATTTCCTAGCGCCCAAAGATGAGGCTTCGCCCCGGATAAAGAGCGGCGTCCCGTCGGGCGAGAGCGGCTCATCCGCACGCGGACGGCAGTGGACGAAGAAACAACAGGCGAGAATGGCCACGGCTCGCCGCATGGTGGTTTCCTTTGATGGGTCGGTTTTCCTACACGCCAAGCGTACACCACTTGCCGACCCGGTCAACTCGGTACACGATGGGGATCAACACGGCCAGCGTGCGGCATTGTGCCAGCGCAAAGTTGCACAGGCGTGCCAGTTTCACCCGCCGTTTGCCGGACTGGTTAACTCGGCCGGAAACCGGGGCCAGGCGGGGGGTTGATGCTCCGGGGCGCGGAAAAATCTGTCGCTTTTCTGTTACGGAATAGCTTCTCGGGCGCGGCATGTAGACGCCGCAGAACGTGGCCGCCTTCTTCACCAATATTACCCAACAAGAAGCCGCCGCCTCGGGAATTTGTGACCCGAAGGACTGCGAAATTTCCCGCGCGACGAATTCCGAACTTTTCGCTGTATCTTTGTGCCCTGGCGAGTAGAGTTTGCAGAATGGTCGGAAAGGAATGGCGCTACACCGTCACCGACTCCGGCGGAGCCCGCGGCCCTGAACTCTGGGGGAGGCTGGCGCTGTTCGAAATCGCGCATGCTCGATCCGAGATCGGAGCCAAACAAAGCCTGCGGGCGGGCGTCCGCAGACCGCGCGCGGCGCTGCGCGCCCGCCTGCCGTGCCGCGTTGAAGAACTTCTCGAACGCGACGCCGAACTCGCCAGCAACACCGAAGCTGTGTCCTCGAGTTGGTCTATACCGAATGGACGACGCGTGAGGAACTGGGCGAGCGCCCCGACAAGGGCGAGATGTACGAGCGTTTCCTCGGAGTTGGCCGACCGCCTTCGCCGTCTCGAGGTCCACGACGGGCGTCTACGACAGCAGGAGCACGCCCCATCACGCCCATCTCCTGATTACCACGGGTGGAGGGCGACACCCCAGAGGCCCTGTACCTCCACGCCCGACTTGCATTACGAGGTGCTATAGCGAGCTGGGCCTGCGCGGTACATGGCATCAGTCTCTTTGCTACGCGCGGTAGCCATTTCCGGCGCCGCGTCGTCGCCCTCAAACGGACTACCGGGCAGTTCGCCGACGACCGCGCACGAGCCCGCTTCAAGTCCGAGGCCGAGGCCGTCGCGCGCCATAACATCCTCGAACGTGGTGCAGGTGTTCGAGGTCGGCGAGGACGACGGCCACCCCACCGTGCGCTCGAATATGTCCCCGGCGGCAGCTCTGCCGAACGCCCCGCCTCAGGCCGCCGCCGCCGCGAGGCAGCGTGGAACGAAGTCGAGGAGCTGGGCGCGAGCCGTCCAGTATGTCACCACGGAGGCGGCATCCACCGCGACATCAAGCCGGCAAACGTGCTGCTCGCCGCTGATGGGACGCCCAAAGATCACCGATTTCGGCCTAGCCTGCCAGGTGTGGACGGCTCCGAGCAGGTGACGCAGCCACGTGATGGGCACACCGAGTTGGCGGCACCGGAGCAGGTGGGGCTGGCCGACGCGACCGGCCCGGCGCTCGACGTGTACTCGCTGGGCGCTGTCCTCTATGAGACACTTACGCCGTGCCCGCCGTTCCTGGTACGACGCCGCTGAGACGATCCTGCAAAGCGTGCGTGGGGCAAAAGATCCGATACCGCCGCGTCAGTGCAGTTCCAGTTCGCGCGACCTGGAGACGATCTCGCCTCAAGTGCCTCCAGAAAGAACCAGCAGCGTTATCCCAATCGCGCTGCGGCGCTGGCCGACGCGACTCCGCCGCCGCTACATCGACGGTCGGCCCATCATCGCACGACCCATGTCCTGGTCGAGCGCGCCGTCATGGGTGCAGCGTTTACCTGCGGTGTCTGCGTCATGGCGGTGCTTGTGGTCGGTGCGGCTCCTCAGCCTCACGGTCACCACGGTGTTGTGGCGAACCACCGCGGAGCTCCTCGCGGATAAGGAGGTCGCTACCGATCTCACCGAGCAGAAGAAGGCCGCCGCCACTGGACAAGTGAAGAATTACGACCTCCATCTCGCCTTAGCCCGCGAAGCCTGGGCAGCCGACAAACTGATCTGGCCCCTGGCTCAGCTGAACGAATGCGATCCCGTTGCGCGACGACGAGTAAAGGCGTCCTGCACAAAGAACACGCGTCTACGCCATGGCCTCTTGACCGATTGCAAAGAATTCTGCCGAATCACCTCTTCGCCCCCGACAAACTGACGATCGTCGCATTGTTCCCAAACAGCAGGTAAAGCATCTGGGACCGAACCGCCTGACAAGGCCGCGGAAGCATCAAGCTACCACCCCAGTTATTGCGGTGTTCTCTGCACGGCTTGACGGGGAAGTCGCGATAGTGTCCCCGCTGTGGCGACGGTCGTGGTCGATGTCGTCACGTACTTTCCGTGCGTGCCGACGGTAAGGAGGTGCGCAAACTACCCCAGGTCGAGGACTCGGTGCCGGCGGTGTCACTCTTCAGCCCACCGGCAGCGGATGGTGCTGGCACGATTTGGACGTGTAAACAGGAGCTTGAGGTGCGTGACTACCCGCCGGGCGGCGACACACATCAGGCGAGTTCAAGAACATGCGCCCGCCCCTGCCACTTGGCATGAGCTGACGCACGCTGGTTGGCTGCCATCCTTACCCAGGCTGTTCTCATTTATGACGTCGAGCTCCTGGGAAGGGGCCTGTGTCTGAAAACACGAAAAAGCGCAGTCCGAGCCCGTTATCGCCTTTGAACGGGCTGGCAGCATTCCTGTCCGTCGGTGAATCCAGGCGGCCCCGCCGAGATCCTGCTGGTGACCTGCCAACGGGGCACGATCCGGTATACGTTGCAGCAGCCCGGCGTGCAGACCCTGGCCCTGAGCCAGACGGACGAACTCTGGCCTGGAGCTGTGGACAAACCCCGTCCAGCTCTGGGACACGACAACAGGCAAGCTCTGACGATGCCGCTGCGGGGCAGCTCCTGGATTGTGTTCGCTTCAGCTCCCGACAACCAGTGCGTTGGTCACCACCACTCAGGGACGGCAGCGTCCGCCTGGGTGGAACGTCGAGCCGCGAGTAGCGTTTTTGTTCTCGAGGTCCTGTGTCCGATACGCTTGCCTGATCTGGATACCGAGCCACGCTGGCGGCGGGCTTCCGCCGACCTGCGCGCCTATGCGCCTGCGTGGCATGTCGCGTCGAGGAGTGTGCTCGGCCACGACGCGGGAGTTATGGCAACGCCGAGGCCGTGCTGGAACTGGTCTACACCGAGCGGACGACGGCGAGGAGTTGGGCGAGCAGCCTCGACAAGGGCGAGATGTAATGCCGCTTCCCTCCGCTGGCGGATCGACTGCGCCTCGTTCGAGTCCGTACTACGGCGTCTACGAAGGCAAGATACATGGTGCGCCACCCTGACGCCGCGGTCAGCCGCGGAGGACGACGCCGCGGACGCGGCACCGACGTTCGAGTCGGAGCCGTTACGAGGTGCTGGGCGAGTTACCGCGGCGGCATGGGCATCGCCCCTGGCTGCGGCAGCCGGGACTCGGCCGCGTCGTCGCCCTCAAACGCATCCTCACCGGGTGTTCGCTGACCACCGCAAGGGCCTGTTTCAAGACCGAGGCCAGAGGCTGTCGCGCGGCTGCAACACCCCAACATCATCCAGGTGTTCGAGGTCGGCGTGAGGACGACGGCCACCCCTACCTCGCGCTTGAATACGTCCCTGGGGGCAGCTCAAGCGACCGCCTGCGTGCCGGCCCACTGCGGCCGCGAGGCAGCGCGGAACTGGTCGGCGCGCTGGCTCGGGCGGTGCATTACATGCACGGCCGCGGCGCGCTTCGGCCCCATCGCGACCTCAAGCCGGCCAACGTACTCCCCGCCGCCGATGGCACCCCCCGAAGATCACCGATTTCGGACTGGGCGCGGCAAGTGGACGGCTCCGAGCAGGTGACCCGCAGTCACACGGTCATGGGTCGCCGAGCTTCTACATGGCACCCGAACGGACTGGGATTTGGTGACGTAACCAGTCCGGCCCTCGACGTGTACGCTCGGTGCGGTCCCCCATGAAACGCTGCGGACGGTCGCCCGCCGCCCCTGCCTGACACCGCTGGTGACACGGTGCAGCGCGCAGCTACTTCCACCGGTGCCGCGCCAGGTACAACCGAAGGTCGCGCGACCTGGAGACGGTGTGCCTGAAGTGTCTGAAAAGAGCCGCGAGCGCGATTCTCCGCTGGGCGCTGGCTGACGACTCCTGCGTCGTTACCTGATGGGCGACCCATCGCTGCGCCCGCCTCCGTGCGGGAACGCGATTAAGGGCGCGCGCCACCCGACCGTGACGCACTGGCTGCCGTTCACTGTTTCCGGCGCGGTGGTCGGCCCCCCTACCTCGTCACCACCCCTCTTGTGGTTCGCGCGGAGAATAATCGCCTCGCGTGATCGGGAAGGCCGCCCCTGGCCAGCCCGAGCCGAGGAGAAAAAAGCCGGTGAGCGAAAAACAATACCGCGTGCTGCTCGGCTCGGCCCGCGTCTGATGAGTTATCACCGTGGAGACGCCCGCGCCTGGCTGGACGAGCGCGCGACCCCGACCTGCGCACGATTGATCGGGCGCGAGTTGCACCGCCGCCCACGCCCTCCGCCACATCTGCCGCCCTTGCAGCATTCCAGCAGCGCTTCGGTCTCTTCTCCCTGACGGGCGGCAAGTTCGTGGTGGCGGGACCGGGCGCCAGGTGGACGTGCTGGACCTGGCAGCACCCGCGACAAAACCACTGTGGATCCCACCGGACGCACCCCCAAAACGGACTCTGTTTCTGGCCGAGGATGGAAGCCCGGTGGCCGTTCGTAGCCGGCGTGAAGACCGCGCCCTCTGGTCCCCTCACCGACGGCCGGGAGATGCTGCCGACATACTTGCCGTGGGGCGCCGCATGGGGTTCTGTGCACACGTAACTGAACGGGGAAGCACAA
>ERZ1370068.550-contig-10501_pt1 | contig 28953 bp, 38 predicted proteins | sample MGYA00561227_ERZ1370068 | MGnify/ENA primary metagenome ERZ1370068 (study PRJEB38410, sample SAMEA6850437) | metagenome | study: Metagenomic assessment of the ecological functions of the soil: analysis of the soil microbiota associated with the...
GGCTACGTATTGCTGACCAACAGTCGACGGAGCGGAACGGTGCCCACCAGGTGCCGATGGCTGTCGACGACATAGAGTCTCGAAGAGCGCGGTCGCGGCCGACCGGACCGCGGATGTAGCTTGATCGCGCCCTCGACCGTCAGTGCGTCCTCGCGGACGGCGACGAACTCCGGCGACATCAACCGGCCGGCCGAGTGCTTCGGGGTACTCGAGGACCTCCTGGATGTCCTCGGAGTGCTCTTCCTCGACGAGCTCGAGGATCTTCTCGGCCTCATCGCGAGGGGAGCTCTGTCGACGACTCCGGCCGCGTGCTCGGGCGGCATCTCGTCGAGGATGCGCTGAGACCTCGGTGTTCACCGAGCTGCGCGCACGAGCGTCAGCAATGTCGTGTCGTCGAAGGGCCGGGAGCACCTCGCCCGCCCCGTTCGGCGGAGAGCCGCCGGAAGAGCGCGACCTGCTGCTCGAGCGCGCGACCGCCGGATGATCGCGCGGCGACGTCCGACTGATGGGCCTCCTCGAGCGCCTGATCGTCGCGGCCCTCCTTGCCGCCCTCGAGCAGGCGTCGCACCGACTCGAGCAAAGCCGCTCCTGATCCTGCTCCTGATCGCTCCACAGTCACGAGAATACGCCACGTTTCCGATTTCGGCGGCGGGCTCAGAAGAACGTAAGTCGTCGAACGTGATCCTCAGAACCGCACAATCACATCCAGTCCGCCCATCCACACAAGTGGCTCGCCCTGCCGAGATCGAACGCCTTGTCGTCGCAGGAGTGGTAGTGCGCCCGACTTCCAGGACGGATCGCGAACGAATCGCTAAACTGGTGCGTCCAGCCAATCGATGTGGCTGCTGCAGTTCGTCGTGAAACCGGTCCGCACGCCCCGCGCAGATCCCGCCAAACCACCGTTCCGCGCCGTGAGGTAGTTCCGCGGAGTGAACGCGTACATCGTGTAGTTGACGATGCCGTAGGCCTTGCTGAGCCCGGGATGTCCGCGCCAGGATGCCGCCGCCTCCGCCGAAGGAACGAACAGGGCCGATGCTCGGCGTACCGCCCAGCACGCGCACGCGCTGCCACATGAAGTACGCTTCCGTCTTCGTGTGCCACTCCGCGCTGAACTTGTGCCGCCACGTGCCGACCGGGTAGTTGAAGTTGTCGTGCCCGGCGTCTGGCCGTCCTCCTTGAACCGCTGGAACTTCTTCTGGCATCGTTGCTGATGGAGTTCAGGACGAGATAGATCGAGTCGTTGTTCTCGAGCGACGTCCAGCGCACCCCCGAGCATGCCTGGTTTCGGCGTCGCTTCCCTTGTACCGGGGCGCCATGTCGGTGCCCGCGTGGACCGCTCCCGGATGGTCCACTGCTTGTTGAGCATCAGGGTCCTACGATGCCCGTCTGCGATGATAGGTGTCGAAGGTGAACAGAAGCGAGTGCGTTCCGGAGATAGGTTGTCCGCTGGCGCGAACTGTGTCTCGATGTCGGGCGTCGCGATCCAGCGCCCGACGGTCACGATGAGACCCCTGAGCCGGGCCGGGCACGTACACGTTGATGTGTACCGCTCCGTGGGATCGAATCCGTATTTGCTGTTGTGCTCCAGCAACTGATCGCTGAACCAGCCCCCGCCGTCATGTGTAGCGGTAGTCGGTACCGTACAGCCACGTGGACCGGAACCCCCAGTCGATGTGATCCCCGCTGCACCGTGTCCACTTCCCGCTCGAAGGGCGGACAATGGCCTGGTTCAGCACCACCTCGTTGGGAAGAATCCAGTAGGACGTCGGCATGTTCGAGTTCTTTGGCGTCGCTCCAGCTGCCCGGAGGCGTTGATCCCGGCGTAGATCTTGATGCGCTCCTCTCTCAGGAAATCCCCGAGGCCCGGCGTGCCCCAGAGCGCCTTCGTCAGGGGGCATTCCTTCGTGCTGCAAGAGCCCGGATGAGCGGGAACCCCTGCCACTCCGAGCTAGGAAACGGCGGCGAGTCCAGCGGGGACGGCAGCGCCCCGCCCGTGGCGGCTCCGGGGCTCGTTCGAGGGCGCATCCTTGAACTCGTCTATATAGGCCCCGATAAACCGCGAGAAAAAGCTGCTGTCTTTCGGTTGCTGCGGCGAGCTGCGCGGTGACCGGCGCGGCCGAGTCGCTGGGGCGGCCGCGCCGCCGGCTGCTGGCCAGGCTGCGCCGGTTGCTGCCGCCAACGCGCCGCTCGCCAGAGCCCCGACGAGGAGCCCATGCCGACGCAGGGATCAATGGAAGACGGCGCATGACTGCGCGCTTCCCGTTATGCGACTGAATGTCACCATGCCTTCCGCTCTGGATGTTGACCGCGTCCTCCAGCGAAGAAACAAAGATCGAGCCGGCGAAATCGTCGTGCTCCAGTCTTGGCGACCCTGGCGATGACGATCACCTCGTCAGCACGAATGTCGGGGACCACGATGTCGCACCTTGAGCCTCAGGGGTGAAATCGACGACGTATCTCCTGTCACGCGGTAGGCGCCCCGGTGTGACGTCCGCAGCGATCGGCTTCCCGCACTTTCGCTCACGGTCATGGTCGTCACCCCAAGCTCCAGGCGAGCGCTTCTTCGATCTCGATGAGTTTGAAAGGCTGCACGATGGCTTCCACTTTCTTCATCGAAGATGCGCCTCGGATGGCCAGTGAAGTGATCCGGCTATTGGCCGTCGGGGTCAGCGTTTGAGGGCAGAGCACGTTGACGCAGGGGCTCGCCAAGCAGACCGAGCGTCCGACCTTCCGTGTACCGCTTCGACGAGCTGGGCGATGCCCTGACGATCGCGATTGCGCGCTTCGGCGACCTGTCCCACCTGATAGAAGCGCCGCCGGCCGGACTGATGTGCGGGTCGAGGCCGCTGCCGGTGCGGTCACGCAGATCGACCGGGACCGGCGCCGTGTTGCCGGGATCGGCGGCCGGCAGCGCGTCGACGCGCCCCTGGACGCGCCTTGATCAGGTCCGGATTCGTCGGGACTCAGGTTGGAGCCGCGACGAGGCGCCGGCGTTGTAGCCGAATGGGCTGCGTCGCCGACGGGCGGCTCCAGAAGTACTTCGGGTCGTCGAAGGGCTGGCCGATGAGCGTCGAGCCCACGGTCTTGCCGTCGCGGACGATGAGGCTGCCGTTGCGCCTGGTACGGGAATACCACCTGAGCGATGACGGTCACGAGGGCCGGATAGGCGAGGCCGGTGACCACGCGACAGCAGGGCCAGCGAGACGATGGCCGGCCGACAGGTGAGCAAGCATGTCATGCGGCCTCCTTACACCAGACCCGGAGCGACGAGGATCATGTCGATGAGCTTGATGCCCGGGAACGGGATGATGATGCCGCCGACGCCGTAGATCCAGACGTGGCGGCGCAGCACGGCGGCGGCGCCGAGCGCGCCGATAGCGCACGCCCTTCAGGGCGAGCGGGATCAGGGCGACGATGATGAGCGCGTTGAAGATGACGGCGGACAGGATCGCGCTCTCCGGCGTGGCGAGGTGCATGACGTTGAGCGCGCCGAGCGCCGGGTACGTCGTGGCGAAGGCCGCCGGGATGATCGCGAAGTACTTGGCGACGTCGTTGGCGATGCTGAACGTGGTCAGCGCCCCCGCGTCATCAGCATCTGCTTGCCGGTCTCGACGACCTCGAGCAGCTTGGTCGGGTTCGAGTCGAGATCGATCATGTTGCCGGCTTCCTTGGCCGCCTGGGTGCCGGAGTTCATGGCCACGCGCCACGTCGGCCTGGGCCAGCGCGGGCGCGTCGTTGGTGCCGTCGCCGGTCATCGCCACCAGCCGCCCCTCGGCCTGCATGTCGCGGATGAGCTTGAGCTTGGCCTCCGGCGTGGCCTGGGCGAGGAAGTCGTCGACGCCGGCCTCGGCGGCTGATGGCCGCGGCGGTCAGCGGATTGTCGCCCGGTGATCATCACCGTCTTGATGCCCATGCGCGCGGAGCTCGGCGAAGCGCTCGCGGATGCCGCCCTTGACGATGTCCTTGAGCTGGATGGCGCCGAGCACCCGGGCGCCGTCGGCGACCACCAGCGGCGTGGCGCCCGGCCTTGGCGATGCGCGTCCACCGCGGCGCGGACCTCGTGCGGGGACGGATGCCGCCCAGCGCTCGACGTGCGCCTCGATGGCGTCGGCGGCGCCCTTGCGGACCTGGCGCCCGTTCAGGTCGACGCCGCTCATCCGGGTCTGCGCGGTGAAGGCGACGAAGGTGGCGCCGAGCTTCTCGACGTCGCGCTCGCGGATCCCGTACTTCTCCTTGGCGAGCACCACGATGCTCCGGCCCTCCGGCGTCTCGTCGGCGAGCGAGGCGAGCTGGGCGGCGTCGGCCAGATCACGCTCCGCTGACGCCCGGCGCGGGATAGAACTGCGTGGCCTGGCGATTGCCGAGCGTGATGGTGCCGGTCTTGTCGAGCAGCAGCACGTCCACGTCGCCGGCGGCCTCCACGGCCCGGCCCGACATGGCGATGACGTTCTTCTGGATCATGCGGTCCATGCCGGCGATGCCGATGGCCGACAGCAGCGCGCCGATGGTGGTCGGGATCAGGCAGACGAGCAGGGCCACCAGCACGGTCACCGTGACCGGCGTCCCCTGCCCGGCCGACCGCCACGCTGTAGAGCGAGAACGGCAGCAGCGTGGCGGTGGCCAGCAGGAAGATGATCGTCAGCGCGGCGAGCAGGATGTCGAGCGCGATCTCGTTGGGCGTCTTCTGGCGCTTGGCGCCCTCCACCGAGCGCGATCATGCGGTCGAGGAAGCGCCTCGCCCGGATTGGCGGTGACCTCGACGATGAGCCAGTCCGACAGCACCTGCGTGCCGCCGGTGACCGAGCTGCGGTCGCCGCCGCCTCGCGGATCACCGGCGCGCTCTCGCCGGTGATGGCGGCTCTCGTTCACCGAGGCGACGCCCTCGACGACGGTGCCGTCGGCGGGGATGAAGTCACCCGCCTCGACGAGGACGCACGTCGCCCTTGCGGAGCGCTGACGGCCGAGACGGACTCGTAGTCGCGCGCACGCGCTGCGGGCTCGGTCCAGCCGCTTGGCCTGCAGGTCGCGCCGCGCCTCGGCGCAGCGACGCCGCCTGGGCCTTGCCGCGCCCCTCGGCCATCGCCTCGGCGAAGTTGGCGAAGAGCACGGTGAACCAGAGCCACACCGACACCCAGAAGATGAACCAGGCCGGCGCCTCGCCCTTGCCCGACGACGGCCTGGACCCACAGCAGCGTGGTGAGGATGGAGCCCACGTAGACCACGAACATGACCGGGTTGCGCACCTGGCGCCGGGGCGTCAGCTTGCGGAACGAGTCGACGATCGGCCTGCCGGACGATCGCAGGCGTCGAAGAGCGAGCGCGCCTTGCGGCGCTAGCCATGTCGTGATCCTCACCTCGCCGCGATCAGCGTGAGGTGCTCGACGATCGGGCCCAGAGCGCCAGCGCGGGCACGAAGGTCAGCGCGCCGACCAGGATGCACCACGCCGACCAGGAGGCCGGCGAACAGCGGCGTGTGCGTCGGCAGCGTGCCGGGCCGGGCGGCACGATCTTCTTCCGCGGCCAGCGAGCCCGCGATGGCCAGCACCGGCACGGCCAGCCAGTAGCGGCCGAAGAGCATCGCGAGGCCGAGGGCGGTGTTGTAGAAGGGCGTGTTCGCGCTCAGCCCCGCGAAGGCGCTGCCGTTGTTGTTGGACGGCCGAGGAGAACGCGTACAGGATCTCGCTGAAGCCGTGGATGCCGGGATTGGCGATGCCGGCCTTGCCGGCGGCGGTGACGACGCCGATCGACGTCCCGATCAGCACGAGCGCCGGCGTGATGAGGATGACCAGCGACGACATCTTCATCTCGTACGCCTCGATCTTCTTGCCGAGGTACTCCGGGCGTGCGGCCCACCATCAGGCCGGCCACGAAGACGGCGATGATGGCGAACATGAGCATGCCGTAGAGGCCCGAGCCCACGCCGCCGTACACGACCTCGCCGAGCTGGATCATCCACATCGGCACCAGGCCGCCGATGCGGCGTGAACGAGTCGTGCATCGCGTTGACCGAGCCGTTGGAGGCCGCGGTGGTCGCGGTCGCCCACAGCGCGGAGTTGGCGATGCCGAAGCGGACCTCCTTGCCCTCCATGTTGCCGCCGGACTGCAGGCGCTCGGCGCGTGATCGACGCCTTGCTTGACGAAGACGTGCGCCGTTCTGCTCGGCGACGACGCACACGACGAGCAGCCCGACGAAGATGACGGTCATGGCCGCGAGCACCGCCCAGCCCTGCCGCGTGTCGCCGACCATGACGCCGAACGTGTAGCAGAGCGCCGCCGAGATCATGCAGGATCGCCAGCAGCTCGAGGAAGTTCGACAGCGGCGTCGGGTTCTCGAACGGGTGCGCCGAGTTGACGTTGAAGAAGCCGCCGCCGTTGGTGCCGAGCTGCTTGATGGCGATCTGCGAGGCGGCCGGCCCCACCGCGATGACCTGCTCGGTCAGCGTGGACTTCTTGGTCTTGGGCTGGCCCTTCTCGTCGAGGACCGGCTTGCCGTCCTTGTCGGTGACCGGCTCGTCGTACTCGCTCGGCTGCACGACGGCGACCTTCGCGTACGGCGCCGAACGTCTGCACCACGCCCTGGGAGACGAGGACGAGCGCGAGGACGAACGACAGCGGCAGGAGGATGTAGAGCGTGGTCGCGCGTGAGATCGACCCAGAAGTTGCCGATCGTCTCGGCGCGAGCGGCGAGCGAAGCCCGGATGAGCGCGACCAGCGACGGCCATGCCCGTCGCCGCCGAGACGAAGTTCTGCACGGTGAGCGCGAGCATCTGCGTGAGATAGCTCATCGTGCGTCTCGCCGCCGTAGCCCTGCCAGTTGGTGTTGGTCGCGAAGCTCACCGCGGTGTTGAACGAGGAGTCCGGGCGAGACGGCGCCCAGGCCCTGCGGATTGAGCGGCAGCACGCCCTGCAGACGCTGGAGCCGCGTAGACCGCCAGTAGCCCGGCCGAGATTGAAGACGAGCATGGTCGCGCGCATAGGTCTTCCAGCCCATCTCGCTGTCGGGCGCGGACACCCGACGCCTTATAGATGAGGCGCTCGAGCCAGCCGAGCGCACGATCCGAGCACGATCGGCCGGCCCTCGTAGACGCGGGCCATGTAGCGCGCCGAGCGGCTTGGCCAGCAGCGAGCAGAACGATCACAGATAGAACGCCGAGCTGCAAGGATCCCGTTGGCGGTCATGTGAAGAGCTCCGGCTTGAGCAAGCGCCAGCACCAGGTAGCACCAGTAGTCCCAACGAGACGATGACCACTGACTGACGTACGAGCAGTGGCATCTGGAGCCTCCTACACCCGCTCACCAGAGCTTGACGAATGCCCAGCGTGAGACCGAAGAAGAGCACGCGTCAGTCCCACGATATGAGATCCACTGCCGCCCAGTCCGTCATGGACCCCCAATAAGAGATCTTTAGGCCGGCCTGCATCAAGAAGACGTTAAAAGCCGGCCGCGTGCGTTAAGCACGCGTGAAGCGCTGCACCGAGCGAGATCCGCAGTTCCGCCGTGGGCAGTGCATCGCGTGGCAAGCGACTGTCTCGCTTTCCCGCAACGACCTGCGCCGCACCAGTGTTACTGCCGTTGATCTTCGCTTTGACGGTGGTCGCGGAGTTTGGCGGCGCCTTGATCCGCTGGTGCCGTTGAATGCGGTCGGGAGTGGAGCAGTGAAACCGACGTGGTGGCTCCTGTACGGGATCGGCCACTCTGGTTGGGGCTCGCCCTCGTCACGACTTCTCGCAGATGCCGCGCTGGCTTTCCGTATCTGGCCGCCGCCGCGGCTCGTGGTGGTGGTCGAGCCCGCCGGGCGCGGCGGCCCGAACGTAGATTCCGGCTGGGCTGATCTGACCTTGAATGCCGGCGGGCCCCGAGCGCTACACTGGGGTCGTGAGCACCGACCGGCCAGACCCCGAAGCGCTCCTGGCCCGAGTGAAGGCGGAGGAAGCGCGTCGAGGTCGAGAAGCTGAAGGTGTTCCTCGGCGCCGCCGCCAGGGTCGGCAAGACGTACGCGATGCTCGAGGCCGTGCGTGAGCAGAAGGCCGACGGCGTCGACGTGCTCGTCGGGTATGTCGAGACTCATGGCCGGGCGGAGACTGACGCGCTGCTCGCTGGACTCGAGCTCCTCCCGCGCGGATGGTCGACTATCGCGGGACCGTGCTGCGCGAGGTTCGACCTCGACGCCGCGCTCGCGCGCCACCCTGCTCTAATCCTCGTCGACGAGCTGGCGCACACGAACGCGCCCGGCTTCGCGACACGCCAAGCGCTGGCAGGATGTCGTCGAGCTGCTCGACGCCGGCATCAACGTCTCACCACCATGAACGTCCAGCACCTCGAGACCCTCAACGACGTCGTCGCGAAGATCACCGGCGTCGTGGTGCGCGGAGACGGTGCCGGACTCGGTCTTCGAGCAGGCCGACGATGTCGAGCTGATCGACCTGCCGCCCGACGAGCTCCTCGAGCGCTTCAAGGACGGCAAGGTCTACCATCGCCCGAGCAGGCGCAGGAAGCTGGTCAGAACTTCTTCCGCAAAGGGCAACCTGATCGCCCTGCGCGAGCTCGCCCTGCGCCGAACCGCCGAGCGGGTCGACGCACAGATGCGCGATGTACATGCACGAGCACGCGATCGGCAAGGCCTGGCCGACCGCCGAGCGACTGCTGGTGTGCATCAGCCCGGGACCGGAGTCGGCGCGCCTCGTGCGCGCCGGCAAACCGTATGGCCGATCGGCTCGGCGCGCCGTGGGTCGCCGCCTACGTCGAGACCCCCGGGCAGCTGCGCCTGCCGCCGCGGGTTCGCGGCGATCGCGTCACGCAGACGCTCCGCCTGGCCGAGCAGCTCGGCGCCGAGACGGCGCGGCTGCCGGGACGCAGAAGATGAGCGAGGCGATCCTGGCCTTCGCCCACGACCGCAACGTGACGAAGATCGTCGTGGGCAAGCCACGGCGCCGGCTCTGGACGCGAATCCTCATCGGCTCGATCGTCGACGCGCTCGTGTTGGGCAGCGGCGACATCGACATCTACGTCATCAGCGCCGAGCGCGAGCATCAGGGCGTGCCGCCGGCCCCTTCGGCCGGCGGGCCATCCCATCGGACTGGGCGCCGTACGGCTGGGCCATCGCCGTCACGGCGCTGGCCACCGGCGCGGCGTGGCTCACCCTGCCGTTCTTCGAGCTCGCGCGAATCTGGTCATGGTGTACTTGCTCGGCATCGTCGTCGTCGCGACGCGGTACGGGCGTGGGCCGTCGCTCATCGCCTCGATCCTCAGCGTCGCCGCGCTCGACTTCTTCTTCGTGCCGCCGGTCTTCACCTTCGCGGTCACGCGACGTTCGCTATCTGTTCACGTTCGTGGTGATGCTGGTCGTCGGGCTCGTCACCAGCAGCCTGGCCGCGCGGATCCGCATGCAGGCCGAGGCGGCACGCCAGCGCGAGCGGCGCACGGCCGCGCTCTACGCGATGAGCCGCGAGCTCGCGAGCACCCGCGGCCTCGACGAGCTGCTGTCGATCGCGGTGCGCCACATCAGCGAGGTTTTCCGGAGCCAGATCGCCGTGCTGCTGCCCGCCTCCGCCGACGGCGGCCTCACGCTCGTGGGCCAGCGGACAGTTCGCGCTCGACTCGAACGAGCTCGGCGTGGCCAAGTGGGTGCACGAGCACCACCAGCCGGCGGGGCTCGGCACGTCCACTCTTCCCGGCGCCGCCGCGCTGTATCTGCCGCTGCAGGCGCGCGCGTGGGCCCGTCGGCGTCCTCGGTATCCGGCCGGCGGATCGGCACGCGCTCGATTCGCCCGATCAGCTCCATCAGCTCGAGACCTTCGCCAATCAGACCGCGCTCGCCATCGAGCGGGCCCATCTCGCCGACGAGGCGCAGCGAGGCGCAGGTGCGCATCGAGACCGAGCGGCTGCGCAACTCGCTGCTGAGCTCGGTCTCGCACGATCTGCGAACGCCGCTGGCGACGATCAAGGGCGCGGCCACGACGATGCTCGACAGCGGCGCGAAGCTCGACGCCTCGACGCGGCGGGAGCTGCTGGAGTCAGTGCGGGAGGAAAGCGATCGGCTGAACCGCCTCGTGCAGAACCTCCTGGAGATGACGCGGCTCGAGTCCGGCGCGCTCCAGCTGCGCCGCGAGTGGCATCCGCTCGAGGAGGTCATCGGCGCGCGCGCTGAGCCGGCTCGGCAAGGAGCTCGCCGACCGGCGCGTCGACACCCACGTGCCGGCCGATCTGCCGCTGGTGCCGATCGACGACGTCCTCGTCGAGCAGGTGCTGGTCAACCTGCTCGACAACGCGATCAAGTACACGCCGGCGACCAGTCCCATTCGCATCCTGGCGACCGCGACCGACGAAGCGGTGACGGTGGAAGTCGCCGACCACGGGCCGGGGCTGCCGCGCGGCGACGAGGACAAGGTCTTCGAGAAGTTCTATCGCGGGCTTCCCGGCGGGCGCGGCGCCGGGCTCGGGCTCGCGATCTCGCCGGGGGCATCGTCAAGGCGCACGGCGGGCACATCTGGGCGCAGAATCTGCCCGAAGGCGGCGTAGCGTTTCTCTTCACGCTGCCGCTCGCCGGCAAGCCGCCGGCCTCCGTGCCCGCCGATGCCTGACCCCGTCGTCGTCGTCATCGAGGACGAGCCTCAGATCCGCAAGTTTCTCCGGGCCACCCTGGAAGGCCAGGGGTACCGGCTCTTCGAGGCGACGACCGGAGCCGACGGCGTGATCGAAGTGGGCTCTCGCCAGCCGGACGTCGTCATCATCGACCTCGGCCTGCCCGACATGGACGGCCTCGACGTCATCCGCCGCGTGCGCGAGTGGACCGACGTGCCGGTCATCGTGCTGTCGGCGCGCGGCCAGGAGCGCGACAAGGTCGACCGCGCCTCGACGCGGGCGCCGACGACTACGTGAGCAAGCCATTCGGCGCCGGCGAGCTGCTCGCGCGAATCCGCGTGGCGCTTCGGCACACCGCCGGCGCATCGCACGAGGCCGACGACGCGCGCGTTCAAGGTGGGCGAGCTACGCGTCGATCTCCTGCGCCGGCAGGTGTTCGTCGGCGACCAGGAGATCCACCTGACGCCGATCAGTACAAGCTTCTGACGATGCTGGTGCGTCACGCCGGCAAGGTCGTCACCCACCAGCAGCTGCTCCGCGAGGTGTGGGGACCGTCACACACCGAGCAGGCGCACTATGCGCGGGTCTACATGGCTCACCTGCGCCACAAGCTCGAGGTCGAGCCGGCGCGGCCGCGCTATCTGCTGACGGAGTCCGGCGTCGGCTACCGGCTGGCCGCCGAATAGGCGCCGCGAAGCGCGTCGTCGAAGCACCGCCCGGTTGCTTGCCGAGCGTTCGAGAATGCGGTATCAGCGTGAGGCGAGAGCCAGGAGTGCCGGGCCGGCCGAGGCTGCGCCCGCGTGAGAGGAGAGTCTCGATGCCCCGCTATCTGAAGGTCGCCGCCGCCCAGATGGGTCCCAATCAAGACGGCACGCCGCGCGGGCGATCGTCGAGCGGATGCTCGCGCTCCTCGACGCGGCGGCGCGCGACGGCGTCGAGCTGATCGTCTACCCGGAGATGGCGCTCACGACGTACTTCCCCAAGCGGATCCGCGCCGACTTCGACCAGTTCTTCGAGACCGAGGTGCCGCCGAAGGCGCTCGAGCCGCTGCTCCGTCGCGCCGCCGCCGCGCGGGTCGCGGTGCACGTGGGCTTCTGCGAGAAGGCCGACGGCCGGTACTTCAACACGGCGCTCCTCACCGATCGTGACGGGCGCCTCTGCGGCACGTTCCGCAAGATCCACCTGCCCGGCACGAAGGCGGCCGACGGCTTCGCGCAGGTCTACGAGCCCTACTACTTCGCCCACGGCGACACGGGCTATCGCGTGTTCGACGCGGTCGGCGCGAAGGTCGGCGTCGCGATCTGCCAGGATCGCCGCTATCCGGAGAGCTATCGCGCGCTCGCCCTGCAGGGCGCCGAGATCATCCTGATCGGCTACAACACGCCGATCTCGGCACTGGCGCTCGACCTCAACGAGGCTCTGCATGCGCGCCGGCGCCTACGCGAACCTCTGCTTCGTGGTCGGCGTCGCCAAGGCCGGCATCGAGGACGGCGTCGAGCTGATCGCCGGCTCGTGCATCATCGATCCCCAGGGTCAGGTGCTCGCGAAGGCGGCGACGCGGGGCGACGAGCTCATCGTGGCGCGGATCGACTTCGACCAGATGGCGCCGCTCCGCAAGCGCTGGAACTTCCTCGGACGCCGACAGCCGCAGCACTACGGCGAGATGCTCAAGCCCGTCACCGAGAAGGAGCCGCATCGATGAGCGCGTCCGGCGTCGACGTCGTCGTTCGCGGGGGTCGCGTCGTCACCAGCACGGATATCGTCGAGGCGGCGGTGGCGATCCGCGGCGACAAGATCGTCGCGATCGGTCCCGATTCGCTCCTGCCGAAAGCCGACCGCGTGATCGACGCCTCCGGCAAGTTCGTACTGCCCGGGCTCATCGACTGCCACCTGCACATCGGCCCGGAATACGACGACTGGCGCACGGCGCCACTCGCCGCGGCGCGCACGGGGCTGACGACGCTCCTGCCGTTCGTCACCTACGACCCGGGCGAGACCTTGCCCAAGGCGACCGCGCGGCTCCGTGAGGAGGCTGAATCGCTGTCCGTCCTGGACTTCGGCTTCCACTTCATCCTCAACCACGATCCGTACATCCTCGAGGGCATTCCCGAAGCGTTCCGCATGGGCGTCTCGTCGATCAAGCTCTTCATGACCTACAAGAAGCGCGGCAACCGGATGGTGTCCGACCAGTTCATCGCCCAGACGATGGAGAAGCTCGCGGAGCTCGGCGGCCTCTGCCAGCTGCACTGCGAGAACGGCGACGTGCTCTGCTACCTCGAGGACAAGGCGATCACCGAGGGCCGCACCAAGCCGACCGATTTCCCGGCGACCTGTCCGGACTGGACGGAAGAAGAGGCGATCAACCGCGCCATCCTGATCGGACGGCTGACCGGCTGCCCCGTCTACGTCGTGCATCTGTCGACGCGGCTCGGGCTCGAGCGCATCAAGCGCGCGCAGGCCGAGGGCCAGCGCGTCTGGTGCGAGACCTGTCCCCAGTACCTGCTCCTGACCGACAAGGAGATGGAGCGCCTCGGCCCGTTCGCCAAGATCGGCCCGCCGCTCCGCCCGGCCGACGGACCGGACCGCGCGGCGCTGTGGGACGGGTCGGCGCAGGGATTCATCGCCAATCTCGCGAGCGATCATTCGCCGCGCGTGCCGGCCGCGAAGGAGCCGGGCCGGACGAACATCTTCGTCGACGCGCAGGGCAAGCCGATCCCGTTCGGCGCGCCGTCGCTCGAAACGCTCGCGCCCCTGGCCTGGAACGAAGGCGTCGTGAAGCGCGGGCTTCCGCCGACGTGGCTGGCGCGCGTGATGGCCGAGAATCCCGCGCGCGGTCTTCGGGCTCTGGCCGCAGAAGGGCGTGATCCGGCCCGGCGCCGATGCCGACCTGACGATCTGGGATCCGACACCCGAGTGGAAGATCCAGCAGTCGCAGCATCTGGGGATCGCGGGCTTCACGCCCTACGAGGACTGGAAGATGCGCGGCCGCGCGTGGATGACGCTCGTGCGCGGCCAGGTGATGCTCAATCCGTCAGGAGAGCTCGAGCAGAAGCCGGGATACGGCCGGTTCCTGCCCCGCCGCGGCCCGACCCGCCGATCGCCGGCGCCGTCGCCTGAGCGGCGCGAGCCCGGTGAATTATCTGGATCGGCTCGCGGCCTTCGTCGCCGCGACACGTTTCGACGCGCTGCCCATGTCGACGGTGGCGGCCGCCAAGCTCGTGCTGCTCGACACGCTCGGCGCCATCGTGGCCGGCAGCGCCATGCCCGAGAACGGCGAGCTCGCGCGCCTCGCCGCAGGGCGCTCGCCGAGCGGCGGCGCGACCTTGCTGGGCCATCGCGGAAAGGCCGACGCGTTCTGGGCGGCGCTGACGAACGCCACCGCGGGGGTCGCGCTCGAGGTCGACGAGGGCAGCCGCCTCGGCGGCGGCCATCCCGCGATCCACGTCGTTCCGGGCGCGCTCGCCGTCGCCGAGGAGCGCCGCCTCGACGGGCGGCGGCTGCTCGAGAGCGTGGTCGCCGGCTACGAAGTCGGCTCGCGGATCGGCGGCGCGACGACCGTGCGGCCAAACGTCCACTCGCACGGCACGTGGGGCACGATCAGCACCGCGGTCGCCGTCGCAAAGCTCGGGGGCGCTCCCGGCGCCACGGTCCGCGCGGCCATGAACCTCGCCGCGTCGATGAGCCCGGCGAATACGTGGACGCCGGCGCTGGACGGCGCAACCATTCGCAATCTGTATCCCGGACGTTCGGCGTTCCAGGGCATCCTGGCCGTCGAGCTCGAGCGCTGCGGGTTCACGGGCCTCGGCGACGCGCCGTCGGACGTCTACGGCACCATTCTCGCCGAGCGATTCGAGCCCGGAGCTCGCCGTCGCCGGGATCGAGGAGCTCCGCGCGCGCCGGGTCATACCGGATCGAGCAGAACTACTTCAAGCTGCACGCGTGTTGCCGATTCAATCACTTCGCGCTCGACGCGGTCATGGCGCTCCGGGCGCCTATCGCCTCTCGGGCAACGACATCGAGAAAGTGGAGATCGTCACGATTCCCTTCGCGGTGCGGATGGGCGCGCCGGCGCCCGCCAGCTCGCTCGCCGCCCGGTTCTCGATCCCGTGGGCCGTCGCGGCGGGGCTCGTCCTCGGGCGAACCGATCCGTCGGCCTTCGACTCGCCAGGCGCTCGCCGACGAGCGCATCCGCGCGCTCGCGCAGCGAGTCGAGATCCGTACGAGCTCCGACGATGACACCGCGGCGCGCGGATGCTCCGACCGCGCACGTGCGGCTCGTGCTCCGCGGCGGCAAGTCGTTCGAGCGGACGACATCGGTGGTTCGGGGTGACGCGCTGAGCCCGGTGCCGCGCGATGAGATCACGGCCAAGTTCGTGAGCCTCGCCGGGCCCGTTCTCGGCGACGCCGGCGCCAGGAAGATCATCGATGTCGTCGAGGAGATCGACTCGCTCGACGACGTCGGCTCGCTGACCGCCATGCTCGCGCCTTGAGACTCACCTGTTGAAAAAGACGCGCCGCCATCGCGCTGATCGTTCTGGCGCTCGCGGCGCCGCCCAGTGCGCTCGCCACCTGTATCCCGATCACGACGGGCCGCGACTTGCCGACGACCCTGGTCCTGTCGGGCGGCGGCGCGAAGGGCGCCTATGAGGCGGGCGCCGTCGCGGCGCTCGCCGAGCACGGGCTGCCGATTCGCCTCGTCGCGGGCTCGTCAGCCGGCGCCCTGACCGCCGCGATGGTTGTGGCCGGAAGAGCGGACCGGCTCGAAGCCACGTGGCGCGCGATCACCCAGGACCAGGTCTACGCGATGCGCGCGCCCACGTTCTTCGCGGGGCTGCTGCCGGGCTGGCTGACCTTGCGGGCGCTGAGGAACACCACGTCGCTCCTGGACCCCCGGCCGTTGCGCGAGCTGATCACGGCGACGGTCGAGCTCGAGCGGATTCGCGGCTCGTCCATCGGACTCGTGGTGATGGCGACCGATCTCACGCGGCGCGCGCCGCGCGTCTTCGACAATCAGACCGTGACGGTGGACGCCCTCGTGGCCGCGACCGCCGTTCCCGGTCTCTTCCCGGCGGTCGACGTCGACGGCGCTCTCCTCGTCGACGGCGGTCTCACCGGCCGCGCGCCGGTGCTCGAAGCGCTCGAGGCGGCGCCGGTGGAAGAGCGCTGGTCGTGCTGAGCTACTCGGCGGACGAGCACGGCACGCGGCCGACGACGTTCAGCCGGTCGATGGAGGAGGCGTTCGAGACCGCGATGCTGCACCAGATCAACCGCGACGTCGAGCTTGCGCGTCTGAAGCATCCGACCACCGACGTCCAGATCCTCACGCCGTCAGCGCCGCTCAGGCTGCGTCCTCTGGAGTTCGACTCCAACGCGATCGCCCGAGCTCTCGCCCTGGGTCGCGCCGACGCCGAAACCTGCCTGCGCGCCCTGGACGAGGAGCCGAGACCGCAGTAAGGGCCTACGCGCTACGAGGCGGCCACGTGATCCCGAGTGCGTCGATGCGCCGCAAGCGATCCTGACCGAGGGCCGAGTCGTAGACGTCCGCAATCCCCTCCGGTGTCCACCCCTCGCGGCTCGTGATCGCGCGGATCGGCGCCGGATGCGACCACAGCGACACCTGGTTGCCGCGGACGTGCAGGATCTGTCCCGTGATGTGAGCGGCGCGATCGCTCGCGAGAAACGCGACGACCGGCGCGATCGCCTCGGGGGGTGCCGCCGCCTGCGCCCGGCGGCCGTCGGGCAGCCGCTCCGTCATGCGCGTCTCGGCGGTCGGCGAGATGCAGTTCACGGTCACGCCGTACTTGGCCATCGCGAGCGCGCGTCGAGCGCGTCAAGCCCACGATCCCTTCCTTGGCCGCCGAGTAGTTCGGCTGGCCCGGGCTGCCCTCGAGGCCGGCGGTGGACGTGAACGTGACGATGCGACCGTACTTGTGCTCGCGCATGTGGCGCGTGGCCGGCCGCATGACCGTGAAGTGGCCCTTCAGGTGAACGGCCACGACGGAGTCCCACTCCTCCTCGCTCATGTTGAAGATCATCCGCTCCTTCAGGATGCCCGCGCAGCAGACCACGATGTGCAGATCGCCGAAGGTATTCAGCGCGGTGTCGACGATCGCCTGACCGCCGGCCATCGTGGCCACGCTGTCGGCGTTCGCGACCGCCCGACCACCGTTCGCTTCGATCTCCTTGACGACTCCGAGCGCGCGCGCGTTCGACGGATCACGGCCGTCGACCGTCACGCCGTAGTCATTCACCACCACTGGCGCCGGCGGCGGCCAGGCCAGCGCCACCCGCGTCCGATTCCGCTTCCCGCTCCCGTAACGACCGCGACTTTCCCATCAAGAAGACCCATGGCTTCTCGCCTCCGCGATAGTGTTCCTGTCGAGAGACTACTCGATTTCACGAGACCAAGTCCCGAGGCCCATACGTGACGCCGATGAGCGCTGCGGAGTCGTTCTGGATCGGTGCTGAGCGCGGCCGATTCGCCGTCGTAGACGATACGCCCCTTGTCCATGACGACGGTCCGCGAGGCGAAGGCGAGGGCGACCCGGCTGTTCTGCTCGACGAGGCACGATCGAGCGCGCCCTCGCCGCGCAGCCGTAACAGCACCGCCGCGAGCGCTTCCACGATCACCGGCGCCAGCCCTTCCGTCGGCTCGTCCATGAGCAGCACCGACGGATTCGTCAGGAGCGCGCGCGCGATCGAGAGCATCTGCTGCTCGCCGCCCGAAAGCTGGTTGCCCATGTTCGAGAGCCGCGCGCCCAGATTCGGGAACAGATCGAACACCCGCTCCTGGGTCCAGTGCCCCGGCCGGGCGCCGATCGTCAGGTTCTCGCGCACGGTGAGCGACGGGAAGATCTCGCGCTCCTGCGGAACCCAGCCGATGCCACCCCGGGCGCGGCGAAGGTCGGGAGGCGATCGAGGCGCGCGCCGCCGAGCAGCACACCTCGCCCTGATGCAGGGTCGTGTGGCCCATCACCGTCGCCAGCAGCGTCGTCTTGCCGACGCCGTTGCGTCCGATCACGCTGAGGCTCTCGCCGGTGCCAGCGCCAGGTTGATGTCCTCGAGCACGACCGTCTCGCCGTAGCCCGCCGAGACGTGACGCAGGATCCAGCGCCTCAGCCATGGCTTGCCTGACCGAGATAGACCGCGCGGACGTTCGCGTCGGCGCCGATCTCGCTGCGGCGTCCCGTCGCGAAGACGGCGCCGCTCACCAGCACGGTGATGCGCTGAGCGAACCGGAACACGAGATCCATGTCGTGGTCGATGATGAGCACGCCGATGTCCCGCGGCAGCCCGTCGATGGCGTCGAGGATGATGTGGCTCTCGGCGCTGGGCACGCCGGCGGCCGGCTCGTCGAGCAGCAGCATCTCGGGCTTCAAGCCGAGCGCGATGGCCAGCTCGACCAGCGCGCTGCCGGCCGTAGGGCAGCTCGGAGATGCGGCGGCTCGCGTCGGCGGTGAGCTTGAGCGTGTCGAGCAGCTGCATCGACTCTTCGACCACGTCGCCTGGCGCGTGCCGGCCAGGCTCGAACATCGACGTCGCCGCGCCGACGCGCTCGGCCACCGCGATATAGACGTTTTCCAGAACGGAGAGCCGGCGGAACAGGCCGGTTGATCTGAAAGGTCCGGGCGATGCCGAGCTTGACCCGCTGCGCCTGATCGACCGCCGTGATGTCGCGCCCCTTCATCAAGATCGGCCCCGACGGTGGGCTGGATGACGCCGGTGAGCAGGTTGACGAACGTGGTCTTGCCGGCGCCGTTCGGGCCGATCAGCGCGTGGCGGGCGCCGGCCTCGAGCCGGAAGTCGATGTCACGCGCGGCGGCCAGCGCGCCGAAGTTCCGGCACAGCGCGCGCGTCTCGAGAAGGGCGTGCGTCGCGATGTCGCGCGCGGCGCCGCACGCAGTCGACGGGCCGCGGCCTCGATGATTCCCAGGATCCCGTTGCGCGCGAACAGGGCGATGACGACGAGCAGGAGCCCGAAGTCCGAGCTGCCACGCCGTGGGATAGATCTTCGCGAGAAAGTGCGACAGCGCCACGTAGGCGACCGCGCCGACGAACGCGCCGTACAGGCCGGCCGTAGCCGCCGAGGACCAGAATGATCAGCACGGTGGCCGCGCGGTCGAGGCCCAGAGTGCCGAGGTTCACGTAGGCGTTGGCCTGCGCCCAGACGCCGCCGGCCACGCCGGCGATGGCCGCCGAGATGGCGTAGCAGAGAACGAGCCGCCGGCGCACGGCGCGCGCCGACCGCGTGCATGCGCAGAGCGTGTTCTCGCGAATTCCCGTCAGGCTCTGGCCGAACGGCGAATAGACGAGCGTGCGCACGAACACGAAGCAGACGAAGAGCACCGAGAGGGCGTAGAGGTACTGCGTCTTCGGATAGAGCGGATTGAACTCGAACATGCCGAGCACCGGCGTGATCTGCAGAGCTGTCGAGGCCGTCGAAGCCGCCGGTGTAGTCGTGCGCGAGATTGGCGGCCTCCTCGAGGAGCGCCATCGTGCACAACGTGAGCATGAGCAGGGTCAGCCCTCGCGGTGCGCAGCGAGCACGCAGCCCGAGCCGAGCCCACGATCGCCGCGACCGCCGCCGCGAGGATCAGGCCTGGTGATCGGCTCGTTCCAGATTCCGCGCTTGGCCAGCATGCCCGACCGTGTAGGCGCCGGCGCCGAAGAAGGCGCGCCTGACCGAGGGTGACGATCCCCGCGTAGCCGAGGACGAGATCGAGCGAGAGCGCGAAGAGGATCGTGATCAGGAGCTCGGTGCCGAAGCCGAGATACTTCGGAAACACGAAGTAGAAGGCGAGGGCCAGGAGCCAGGGAATCGGCTCCCACGCGCGCAGACGGTGGCGGCCGGCCAGCGCGACCGCCGCCGGATGATCGACCCAGCTGACGCGCCGGCGCGCGTCACGCTGCTCTTGGTGCCGAACAGGCCCTGCGGCCGCCAGAGCAGGAGGAGGATCGTGAGCGCGTAGATGAACGCCTGTGCCGCCCTGACGGCACGTACTTCTTGAGCGCGAAGTCGAGCACGCCGATCAGCAGCGCGGCGTAGAAGCACGCCGGTCACGCGCCCGAGGCCGCCGACGGCGACGCACGATCAGGAAGTAGACGAGGTACTTCGAGCGGCGTACTGGGGATCGAGGCCGAGAAATTCGGCGCCCAGCCCGCCGCCGAGCGCCGCCATGCCGCTGCCGAAGGCGAAGGTCGATGGTGAACAGGCGGCCGATATTGATGCCGAGCGACTCGGCCATGCGCCGGTTGTCGACGGCGGCGCGGATCTGGGCGCCCATCCGCGTCCGCTCGAACGCCGAGCCAGAGGCCGACTCACGATCAGGATCCCGACCGCGATGAGAAAGACGCTGTAGGTGCGGTAGTGCGTGATCCCGAGATTGATCTGGCCGCTGCAGAAGCGAGCGGCAGCATCAGCGGCTGGTTCTCGGGCCCGATCGAGCACGCGTGACCGACGCGATCATCATGAAGACGAGGCCGATCGTGAAGAGCACCTGATCGAGCTCGGTCGCCCGGTAGAGCCGCGAGTAGAGCAGCCGCTCGCAGCACGCGCGCTCAGGCCGCGCGATGACGACGAATCCGATGACGAGCGCCGGCGCGAAGCCGAGGCCCCAGTGCTTCATCGCGTGCGCGATCACGTAACCGCCGAGCATCGCGAAGCCGCCATGGGCCAGGTTGACGAAGCCCATCAAGCCCATGGTCACCGACAGCCCGACCGACACGATGAACAGCACCATGCCGGCGGCCACGCCGCCGAGGACCATGCTGGCGACGTCGACGCCGAAGATCACGGGCGCGTTCGTGCGGACGCTCACCTGAGATTTGCAGGCGCACGCAGATTTATAGGCGCGCTCGGCCGGCGGGGCCCCAGCCCGCGACGGCCTGCAGCGCGCACTTCACTGGCAGCGGGAGCGCACGGGCGCGATCTTCTGCTCCTTGCAGGCGTCCTTCACGCCGTCGATCTTGCCGATCACCTTCTGGTAGACGCGTGCCGTCGCTGCCATCACCGCCTCGGACAGGTACTCGTTCATGACGATGTCGCGGGTGACGGGATCGATCATGATCGGGCCGCGCGGGCTCGCGAACTTCCAGCCCTTGAGCGCTTCCAGCGCCGCGTCGACCGTCGATCTTGCCCTTCAGCGCCTGGCACGACGTGGACGATCGCGGCCATGCCGTCGTAGCCGCCCACCGCGCATGAAGTCGGGCGTGGATGCTGGCGCCGTACTCCTTCTTCCACGCCTCCACGAAGCGCTTGTTCTCGGGGTTGTCGAGATCGGCGTGGTAGTGGTGCATCGTGATCAGGCCGACCGCCGCCGAGCCCATCGCCTGCAGCTTGGTGTCCTGGGTGATGTCGCCGGGGCCGATCAGCTTGATGCCGGCCTCCCGCATGCCGAGCGCGCGCGTAGGTCTTCACCACCGCGGCGGCGTGGTCGCCGGCCGGGACGAAGACGAAGAACACGTCCGGCTTCTTGTCCTTGGCGCGCTGGAAGAACGGCGTGAAGTCAGGCACCGCGCCGGCGCCGCCCATCGGGATCTCGTCGATCACCTTGCCGCCGTTGGCCTCGAAGCTCGCGCTTGAACGCGGCGAGGCTGTCCTTGCCGGGCGGAAAATCGGTGTAGCCGACGACCGCGGTCTTGGCGTTGAGGATCTTCGCCGACGCTTCGCCCAGCGCGTAGCCGGCGTGCCACATGCTGAACGAGGTGCGGACGTAGTAGGGCGACAGGTTGGTGATGTGCGCGGTGCCGGCGTTCATGATCACCGCGAGCTTCTTGCCCGCGCTCACGATCGGCGCCGGACGCGATCGCGTTCGGCGAGTAGATCCAGCCGGCGAGGACGTCGACGTTGTCCTGGGTCAGCAGCTCCTGCACCGCGATCTTGCGCGTTGGCGCCGCTCGGATCCTTCACGTCGCGCCGGATCAGCGTGATCTTGTACGGCTTCACCTTGTCGGCGTTGAGCTTGAGGTAGAGCTCCATCCCGCGGTCGACCAGCTGGGCGAACTCGGCGCCGATCCCCGTGTACGGCAGGGCGACGCCGACCTTCACTTCCTGCGCCTGCGCCGAGGTGATGCCGAGGGCGAGCGCGACGGCGGCGATCGCAATGATGCGTTTGATCATGAGCATGTGTCCTCCGGAGGGTTCGGGCCCGGTCAGTCTGGTACGGCACAGTATGGGCGAAATATCTAGGGCAAGAGTCGGAAACCACGCAAGCCGCGCGGTGCGCGCGCCCGGCGCGCGGGAGTTGTGCGATGATCGGAGCCTGGGACGCCAGGGATGGGCGGCCACCGCGCGGCCGTGGCCTGTGCGACAATGCGCGAGCGCAGGACGGCCGGTCGGGCCGAGACCCAAGAAGGCCGAGACCGGAAATCGACTGAGGAGGAGACGAGCGTGGCGAAGTTCAAGGTGGTCACCCCGAGCGGTGCAAGCTATGCGGTTCCCGGCGCGGGCTACAAGCTCGAGATGGAGGCCCTCGCGCCGATCGACGCCGAGATCGTCGAGATCGCGGCCAAGACCGACGAGGAGTTCGTCAAGGAACGCGCGTGACGCGGACGCCCTCTACGCGAAGGGACGCCGTGTCACCAAGCGCCTGATCGACGGGCTCGAGCGGTGCAAGGTGATCTCACTCGGCAGCGTGGGCGTCGACTCGGTCGACGTCGACGCGGCGACGGCCCGCGGCATCCCGGTCACCAACGTGCCCGACACGTTCATCGAGGAAGTCGCCGACCACGCCATGATGCTGATCCTGGCCACGTATCGCCGCCTCATCGACGCATGGACCGGATGGTCCGCGACGGACGCTGGGCGGAGGGACGGCCGATGCTGTCCCAGTTCCCGCGCCTGATGGGCCAGACGCTCGGTCTCATCGCCTTCGGCCACGTGGCCCGCGCGGTGGCCGTGCGGGCGCGCGCCGTTCGGCTTCCACATCCTCGCCTACGATCCGTACGTCGAGGAGCTGGTCATGTCGAGTCAGTACGGCGTCGAGCCGTGAGCCTCGACCGAGCTGCTGCAGCGCTCCGGACATCGTCTCCGATGCACGCGCCGGCGACCGCCGACGCCCACCATCTGATGACGGAGCACCACTTCCGGCTGATGAAGCCGGAGGCGCTCTTCATCAGCACCGGGCGCGGCCCGACGATCGACGAGCCGGCGCTGATCAAGGCGCTGCAGGAAGGCTGGATCGCCGCGGCCGGCCTCGACGTGCTCGAGCAGGAGCCGCCCGAGCCACAACAATCCGCTGCTGAACGATGGACAACGTCATCCTGACGCCGCACGTGGCCTCCGCGTCCGCGACGCTTCGATCCCGCGCGCAAGCGTCGCGTCGGTCAGCGAGATCGCCCTCGTGCTCGAGCGGCCGCTGGCCGCGCAGCTGCGTGAATCCGTCGGTCCTCGGAGCGGAGCAAGCTGCGCGCGCTGGCAGCCCTACTCGATGGAGCGCGGGGCCCGGCGCATAGCATATACAGAGGCGCGATGGCGCGCAAGCGACTCGTCCTCAAGAACACGGGGCTGTTCAGCGACCCGGCGAATCTCAGCTGGGAGCGCTACGTCAGCCATGCAGGCTCGCGGAGCGCGGGCGGTGTGTCTCGCCGAGCGTGCGAGCATCCCCGACGACGCCCTGAACTACAAGAACGTCAGCCCGCGCTATATCTCGAGAACGCCGTCGACCAGTTCGCCAACAACTACTACTCCGAGCTGTCTGCGACACACTACGTCCGCGACCGCCGCCGCCAACGCCCCGTTCGAGCAGGCTGAAGAAGTCGGCGCTGTTCCAGCTGGCCGACGAGCAGCGCCATCCTGGAGATGGATCGCGAGGGTTCGAGCGGGCCGGCATCCCCGAGCGCGACTGGCATCACCGCGTGGAGTCGCCGGGAACGACCACTGCCGTTTCTTCCGCCACCTGCTCGATACTCGAGGACTCCATCGAGATCCTCGTGAAGAGCAACTTTGTCGCCGAGGGCGCCGCGGGGCCGGGCACGTTCACGGTCCTGGCGGACGGCGCCGAGGCGCGCGGCGACGTCCTGTCGGCGGTGAACCATCGAGCGCGCATTCGCGACGAGACCCGCCACATCAGCTACGGCCGTGCCCTCGTGAAGGCGCTGATCGAGGACGACCCGGCCAATCTCGATACGATCCAGCAGTGGCAGGACGACAGCCTGCGCCTCTTCTCCGAGGTGGCTCGCGGCGGCGAGCGCAGCGCGTGGTGGGAAGGATTCCTCGGCTCGTACTACAAGATCGCGCTCCCGATGGGGCTTCGTCCGACCGTCGTTCTGATCTGGCTCGCGCGCGCCGAGTCCGCTCCGAACGGCCAGGAATCTCCCAGCGCTGAGCCCGGATCATCCACGTTTGGCGCGTTGGAATTTCTGGAATCAGCTTATTTAATAGCCACTTACCAATCTCTTACCAGTGGTACGCCGATTGCTGGAAGAAGGGTAGCCGTTCACGGCGAACCCTATGCGCGTACTGGTCATCGACGACGATCAGGCAGTCTGCGAGGTCTTCGGGGAGTTCCTCCACGAGATCGGCCACGAGCCACGTCATCGCCCACACGGCCGAAACGGCGCTCGACACACTCAGCGCTGAACGCCCGGATGCGGTCCTCCTCGACGTGTGCTTGCCCGGCATGAGCGGGCTCGACTTCATGAAGCTCGAGACGGTCCGTGACCTGCGCGTCCTGATCCTCGTGATCTCGGGGCAGCGCGACCGAGAGCCAGGCGCAGGAGGCCATGCGGGCGGGCGCCTTCGATTTCATCGGCAAGCCCGTCGCGCTCCGTCGCCTGCAAGAGGCCCTGGCGTGCTTCGAGACACCGGCGAAGGCGCCGCGCAAGCCGAAGGTCGACGAGGACGGCTCCGAGCGGCGGCGGGCGCCGCGCGCCATGCTCTCGCTGCCGGTCCAGATCCGCGAGCAGAGCGGCGACGTGTGGGAATCCACCTCGGTCAACCTCAGCGCCTCCGGCATCAAGGTGCGCGCGAACTGGCGCGCGCCGACTCCGGCGGGCGTCGCGACGCTCTCGATCACCTTGCCCGAGAGCGACACGCAGCTCGAGGTTCCGTCGATTCTCGTGCGCGCCGACGACGAGGGCTACGCGTTCGCCTTCAAGCGACCACGGCGACGGGCGACTCAAGGAGCTCCGGCGAGTTCGTCCGACGCTCGGTCGGCGCGCCGACCGTCGACGTCGAGCGTCGCACGTGCGCATCCTGCACCGCATCGGCGAGGGCGATCAGCGCCACCCCTCGACGTCGACGAGGTCCCACGCATCGCGCTGGACGCGCTCACCCACGTCACCGGCCACGAGATCTCGAGCCTGCACCTGCTCTCGGCGGGACGGCGCGACCTCTGCACCTGCGCGGCGACCGGGGCCTGGCGGCCGCGGCTGCGCGAGATCAACCGGGTGCTCCTGACCGGGCAAGGACTCATCGGCGGCGTGGCGGCCACCGGCAAGACCTGCACTGGGCGCACGTCAGCGAGTCCGTCGATCTGCCCCGGCGGCGCGGGCGGCCGTCACCCAGGAAGGATCCACGCCTTCGTGTGCGTGCCGATCCACAGCCGGGGACCGGATCCTGGCGCGCCCTCGCTCGGCCGCCGCACGCCCGGAGGCGTTCACCGAATCCGAGATCGCGCTCGTCGAGGCGTGCGCCAACCAGATCGGTCTGGCTCTGCAGAACGCGCAGCTCTACTGGCGACGCGGCGCCAGCTCGAGGACCTCAAGTCGGCCGAGGCCCAGCTGATCGAGGGCGAGAAGCTTCGCACGGTCGGCAAGCTCGCGGCTGGGCCCGGGCGCACGAGACGCGCAACCGGCTGACGGCGATCCTCGGGCAGGCCGAGCTCCCCGCCTGCATGGGCCTGACGGTCCACGCTCAAGAGCCGCGAGCGGCTGCACACGATCGTGCAGGAGACGTCGCGCGCGGCGCAGATGCTCCATGAACCTGCTGCGGTTCACCAGCGGGCACGCCGCCGAGCGGCATCGCTGCCGCCTCGGTGGACCAGATCCAGTGGGTGGTCGAGCCCAAGGCCCACCAGCTGCGGCGCGACAGCGTGAAGGTCGTCACCGACTTCGGAATGCGTCCGGCCGGTCCTGGCCGACGAGGGTCAGATCCAGCAGGTGCTGCTCAACCTCGTCCAGAACGCGCACCAGGCGATGGCCAACGCACAAGGGCGAGCGCGGTGCTCACCGCGCGGACTGTCCGGAGCCGGGCGGGCCGAACGTCCGCCTGGGAAGTCCTCGACTCCGGCCCCGGCATCCATCCTCAACGTGTGCTGCCCTCGCATCTCGAGGCCTTCACGACGACGAAGGCGCCCCGGGCGAGGGCACAGGGCTCGGCCTCTGGGTCTCCTACTCCATCGTCGAGCAGCACCAGGGATCGCTGCAGAGCCGTCAACCGTCCGGAAGGCGGCGCGTCTTCATAGTCGAGCTGCGCCCCCACCGCCAATGCCTGAGGGCGCTGGCCCGCCCTCTCAGCTCGCTTCGGGCGGTCGCCGCATCCACCACTCACACCCTGCTCGTACGCGCCGCGCGAGCAACGTGGCCTCGCCGAAGCGACGCCCGATCAGCTGCAAGCTCAGCGGCAGTCCCGACCGCGTGAAACCACACGGCACAGCGATCGCCGGAAGCCCGGCCAGCGCGGCGGGCGTCACAGAGCGCCGCGTGAAGAAGCGCCCGGCCACGTCGTGCCGGTCGATCACGCCGCGCCCGACAGCAATCGGGGGCCGCTGGTGCGCGGTCGAGCACAGGAGCAGATCGTGACGCGAACGCGTCGAGCATCTCGGCGCGCACCAGCGCACGCGCCCGCGCGGCCCGCTGCTGGATCGCGCCGGAATCAGGCTGGCGGTCAGAGACGCGGCGCGTGCCCTGATCGTAGTCAGCCGCGCGCGCGCGGAGCCAGCGAAGTGCACGCCGGCGCCGTCCGAGTCGGCCAGCGCCATGAAGACCGCGCCGGCCAGCGGACGAGGCGCAACGAGATCTCCTCGGTGGCGGCGTTCGGCTACCGAGCCGCCGCGCCGCCTCGACGACGGCCTCCCCTCACCTCGCCGTCGGTCTCGGGCGCCGACGGTCAGCTCGCGGTTGATTCCGGATGCGAAGCCCCGCACTCCCGCCGGCGAGCGCGCGCGTTGTAGGTCCGGCACGGGAACGCGGCTCGAGAGCGGATCCCCTGGCGTCGTATCCCGCGATCGCCTGAGCAGCACGCTCGCGTCTTCTGACGGTTCGGGCAGAGAGCGGACCGGGCGTGTCCATCGACCGAGCCTGGGCGGAGACGAGCCGTGCCGGGACGCACGGCTCCACGTCGGGCTGCAGCCCGGCGACGCCGCTGGAACGACGCGGGTGACCTCACCGAGCCGCCGGTGTCCTCGCCGAGCGACGCCGGCGCAGAGGCCGGCGGCGACCGCGATACCCGAGGCCGACGAAGAGCCGCCGGGATCGTGGTCGAGATTCCACGGATTCCGGGCTGGCCGAACGGAAAGTACTGCGCCTGAGGGCGAACTCCGTCAGGTTCAGCTTGAGCAGAATGCCGCCGCCGCGTCCAGCCGCGAGATCACCGTCGCGTCCCCGGCGGCAACGTGATGCTCCAGGATCCGCGAGCCCGACGTCGCACGCCGGCAGTGTCGAACTGATCCTTCACCGCATACGGCACCCCGTGGAGCGGCCCGAGCCGCGCCGCGCATCACGGCGCCTCCGCCCGCCGCGCCGCCGCCAGCGCCGCGTCCGGGAGCACCGTGATGTAGGCCCGGATCGATCGAGCCGCTCGATCCGCTCGAGAAAGACCGGCGAGCTCGACCGCGACACCTTACTCGCGCACGAGACGGCGAGCCGCCGGACGCCCAGAAACGCGACGTCGGCCCGAGCAGCATGCGGTCATGCTCGAGGCGGGTCGACGAAGCCGGGACGGCCTGACCTTCCAGCGGCAACTCGCCAGCGGGCCAGCGCCTCGATCAACGCGTTGAGCCGATGCACCTCCGCCACGTCCTCGGGCGTGACGGGCAGGCGAGCGCCGCCGCCAGCGCGCCCACCTGTTCGGCCGTCACCCTCACAGCGCGAGCCGCCCCCGAGCTAACAGGCCGGGCGGCAACACCCGGGCGAGATCTTGCGCGCCACCAGCTTGCCGCCGCGACTGCCGGAGACCATGCGCCGATTCTCCACCACCACCCGTCCGCAGCAAGATCGTCGTCACCGGCCAGCCCGCGATCGCCCAGCCTCCCACGGGCTGTAGTCGCTGACGACGGAAGTCGTCGCGTCGCCAGCGGGCTGCTGCGATCGCCGGGTCGATGAGCGCGATGTTCGGCGTCGCTGCCGGGCGCGCGATCGACGCCCTTCTCGGGGTAGAGGCCGAGGATCCGCGCGGCGTTGGCGGACGGTGACGTCCGACGAAGCGCTCGAAAGCGGCATCTCCGCGCTTCACGACGCCCTCGGAGCAGACGATGCCCATGCGCGCCTCGGCGCCGAGGTTGCCGCCCGTCACGTCCTCATCCCGGTCGTCCGGCCGCGTGAGCTTCATCGTCGAGCGACGTCGGAACTCGTCGGTGGCCGCCGCCGAGATGCCGCGCCGCGCACGAGGCCGTCCCAGAGCGCGCGGCTGGTCCTGGGGATACTTGAGCGACGGATAGGTGTGATAGCAGAACCCGCGAGGCTTCCGGTAGTCCCCGGCGGTGAAGCACGCGTAGTCGGTGCAGCGTCTCCGGCGTAGCTCGGGTTGCCCGCCGGCGCGCGCCCCGGCGACGGCGTCGACGCTCCTCGCGGGCCGATTTCGTGTGGACGAAGCAGACGCCGGCGCCGGCGCGTGCGCGAGCCAGCTGGACCGCGCGGCGAAACGACAGTAGCAGTCGGAGAGCTTGTCGTGGACGAGCGTGCAGGAGCCGTGCCGTTCGAGGCGGCCTCCTCGCGGAACTTCGTCGCACGAACTCCGCATCGAGGTCGGCCCTCGGCGTGCACCACCATGCAGCCCCGCCGTGCGGCGCGCCTGGTCCATCAGGCAGCCGGATGCGCCCGTAGTCGAGCCGCGCCTGAGTGCCGCTTGGGATGCGGCGGCAGGACGTCGGCGGCAGAACACTCTTTGAAGCTCGGGAAGCCTGCTCTGACCGCCTCCGGCAGCTGGGCCGAAGAGCTTGATGGGCAAGACCCTGGAGCGTCACGTGGAAGGAGTGGAATCGGCGTACGAGTTACTTCCTTCCAGCGCGCGGCGCGCGTCTCGATGACCTGCTGCACATCCGTGCCCGGCCTCACGAAGCAGAAGTCGACGTGGGTGGTCGTCCCGCCGAAGACCATCCCGCGCGTGTCTTCCTCCGGGCCGAGCGTCGAGAGGTTCTCCGGGCTGCATCGAGATGGCGTGCGCCAGGTGCGTGTGGGGCCTGGATAGCAATACGTGCACCAAACGAAGTACAA
>ERZ1370068.8165-contig-7040_pt1 | contig 28950 bp, 39 predicted proteins | sample MGYA00561227_ERZ1370068 | MGnify/ENA primary metagenome ERZ1370068 (study PRJEB38410, sample SAMEA6850437) | metagenome | study: Metagenomic assessment of the ecological functions of the soil: analysis of the soil microbiota associated with the...
CCAGTTACGTATTGCTCATCCTGGTCGAGCACGACATGGACCTGGTGGCGTCCTACTCGCACCGCATCATCGCGCTCTCGGAAGGCAAGGTGCTGGCCGACCTGCCGCCCGGCGCCCTTCTTCGCCGATCCGGTGATCATCGAGACCGTGGTCGGCAAGCGACAGGGGCACTATGATGCTGCGCCGTCAGAGACCTGGTCGTCGACATCGACGGCAGCCACATCCTGCGCCGGGTGTCGCTGGAGGTGAGCGCCGGCGAGCTCGGTCTGCCTCGTGGGACGCAACGGCGCCGGCAAGTCGACCACGTTCCGCACCATCATGGGGCACGCGCAAGCCGGTCTCCGGCACCATCAGCGCTGGAGGGACGCGACATCATGGGCTCGCGCCCGTTCGAGATCGCGCGCCTGGGCGTCGGCTTTCGCGCCCGAGGAGAGCGAGGTGTTCGGCGATCTCACGGTGGCCGAGAACATCCTGCTGCCGACCTGGACGCGGGCAGACGGCAGCGGTCCGCCGCGGAGCGCGAGGCGCTGGCCTACCGCGTGTTCCCCAGGCTCGAGCGCTATCCGCGCGCGCGGCGGCCAGCAGCTGTCGGGCGGCGAGCGCAAGATGGTGTCGATTGCCCGCGCGCTTGGCGCTCGACCCCAAGCTGCTGCTGCTGGACGAGCCGACCGAAGGGCCTGTCCCCGGCCGTCGTGCCCTCGATCGTCGACGGCATCGCCTCGATCCGCCAGCTCGGGCACGCCGTGCTGATCGCCAGAATCGAACCTGCACCACGTGCCCGATTTCGCCGACCGCCTCTACGTCATCGAGCGCGGAGAGATTATCTTACTCGGGCCGCCTGGCCGACGCGCGCAAGGATGCCGCCGTGGCCCAGGATGGTCGAGGGTCGGCATCCGGCCTGATGCGAGCATCGTTGACTTGACGGGACGCGCATCGGTGTATCTCTGATATATCAGGTATTGCAGCGGTGCGCCCGCAGGGTTGTGCGCCCTCGCACTAGGGATAGCAGGAAGGTCGCTGCACATGGTCACCGGAACGCCAGAAGGCATACCGCGCAGGTCTACCGCTCGCGCATCATGGGCTGGTACGACGGCTACCTGCACGTCGCCATCATCTACGCGATGGGTGCGGCGGCCTTCACCATCTACCTGCAGCACATCCACAACGTGACGCCGCTGGAGTGGCTGACGATCCCGGTCACGTTCCTGTTCACCAACATGCTTCGAGTGGGCCGTGCACCGCTTCGTCATGCACCGGCCGGTGAACATCAAGGGGCTGCGCGCCATCTACGAGCGCCACACGCTCAACCATCACCAGTTCTTCACCGACGAGGAGATGCGCTTCCGCGACCACAAGGACTGGCGCGTCACCGTGTTCCCGCCCTACGCGCTGGTGGTGTTCATCCTGATGTCGATGCCGGGCGGCGTCATTCTCGGGCATGCTGTTCTCGCCCAACGTCGGCTGGCTGTTCATGTGCACGACCACGGGCATGTACCTGATCTACGAGTTCATGCACTTCTGCTGCCACGTCGACGAGAACTGGTTCGTGCGCAACTGCCCGTTCGTCAACACGCTGCGGCGCCATCACACCGCCCACCACAACGCGCGGCTGATGATGGAGACCAACATGAACCTCACCTTCCCGATCGCCGACTGGCTCTTCGGCACGTCGGATCTGAACCGCGGGCTGCTCGGCCATCTGTTCAACGGCTACGACGACAGCGTTCTTGAAGAAGAGACTGCGCGGCCAGCCCAAGCGGCCCGACATGGCAGCGCGCAGCGCCGCTGGGCAACTATTGACAGGTCGTGCGGAGCGCGCTGGGAGGCGCATGCCCAGCGACGTCAAAGGCCGATCGTCGTCGCTGGTCGACGCTGGCTGGTCGGCGATCGGCTTTCGCCTATTGGGAACAACGCCAATCGGGCAACGCGCCACCTGTTCTGGTTCGTGATCGGCTTTGCCGTCTTCGCCGTCGTTGCCAGCGGGTATTCCCGAGGCGCAGGGCGGCAAGCCGCAGGCGGACGACCTCCGGAAAGCCCGAGTAGGATGCCGTCGCGGGAAGCACGGAGATGGCGTTGCCGCCCGCCGCCCGGCTGGCAGCCGTGTTCATGGCGCTCGTGCTGGTTCTGTCGCTCACGGCCTGACGGTCAGCGGGCATTTCCGCAGGAGCACCGGCGGCGACGCTGCAGATCGACGTCTGGGCCCGATGCTGCTGTGGGGACGATCGACGCTCTGCGCGGCGCTTGCAGGTTGCCGGACCGCATTCAGCCGTGGCGGCACGGTGCCGCTGCCGGCGGCCCGTGATCGGCGGTGGAGCCATGGTGCTGATAGCGCCCACTGCTGCTGCAGCCGCTGCCCGACAGTTTCGTCAACGGCAGGCGTGGGCTGGTGACTTTCACTGGCGTCGCCATCGCTCCCCGGCCTCACGGCCGGGCAAGCTGGTCGCCTGACGGAGGAATCCATGACGGGGACGCCAGGACGGCGGAGAAGAAGCGCGAGAAGCGCACCATCACCGAGAGATCCGCGAGTCCAAGACGCACCGGTGCGGAAGATGGTCTACATGTCGGTGCCCGACTACACGAGCGCCAAGTGGGCCGAGATGGCGGGCGTCGACGTCGCCGTGGTGGGCGACAGCCTCGCCATGATCGCGCACGGCCACCCTCCACCATCCCCGCGACCATGGACATGATGGTGATGCACGCCCAGGCCATCCGCCGCGGCGCGCCCAACACCTTCGTGCTCGGCTGCATGCCCTATCAGAGCTACAACACCGTCGACCGCGCGCTCACCAACGCCACGCGCTTCATGCAGGAGGCGGGCTCCGACGCGGTCAAGCCGCAGGGCGGCAAATCGCAGGCGCACATCCTCAAGGCCCTGGTCGACGCCGGCATCCCGACCGCCTCGCACATCGGCCTGACGCCGCACACCATCGCCATGTTCGGCGGCTTCAAGATCCAGGGCCGCACGGCGGACGCCGCCATGAAGATCCTGGAGGACGCGCTCGCCATCGAGGACGCCGGCTGCTTCATGCTGGAGTTCGAGGCGGTGCCGGCGAAGATCGCCAAGCTGATCTCCGAGCAGCTCGACCATCCCCACCATCGGCATCGGCGCCGGCGTCGGCACCGACGGCCAGATCCTGCTCTGCCACGACCTGCTCGGCGTCTTCACCGACTTCAAGCCGAAGTTCACCAAGCGCTTCGCCAAGCTGACCGAGGTCGCCGTCACGGGCATCAAGCAGTACATCAAGGAAGTGAAGGAGGGCTCCTTCCCCGACGACGACCACTCCTACACGGTCAAGGAGGAGGAGTACGAGAAGTTCGCCAGCATGGTACAGAAGCGGCGGCAGATATAACGAGACCCATTTCATGAATTCCCCGCGCGCGCACCGACCTGGAAGCGGGTTCTGGCGCCGATCCTCGACTTCTTCAGCGTAGTTCTTCGGCGCCGGCTGCGTCTATTTCATCGTCGGCCGGCGCTTGTGCAGGCGGCACGCTTTGGGACCGCTTCTTTCGGCATCGCGAGGCCGCAACCGTCGTGAAGCCGCCCGCCAGCAGGCAGAAAGCCGCGCGCGAACGCGGCCAAAGGCAGAACGCTCACCGAGCAGGCCTACAACCGCCTGGAGGAAATGATCGTCACGCTCGAGCTTGCGCCCGGCGCAATTCTCGCTGAGCAGGTGCTTTCGGCGGAGTTGGGCATCGGCCGCACACCCGTCCGCGAGGCGTTGCAGCGGCTCGCACTCGAGGGGCTCGTGCTGGTTCTGCCGCGCAAGGCCATCATCGTCACCGAAACCGATCCGAGGCGCCAGCTGCTCGTGCTCGAAGTGCGGCGCGAACTGGAGCGGTTGCTCGCCCGTGCCAGTGCCGAACGCGCCACGGAAGCCGAACGCTGGAGATTTCGGGCGATCGCCGACGGAATGGAAGCCGCGGCCAGGACCAGCGACGACATCGCCTTCATGCGCCTCGACCGGGAGCTCAATGCGCTTCTGGCAGAGGCGGCCCACAACGAAGTATGCCTCTCGCTCCATGCGCTCCCTCAATGGTCATTCACGCCGGTTTTGGTACCTGCACTACAAGCAGGCTGCCGACCTGCCCAAATGCGCGCGCCTGCATGCCGACGAGGCACGCGCCGTCGCTAGAGAGGAATCCGGCGCGTGCCATGGCCGCTTCAGACAAGCTGATGGACTACGTCGAGGCTTCACCCGCGCCACCGTCGGTCTTCGGCGCTAAGAGCCGAATGGTGACCCGCAGGGACTGGGACAAGAACCGTGACCCGGAGAAAGCAAGCCGAGCTGTGAAGGATGTGACCCTCGACGACGCGGCCTTTGGCCCTGCGAGCGGCGTGGTTCCGTTTCGTCTCTCGCCGATGGGCTCGCTGGGCTTTCCTGGGTCGTCTCTCGCGCCGAAACGCGCTACGCGAAGCCGGCCCGCTTGCGCGCTTCGGCAGCGCCGTCCCCGGCCAACAGGGCCGCAAGCGCCCGCGCCGCTCCGCGCAGGGCGCGCCTTGGTGCAGACGCCAGCGAGTGTAGACCGTCGCCAACCCATACCCCTCGGGCAGCGGCGCCAGCCAGCGCCACGCCGAGGTGTGGCCAGGATCTCGGTCACCTGCGTGCAGCCGATCAAGCGTGCGCTGGTCGCGGCTGCCAGCGCACGCATCGCCGGTAGCGCCGTTGGGGAAGGTCCGGAGCCGCTCCGCCACCTCGGCGGCAATCCGAGCCGCTCGAGCACGCCCGCGAAATGAATGCCCGCCGTCGCCAGCTTGGGATCGGGAAAATAGAATCTCGCCCGCCGCCAGCAGTGCAGCACCAGCCCGCCGCATCGCCCACGGCTGGCGCGGGATCGCCGCTGCGCACCGCCACGGCCGTCGCCAGAGTGCCCACATCGACGGCTGAGCCAGCGACCACGTGGCCCGCACGCGCCAGGTCGTCGATCAGCGCCCGCGTCAGAATCAGCAGGTCGGCGGGCTCGCCTGTGAGCAGCTTGTCGCGCATGGCCCCGACCGCGCCGAACGTGCCGCCGATACTGCAGCCGGTCTCCGCCTCGAACTGCGGCGCCACCGCACCCACCAGCCCCTGCGCCGCCCCGCCGCTCAGAATTCGCAGGCTCATGAGCAGACCCCTAATCTGTGATTGCGATACTTGGTGGCCGTTCGCTTCGCGAGCGGGGTCATGCCGGAGGCATGTCTTCGACATGATCCCGCCCGTTGAGGGAGTTCCCCCAAACCCCCTCCTTCTTGAATACAGAAGGCGGGGTTCGGGGGTGTCCCCCGAGCGGGTTGCAGGGCGGCAGCCCTGCTCGCGCAAGCGACCGAACCGGCCTCTAAACCCATCGCCGCAATCAGCCGCTCGCGCGTGATGGGCAGGTCGCGCACGCGCACGCCCAGCGCATCGAACACGGCGTTGGCGATGGCGCCGCGCGACGGGCCCGTGCGCCGCCTCGCCGGCGCCCAGCGTCTTCTCCGGGGCCGGGCGACGATCTCCACCTCCACCGCCGGCACCTCGGAGAAGCGCAGGATCGGATAGGTCTCCCAGGTGTCGCTCAGGATGCGCCGTGCGGTCGAAGCGCACGGCCTCCTTCAGCACCCAGCTGGTGGCCTGCATGGCGCCGCCCTCCATCTGGTTCGCCACGCCGTCGGGATTGATCACCTCGCCCACGTCCACCGCCACCACCAGCCGCCGCACGCGGATCGTCGGCATCGCCCTCCACCTCGGCGACGACGGCGCAATAGGCGCCGACATTCTTGTAGCGCGCGAAGCCGATGCCGTGGCCGACGCCCTCGCGTTTGCGTCCAGCGGCGCCAGCCGGCACGCTCGCGCCGCCGCCTCCAGCACGGCCCGTGCACGCGGATCCTTCAGGTGGCGCAGGCGGAAGGCGACCGGGTCCTCGCCGCGCTCGGCCGCCAGCTCGTCCATGAACGACTCGATGGCGAACACGTTGGCGAAGCGCGCCGAGCGTGCGCAGCGCCGAGGTGCGGATCGGCATGGTCAGCACGCGGTGACTGGCGATGCTCCAGGCCGGGAAATCGTAGAGCGGCACGGCGTTGCGCTCGGCGCCGCCGCCGCCGGCAAGCGGCGGGTTGGTGGCCACCGCGCGCGCGAACGGCTTGGCGAGCTGCCAGGCCGCCTGCAGCGTCGGCGTCTTGCCGCGGCCCGGCCGCGACACGTGCCCGTTGCTCCACACCTCGTGGCGCCAGCCGACGATCTCGCCCTCTGCGTCGAGGTCGGCCTCGATGTCGACGGCCTGCCAGGCGCCGAGCGGCGCCCAGCGCCATCTCGTCCTCGCGCGACCACTGCAGGCTGCACCGGGCGGCCCTGGCACGGCGCGCGCCAGCAGCGCCGCCTCGAGCGCCACGTCGTCGGCGCCGTTCTGGCCGTAGCAGCCCGCGCCCTCCGCGTGCTCGCACGACGATGCTTCTCCGGCGGCCAGCGCCAGGCACCAGCGCCAGGTCGGCGCGCAGATTGTAGATGCCCTGGCTGTGCGTCCACACCTCGAGGCCCGCGTCGGTCCAGCTGCGCGACGGCGCACGACGGCGCCATCGACGCGTGCGCGACGAAGGGCCGCGAGTACTCCGTGCCGCACCGTGCGCGCCACTGTCCGGGCCGGCAGCCTCGCGCACGTCGACGGTAGGTCGGTCTCGACGGGCTGGCTGTCGCACCCAGTCGCGCGAGCTGCGTCTCGTCGGGCAGCGCCATCGCCGTCCTGCCATTGCGCGCCGCGCGACAGGCCGCGTCGCAGCGCCGCGATCAGCCTCTTCGCGTCTCGGCCACCACGCCGACGAAGCTGCCATCGCGCACCACGGCGACCACACCCGGCATCGCTCTTGGCCGCGGCCTCGTCGAGCGCCCGTCAGCGTCGCGCCCGGCGATGGCGGCCGCAGCACGCGCGCCATGCAGCATGCCGGGCAGCGCCAGGTCGTGGACGAACCGCGGCCGGCCGAACACCTTGTCGGGGATGTCGATGCGCGCGGCGGCGGTGCCCGCCAGCTGCGCGCGCCGCGACAGGCTTGGCGCGCGATCCGCGCGGTGGCATCGCGCGCCGAGCAGGCCCTCGTCGGCCAGCTCCCAGTAGCTGGTGCGCGAGATTGCCGGGCCCGGCGATGGTGCCGTCGCGCGACCTCCAGGCTTTGCCGCCGCCACGCCCAGCCGCTGCGCCGCTGCGTCGCAGATAGATGGCGCGCGCCTCCGCGCAGGCATAGCGCAGCGCCATGCCCGAATGCTGCGACCGACAGGCTGCCCGAGGTCACCGCCTTCGTTGGGGCTGCATGGCCGTGCTGGCCGCGACCATGCGCACGCGCGGCGATGTCGACGTCCAGCTCGTCGGCCACGATCTGGGCCAACGGCGGTGAGGATGCCCTGGCCGATCTCCACCTTGCCCGAGCAAGACCTCGACCACGCCGTCGGGGCGGAGCGCGCAGCCATTGCGACAGAGCCGCTGGTTGGTCTGCAGGCTGCCGGGCAGCGCAGCGCCGCCCGTACTGAGGATGTGATAGCCCAGCCCCGGACCCGTGCTCATGCCGCTGCCCCTCCTTGGCCGCGCGCAGCACCGCGCGCACGATGCGATTGTGCGCCCCGCAGCGGCACAGATTGCCGATCGAGCGCGGCGCGCACGTCCGGCCTCGCTCGGATCGGGGTTGCGCGCGCAGCAGGGCCGCCGCCGAGATCAGAATGCCGGAGATGCAATAGCCGCACTGCATGGCCTGCTCGGCAATGAAGGCGCGCTGCAGGGGATGCGGCTGCTCCGGCGTGCCGAGGCCCTCGACTGTCGTGATGTCCTTGCCGGCGCGCAGCCCACAGCGGCGTGTCGCAAGCGGCCACCGCCTGGCCGTCGATCAGCACGTTGCAGGCGCCGCACTGGCTGAGCGCCGCAGCCGAAGTGCGCGCCCGTCGAGGCCGAGCGCGCCGCGCAGCACGCCCAGCAACCGCGTAGCCGGATCGGCCTGCGACGGACCGTTCCGCCCCGTTGACCCGCAACCGCGTGGACCGTCTCCGCCATCGTTCCTCACATGCGGCTTGATGCCGGCGGTCTGGATCACCTTGGCCCACTTCTCGATGTCGCCGCGCATGATATGTGCCGAACTCGGCCGGCGTCATGACGATCGGCACGGCGCCCTGCTTGGCCCATGCCTCCACCACGTCGGGCCGCGTCAGCGCCTTGTTGATCTCGGCGTTCAGCCTGTCGACGATCGGCTTGCGGCGTGCCCGCCGGCGCCATGATGCCGAGCCAGATGGTGGCCTCGTAGCCGGGCACGCCGGCCTCGGCGACGGTCGGCACGTCCGGCAGCACGGCTGGAGCGCGTCTGCGCCGGTGGTGCCGAGCGCGCGCACCTGGCCGGCCTGCACGTTCGGCGCCATGGTGGTGATGGCATCGAACATCATCTGCACGTGGCCGCCGATCGACGGCTGTTGCGCGCTTCGCCGCTGCCTTGTGCGGCACGTGCACGATGTTGGTGCCGCTCATGGCTTTGAACAGCTCGCCCGCCATGTGATAGGGCGTGCCGGCGCCGGAGGAGGCATAGTTGAGCTCGCCCGGCTTGGCCTTCGGCAGCGCCATGAACTCCTTCAGGTCCTTGGCCGGCACCGACGGATGCACCACCATGATCAGGTCGGAGTAGTTGACCGGCGCCACCGGCACGAAGTCGCGCATCAGCTGGAACGGCTTGTTGGGCACGCAGCGTCTCGTTGACGGTGTGGGTGTTCGACATCATCAGCAGCGTGTAGCCGTCGGGCGCCGACTTCGCCGACCTCGTCGGTGCCGATGATCGAGCCGGCGCCCGGGCGGTCCTCGACCACGAACGGCTGCTTGAGCGCTCCTGCAGGTGCTGGCCGATGAAGCGGGCATAGACAGTCCGGCCGGGCCGCCGGCGCCGAACGGCACGACGATCCTCACCGACCGTGACGGGTAGTCCTGCGCCGCGGCGCGTGCCCAGCAGCGCAGCAAACGCCGCCACTACGGCGAGCCCCAACTTAGCTAACCACGACATGACCTTCCTCCCACGTGCTTGAGCTTTTCTGACAGCAACGGGCTGTTCGGGGGCCACTGGTATACCAAATTGCGTCAAATGCTCCAGAGACTACGCCCAGAGCCATCCGCTTCGGTCCCAGATGCGCAAGGGGGCTCCATGGAGTGAAAAACCTGGTGGCGAAGGCGCCTCTTTTTCGTCAAGTGAAGCACCCACACCGATTGCGCCGCTGCATCGACTGAGCAGCAGGTGACCTCGATCTCGGCGAACTTGAGTTTCGTGGGCGCGCAAATGTGGCGTCCCGTGTTTGGCCCTCGGGAGACCGTCATGACCTTGCTTCGTTTCTGCTTCCTCCTTGTCAGCGCGTGCTCGCTGCATCGAGCATCGCGGCCGCTCCGGAGGCGAGGCCGCGCAAGCAAGAACGACACGCTGGTCCTGGGCGACCGACCGCGACAACCCGATCGCCGATCCCTTCTATCTCAACACGCGCGAGCTGGTGGTGATCGGCCACCACGTCTGGGACACCGCTCGTCATCATCGACCCGAAGACGGCCGAGATCAAGCCGCTGCTGGCCACCAAGTGGAGCGTGGGTCAGACCCGACGACGCTGGAGATGCGAGCTGCGCAAGGGCGTCAAGTTCCACTCCGGCAAGGAGATGGACGCCGACGACGTCGTCTACACGCTGAACCACGTCTCCAACAAGGACAACGCCATCTGCCAACTTCGCGCTGCTCGCCTGGATCAAGAGCGCGGAGAAGATCGACGCGCGACAACGTGCGACATCCACCTGCACAACCGGCCTTCCCGCCGGCACTCGCCTATCTCGCCGGCCTCGGCTTCATCATGCAGAAGGGGCACTACGACAACGCGCCGCGTGAAGCCCGACGGCAAGAAGGATTTCGGCGCCGTGCCGCCCAACGGCACCGGCCCCTACAAGATCACCGAGGTCAAGCCCGGCGAGCACATCCTGATGGAGAGGAACGCCGCCTACTTCAAGGACGGCTTCAAGGGCGACCCGAAGATCTCCAAGATCACGTTCCGCACCATCAAGGACGGCAACACGCGCGCCGCCGAGCTGATGACGGGCGCCATCGACTGGCTCTGGGACGTGCCCAAGGACCAGGCCGAGCGCATGCAACGCCAATCCAGCGCTCGTGGTCGAGAACGCCAAGACGCTGCGCGTGTCCTACCTGCAGTTCGACGTCCATGGGCGTCTCGGGGCAGAAGTTCTTCACCGACAAGCGCGTCCGCCAGGCCGTCGCGCACGCCATCGACCGCGAGTCGCTCACCAAGAACCTGGTCGGCCCGGCCTCGGTCGTAGCACACGCCGCCTGCCATCCCGACCAGTTCGCCTGCTCCGACCGACGTGCCCAAGTACGCCTACGATCCCGCCAAGGCCAAGGCGCTGCTGAAGGAGGCGGGCTTGCCGGACGGCTTCGAGTTCGAGCTCTACGCCTACCGCGACCGCGAGTTCACCGAGGCGGTCATCGGCGATCTCGCCAAGGTCGGCATCAGCGCCGAAGCTCAACTACGTGCAGTACACCGCCTTCCTCGAGAACGTGCAGCAAGGGCCAGCACGCCGGTCGCGCACGGCACCTGGGGCTCGAACTCGGTGCCCGACGTCTCGGCCATGACCGCGCACTTCTTCCTGCACGGGCCCGACGACCTGACCAAGGACCCGGAGGTGAGGCGCTGATCGCAGGAGGCCGACTGCCATCACCGATCCCGAGAAGCGCAAGGCGGCCTGGCGAAGGTGCTGCACGCGCATCGCCGACGAGGCGTATTGGGTGCCGCTGTTCACCTACGCCAAGTACTACGCCTTCTCCAAGGACCTCGACTTCATGCCGACCTCCGACGAGATCCCGCAGTTCTTCGCGGCGAAGTGGAAGTAAGGTCTGACCATCGGTTAACCGTGCAAGCGAGAGTCCTGTCCCGCCAGCGACCCGCTGCAACTGCGGCGTTGCAGGGTGCGGGTCACCTTCGCTAGGCTCGGGCATGCGTGGAATGCGACGGCGGCTGAACTGGCCGCGCGCCTCACGCCCATGGAACGGGCACATGCTCGCCTTCGCAGTGAAACGGTCTGGGTATGGCGCTGCTGGTCGCGCTGACCGTCTCGCTTGATCACCTTCTCGATGATCTACGTGTCCGGCGATCCGGCCATCGCCATCGCCGGCGAGGTGCGCGCGCCGAGGACATCGAGGCGATCCGCAAGTTCTACGGCTTCGACCGGCCCATCGCGGCGCAGTATCTCGACTGGCTGGCCGGTGCGCTGCAGCGGCGACTTCGGGCGCTCCTATCACGCTGCGCCAGCCGGTGGCCGACGTGATCTTCGCCCGGCTTCCGGTCGACCATGATCCTCGGCGCCTGCGCGATCGCCTTCGCGCTGCTGCTCGCCATTCCGCTGGGCGTGCTGGCGGCCGTGCGGCCCAACAGCCTCGTCGACCGGCTTCGCGCTCACCGCTCGCCGTGGTCGGCCAGGCCATGCCGACCTTCTGGTTCGCGCTGACCGCTGATCCTGTGGCTCGGCGTGTACTGGCGGCTGCTGCCGATCACCGGCTCGGACAGCTGGCAGAACTTCGTCATGCCGGCGATTGCGCTCGGCTACTACGTGACGCCCGCCGTCATGCGGCTGACGCGCGCCGGCGTGCTCGAGGTGCTGTCCTCCGACTACATCCGCACGGCGCGCGCCAAGGGGCTGCGGCCCAGGACCGTGCTGTTCAAGCACGCGCTGCGCAACGCCATCATCCCGGTGGTGTCGCTGGCCGCCGTGCAGTTCGGCTTCATGCTGGGCGGCTCCATCGTCATCGAGACGATCTTCCAGATCAACGGGCTCGGCTACCTCGCCTGGGAGTCGATCCAGCGCAAGGACCTGCCCACCATGCAGGCCATCGTGCTGGTGCTGTCGGTGATCTATGTGCTGCTGACGCTGCTCGCCGACCTGCTCAACGCCTTCCTCGATCCGCGGCTGAGGGTGGCGTGAGATGGCGCGAGACCGGCCTGCCCAGGAGCCGGCAGTCGCCGACCGCAGCGAAATCCTGGCGCCGTCGCCCGGCGCGCTGCTGCGCCGGCGCATCTTCCGCCACTGGGGATTGCTGATCGGCGGCGCGCATCCTGCTCGGCATCGTGCTGATGGCGCTGCTGGCGCCGCTCGTCGCGCCCTACGATCCCTACGACCAGCAGCTCGCGCGCAAGCTGATCCCGCCGATCTGGCACGCGAGCGCGAAAGCCACCTGGGCGCATCCGCTCGGCACCGATCACCTGGGCCGCGACTATCTCTCGCGCCTGCTCTACGGCGCGCAGATCTCGCTGCTGATCGGCTTCTCGGCGATGCTGATCTCCGGCGTCATCGGCACGACCATGGGCGTGCTGGCCGGCTATTTCGGCGGCCGCGTCGACATGGTCGTCGAGCTTCATCGTCACCACGCGGCTGTCGATGCCGGTGGTGCTGGTGGCGCTGGCCGTGGTGTCCATCGTCGGCTCGTCGCTGACCGTGGTCATCTGGGTGCTGGGCCTGCTGATCTGGGACCGCTTCGCCGTCGTCATGCGCAGCGCCACCCAGCAGGTGCGCTCGCGCGAGTTCATCACCGCGGCGCAGGCGGTCGGCTGCTCGACGCCGCGCATCCTGTTCACCGAGGTCGCGCCCAACGTGCGTCAACCACCTGATCGTGGTGGCCACGCTGGAGATGGCGCACGCCATCCTGCTCGAGGCGGCGCTGTCGTTCCTGGGGCTCGGCGTGCAGCCGCCGACGCCGTCGTGGGGGCTGATGATCTCGGAGGCCAAGGGGCTGATGTTCTTCGATCCCTGGCTGATCTCCATCCCGGGCATCGCCCTGTTCCTGCTGGTGCTCGCCATCAACATGCTGGGCGACGGCCTGCGCGACGTCACCGCGCCCGAGAACCGGAATTGAGGGTGCGATGCTGCGTGCACACGACGCGAGTCGCGATCATCTCCCTCCCCCTCGGGGGAGGAGGACGTGCCACGAGTTAGTGCCGCCCTCGCTCGCGATGCTGGAGCACGCGCGCTAACCGATCGGCGCGTAGGGGAGGCTCCGTGTCGGCGCGTCGCGGTCCACGAACGCGGCGTCGTCGGCCGTCACGCTAGCGCTAAGCCCACTCATCGCCCTCCCCCTCGAGGGAGGGGAATGCAGCGGCTATGAGCGAGCGCGTTCTCACGCGTCGGAGGATATGCGGGTCGACCTGCCGGTGCCGGCTGGGACGCTGCACGCGGTGCAGGGCGTGTCGTTCCATGTCGATCGCGGCGAGACGCTGTGCATCGTCGGCGAGTCCGGGTTGCGGCAAGACGCTGACCGCGCTCGCCGTCATGGACCTGCTGCCCGCCACGCGCCCGGCGCACCGCAGCGCGCCTCGGAGCTGGAGGGCGCAGACCTCGCGCGCATCGGCGAGCGGGCCATGTCCGACATCCGCGGCAACCGCATGGCCATGATCTTCCAGGAGCCGATGACGTCGCTCAATCCGGCCTACACCATCGGCAACCAGCTGGAGGAAGCGCTGCTGCGCCATCGCCGCGTGTCGCGCCGGCAGGCGCGCGAGCGCGCCGTCCATCTGCTCGACCGCGTCGGCATCACCGCGGCGGCGAGCCGCCTCGAAGCAGTATCCGCACCAGCTCTCGGGCGGCCTGCGCCAGCGCGTGATGATCGCCATGGCGCTGATGTGCTCGCCCGTCGCTGATCCTGGCCGACGAGCCGACCACCGCGCTCGACGTCACCATCCAGGCGCAGATCCTGCACCTGCTGGCCGAGCTGCAGCGCGAGCTCGCCATGGGGCTCGTGCTGATCACGCACGATCTCGGCATCGTCGCCCGCATCGCCACGCGCGTGGTGGTCATGTACGCGGGCGAGGTGGTGGAGACCGGCACCGCCGCCGCGATCTTCGCGGCGCCGGCGCATCCCTACACGCGCGGCCTGCTCGCCTGCATCCCCGTGCCCGGCCGGACGCGGCGCGGCGAGCGCCTCGGCACCATCCCCGGCATGGTGCCCTCGCTGATCGGCGAGATGCAGCGGCTGCCACTTCGCCGGCCGCTGCCGCTACGTCGCTCGACGCCTGCCGCCGAGCCGACATCCCACTGGAGCCGGCCGGCGACGGCCCGCATCTGGTGCGCTGCATCCGCCACGCGCGAGATCGCGGCGGCCTGCGGCGCGCTGCCAGCCGGCAGGCATCGCGTGACATCAGCGACACCGGCCAGCGCCCGACGCCGCCGATGCTGGAAGCTCGCGACGTCGTCGCGCACGTTCCGGGTCTCGGCCGGCATGCTGCGGCGCCAAGCGCACGCTGCAGCGCCGTCGACGGCGTCAGCCTCTGCCGTCCGGCCGGGCGAGGTGCTGGCGCTGGTCGGCGAGTCCGGCTGCGGCAAGACCACGCTGGCGCGCATGCTGCTGGGCCTGCTGCCGCCGTCGATCCGGCGAGATCCGCATCGACGGCAGGCCGACGCACGCGCTTCGGCCGCCGCGAGATCGCCGCGCTGGTGCAGCCCGTGTTCCAGGACCCCTACTCCTCGCTCAACCCGCGCAAGTCGATCGGCTCCATCATCGCGCTGCCGCTGCGCGTGCAGCGCGACCCCGAGCCCGCAGCCTGGCGCGCGCAAGCGTCGAGGACATGATGGAGCGCGTCGGCCTCGCGCGCGCGCCTCTACGACAACTATCCGAGCCAGCTCTCGGGCGGCCAGCGCCAGCGCGTCGCCATCGCCCGCGCGCTCATCAACCGGCCGCGCCTCGTCGATCTGCGACGAGCCGACCTCGGCGCTCGACGTCTCCGTGCAGTCGCAGATCCTGAACCTGCTGCAGGACCTGCGCCGCGACCTCGGCCTCACCTACCTGCTGATCAGCCACAACCTCGCGGTGGTCGAGCACATGGCGACGCGCGTCGCCGTCATGTATCTCGGGCGCATCGTCGAGGAGGCGGAGACGGACGCAGCTCTTCCGCGCGCCGCAGGCATCCCTACAGCGCAGGCGCTGCTCGCCTCCGTGCTGACGCCGGAGCCGGGGCTCGGCGTGCCCGATACGCAGCTCGGCGCCGCCTATCCCAATCCGCTGGACATGCCGCCGGGCTGCCGCTTCCATCCGCGCTGCGCCGCGCGTGCATGCCGCAGTGCCGCGACCGATGCCGCCGAAGCCGATCGCCAGCCGACGGCGGCTTGGTCGAATGCCACCTCTACGGTCGCCGATCGCAACGTGCGAGGTACCCGCATGACCGATACGCAAGCCAAAGGAACCCGCGCCGGCGCCATCGCCCGGGCCCGCGACTACGTCGAGGGCGGCGCCTTCGAGGCCGAGCTCGCCCGCCGCGTCGCCTTCAGGACCGAGAGCCAGCTGCTGCCGGACAGCCTGCCCGAGCTGCGCCGCTATCTCGACGAGGAGATGGCGCCCGCCTTCGCAGCGCCTCGGCTTCACCACGCGCATCTACGACAACCCGCTGCCGGGCCAGGGCCCGGTGCTGCTCGCCACGCGCATCGAGGACGCGGCGCTGCCGACGGTGCTCGGCTACGGCCACGGCGACGTCATCCGCGGCCTGGAGGACCAGTGGACCAAGGGCAAGGGCCCGTGGGTCACCGCCCGCGACGGCGACCGCCTCTACGGCCGCGGCACGGCCGACAACAAGGGCCAGCACACCTCAACATGGCGGCGCTCGACGCGGTGCGGGCGGAGCGCGGCGGCCGCCTCGGCTTCAACGCCAAGTTCATCGTCGAGATGGGCGAGGAGGCGGGCTCGAAGGGCCTGGCCGAGCTGGTCGGCCGCCCACAAGGCGGACTTCGCCGCCGATGTGCTGATCGCCTCCGACGGCCCGCGCGTGACGCCCGGAGCGGCCGACCATGACGCTCGGCTGCCGCGGCGCCATCAATTTCGATCTCGTCTGCGACCTGCGCGAGGGCGGGCATCACTCCGGCAACTGGGGCGGGCTGATCGCCAATCCGGCGTCGATCCTCGCGCAATGCGCTGGCCTCCATCGTCGGCCCCAGCGGCGAGCTGCTGGTGCCGGCGCTCAAGGCGCCGGCCATGTCGCACGGCCGTGAAGGACTGCGCTCGCCGACGTCGAGATCGACGGCGGCGAGACGGGCCGCAGGTCGACGCGTGGTGGGGCGAGCCGGGCCTGACGCCGGCCGAGCGCGTCTACGGCTCCAACGTGTTCAACGTGCTGGCCTTCACCACCGGCACGCCGGGCCGGCCGGTGAACGCCATCCCGCCCAAGGCGGTCGCCAACTGCCAGCTGCGCTTCGTCGCCGGCACCGATGTCGACGCCGTCATGCCGGCGCTGCAGCGCCATCTCGACGCCGAGGGCTTCGCGAGCGTGCAGGTGATGCCGCCGCCCGCCGTCAACGACGGCCGCTTCGCCGCCACGCGCACCGAGCCCGATCATCCCTGGGCGCAGTTCGTGGCCGCGCTCGCTGCAGCGCTCGGCCAACGCCAAGCCGGCCATCGTGCCGCAGATGGGCGGCTCGATCTGCAACGACGTGTTCACGGACATCCTGGGGATCCCGACCATCTGGATCCCGCACTCCTACGCCGTCGTGCTCCCAGCACGCGCCCGACGAAGCACGTCCTGATGTCCGCTGTCGCGCTCGGCCATCGAGCTGATGGCGGGCATCTACTGGGATATTGGCGAGGGCAATACCGCGCCAGGCGCCTGAGAGCCTGCTCATGCCGGCGCCATGAGCTGGCCTGGCGGATTGAAGAACGTGCGCCGGCCGCGCTTGATGCCCCACACAGGCCGCGCGATCTCGGCGACGGCGGCCCGCGCCGCTGGTGCACGGCAGGACGATGAGGTCGGCCGGATTGCCGACCGCCACGCCGTAGCCGTCGAGGTTCATGAGCTTCGCGGCCGCGCCGGTGATCATGTCGAGGCAGCGGGCGAGCTCGTCGGGCCGGCCGAGCTGGGCGATGTTGGCGTAGAGGTTGGCCATCCGCACCAGCGCAGGCGTCGCCGAAGGGCGTGAACGGGTTCAGCACGTTGTTGGTGGCGAGCGAGCAGGTGACGCCGCTGATCGAGGAACCGGTCGGCGCGGGTGACGCCGCGGGGACGTTATGGGTCGCGTCGCGGCCCATGAGGAACAGGTCGGTCGCCGGCAAGATGGTGAGCGCGATGCCGGCGTCGGCCAAGCGGCGCGCCATCTCGGCCTGCGCGTCCGGCGGCATGGCGGAAAGCTTGGTGACATGCCCGCTGCGACGCGGCCGCCCCAGCGTTGCGCCTCGGTCAGCCGCATCACCTCGTCCATGTGCATCCACGACGGGTCGAGGTCGAAGTCGAGATGGAAGTCGATGTCGAGGTCGAAGCGCGCGCGCCAGCGCAAAGATGCGCGCCGATGTGCTCGTTGGGGTGCGTGTCGGCATAGGGGACGCCGCCGATCGAGGTCGGCGCCCTGCTCGCACCGCGGCCACCAGCAGCTCCTCGGTGCCGGGGTCGTTGATGAGCCCCTCCTGCGGGAAAGACGCAGAGCTGCAGGTCGAGCGCCCAGGCGTAGTCGCGCTTCAGCCGGCTGAGCACGTTGAAGCCCTTGAGCCCGATGCGGGGATCGATCTCCACGTGGGTGCGCATGAACTGCGTGCCGGCGAGGATCGCCTCTCCAGCGTGCCGCGGGCGCGAGCCTCGATGTCGGCCTCCGTGAAGGCGCGCCTTGGCGCGCGCGGTCTCGGCGATGGCTTCCTGCACGCGTGCCGGCGGCGATGCTGCAGCGGTCGATGATGCAGCATTTGTCGAGGTGGATGTGCGTCTCGACCAGCCCCGGCAGCACGAGGCGGCCGTCGAGCCGCTCCTCGCGCGCCGCCGGCGGGCAGCGACGGCGCGATGGCAGCGATGCGCCCGCGATGCGATGCCGATGTCGGCCGGCTGGTCCTCCCGACCCGCGATGCGGGCGCCACGCAGGACGAGATCGAACGCCACCCGACTACTCCGCAGCTTTGAGGCCGCCCAGGTAGGCCGCCTCCAGCGCCGGGTCCTGGCGCAGCGCGGCGGCGCTTTCCGCGCGCACGATGCGGCCCGACTCCAGCACATACCCGCGGTCGGCGACGGCCAGCGCGAGCGCCGCCATCTGGTCGACCAGCAGGATGGTGATGCCGCTCGTCGCGCAACTCGGCGATCACCGTCGAACAGCTCGTCGATGATGGCCGGCGCAAGGCCGAGCGACGGCTCGTCCAGCAGCAGCACGCGCGGGCTGCGCCATCAGCCCGCGGGCGATCGCGCAGCATCTGCTGCTCGCCGCCGGAGAGCAAGCCGCCGCGCTGGCTGCAGGCGCTCGCGCAGGCGCGGGAAGCGCTCGCAGCAGGCGCTCGATGTCTGGCCTCGACGTCGGCGGCCTTGCGCGCGTGGGCGCCGAGGCAGGAGGTTGTCGACGCACGCTGAGCTCGGGAAACACCTGGCGGCCCTCCGGCACCAGCGCCAGGCCCGCCGCCGCGATGGCGTGCGCCGCCATGGCGCTCGATCTTGCGCCGGCCGAGCAACAGACGCTGCCCGCGACCGGGCGGCAGCAGGCCGCTGACAGCGCGCGCATCGGCGGTGGACTTGCCCGCGCCGTTGGCGCCCAGCAGCGCGACCAGCTCGCCCTGGCGCACCTCGAAGGTCGATGCCCTGCAGCACCGGCAGCGCGCGCCGTAGCCCGCGCCGAGGTCGCACGGCGTCGAGCTGCAGCCGGCCGCGGCGTCGCGCCAGCGGCTGCTTGCGCGCGGCGCGCGCCTGCATCTGGCCGCTGCCGAGATAGGCCTCCTTCACCGTGCGGGTCGCGGCGCACGGCCTCGGCGGCCCTGCGGCGATCGTACTGTCCGGCGTCGAGCACGACCACGTGGTCGGAGACGCCCATCACGAGCGCCATGTCGTGCTCGACCAGGATGCACGGCGATGCCGGCGTCGGCAAGCCTGCGCAGCAGCTGCGCCGAGCGCGGCCTTGTCGGCGCGCATCAGGCCGGCCGCCGGCTCGTCGAGCAGCAGCACGCTGGGGCGCGTGGCGAGCGCGCGGGCGATCTCCACCAGCCGCCGGTCGACATGCGGCAGGTCGCCGGCCGGGTGTCGAGCGCGCCGGTGTAGCCGACGAAGGCCAGCAGGCCCTTCCGGCAACGGCGCGCTGCTCCGCTCGGAGCGCGGCGGCGCGCCAGCGGCTGGCCGAGGCGGCCGCGCGCGCATGCCGGCCAGCACGTTGTCGATGACGCTGAGCGAGCCGAACAGCTGGGTGGTCTGGTAGGTGCGGGCGATGCCGGCGCGGGCGACCTTCCAGGCCGGCGCGCCGGCGAGCTCGCGCGCCGCCGAGGCGGATGCTGCCCGCGATCCGGCCGGTAGAAGCCGCCGATCATGTTGAGCACCGTGGTCTTGCCGGCGCCGTTGGGGCCGATCAGGCTGGTGACGCGGCCGGGCTCGGCCGCAGAACGACACGTCGGCGGCAGCCTTGCACGCCGCCGAAGCGCGATGCGCGAGGCCCTCCACCTCCAGCGGCGCGGCGGTCGCCGCCGCCGAGCGAACGCGGCGATGTCGAAGCCGGATGCGCGCGGCGGCGCGCGACGCGGAGCGGCGCCAGAAGCGGCGCGAGCGTGCCGACGAAGCCTTCCGGCGCGAGCCACAGCACCACCAGCAGCAGCGCGCCGAACAGCAGCAGGCGGTACTCGGCGAGCCAGGCGAGCAGCTCCGGGCAGCACGACGATGACGGCGGCGCCGACCAGCGGCCCGAGCACGCAGCCGGCGCCGCCGACGATGACGGCGAGCAGGAACAGGATCGACTGCGAGAACGGAAAGGAGCTCGGCGCTGACGAAGGTCGATCAGCGGCGCGAACAGCGCCGCCGGCCAGCCCGGTGAACGCCGCCGACAGCGCGAAGGCGACGGTCTTGACGATGACGCGGGTTGAGGCCGATCGACCGCGCCGCGGTCTCGCTGTCGCGCACGGCGCGCCATGGCCTTGCCCAGCGGCGCGCGCGCCAGCCGGTGGAACACGTAGAGCGACACGCCGGCGAGCACGACGCGAGCAGCGTCAGCAGCCCGCGCTCGCCCTGGAAGCAGCGGCCGCAGGCCCGGCTGCGGCGATGTCCGATGAGGCCGTTCTGGCCGCCGGTCAGCCGCCGCGCCATTCGATCGTCACGTGCTCGACGATGAAGCCGAAGGCGATGGTCACCATGGCGAGGTAGGGCCCGCGCACGCGCATGCGCCGGCACGGCGAGCAGCGCGCCGACCACGCCGGCGACGGCGCCGCAGCCGGCAGCGCCAGCCAGAAGCTCACGCCCTGCAGGGTGAGGACGCCGACGACATAGGCGCCGATGGCATAGAAGCCGACGTGGCCGAGCGAGACCTGCCCGGTGAGCCCGAGCAGCACGTTGAGGCCGACGCCGACGATGGCCGTGCAGCGCCGACGAGCGCCAGCACGAACGGCGTAGTAGCCGTCGCCGTGACGGCAACCGCAAGCGCCGGCCAGCGTGAGGGCCACGATGCCAGCGGCATGGCGACGGTGCGAAGCGGCAGCGCCTCATACCTTCTTGCACCGCGGCGCGGCCGAGCAGGCCGTTCGGCATCAGCGCGAGCGCGACGATGACGAGCGGCGAAGCATGACGATCTGCGTGTAGCTCGAGCCGAGCAGCGCGGTGATCAGCGCTTCGATCACGCCGTAGATGCAGGCCCGCCAGCATCACGCCCCAGGCGCTGAGCCGATGCCGCCGAGGATGGCGACCGCGAATGCCTTGATGCCGAACAGCGTGCCCATGTCGGAATGCACGCTGAACAGCGGCGCGATCAGCATGCCGGCGACGCCCGCCAGCAGCCGTCGACAGCGCGAACGCGAGCGGCGATGGCGCGCTCGACGTTGATGCCCATCAGGCGCGCCGCGTCCGGGTTCTGCACCACCGCCAGCAGCGCCTTGCCGCCGGCGCGTGCGGCGGAGCAGCACGGCGAGCGCGGCGGCGACGCCGAAGCCGACCAGCGGGATGATCAGCTGCAGCGGAAACACGCCGGTGCCGAGCAAGCGGATGGGCGTGGTGCGAGAGCATGGGCGGGAAGCCGCGCGGCTCGCTTGCCGAAGGTGAACAGCACCGACGTTGTCGAGCACGATGCCGCCGCGCCACCGTCGCCATCAGCCAGGCGTTGGAGCCGCGCGCACGAACGGCGCACCAGCGCCGCGCTCGACCAGCAGCCCGAACAGCGGCGCACAGCAGCAGCGAGAGCGGCAAACGCCAGCGGCAGCGGCCAGCCGAGCCGGTGGCGAAGGCGTAGCCCAGCACGGCGCCCAGCATCACCGAGCTGCCCTGCGCAGAAGTTCACCGTGTTGGAGACGACGTAGGTGACGTGGAAGCCGAGCGCGATCAGCCCGTACATGCTGCCGAGGCACAGTCCGGAGACGAGGGCGGAGGTGACGAGAATGGCCGACTCTCCCTCACTCGCGCTCGGGACTGCGTGAGAAAGTCGGCAGGGTTCGCTTGCCTGGGTGTGCGAGCCGTAGCGACTCCTCCCCTTGTGGGGAGGGGTCGGGGTGGGGTTAGCCCACAGGGAAGGCGTTGATGAGAAAGGGACCCCGAACTGCGCATCAGGTCAAGGCTTCCCTTGTCTAGTCACCTCACCCCTATCCCCTCCCCATCAAGGGGAGGGAAGCGCGCGGGGCAACCCGCGTCAGTCACATGGCGCCCTGCACACCCAACGGCGAAGCGGCGCCTCCTAGTCCCAATTCCCTACTCTCACCTTGGGGTCAGACCCGCAGGGTCTGACCCGCTACTAGCGTCAGAGGCAGTATCTCGCCTTCGACGAAGCGCGTGAAGAGATAATCGGAGGAGCTGAGCGCATCCTGGTTGGCCGGCGTGAAGGGCTGCTTGTAGGTCTTGATCAGGCCTTCGTAGGTGTCGATGGCATAGAAGCCGTCACGGATCTTGGGGCCTTCGAGCGACCCGGCCTTGGCGATCGCCAGCGCGGTCAGGTGCATCGCGTCGTAGGCGTTGGCGATGCCGACGGCCGGCGTCACGTCGGCCAGCGACTTGATCTCCGGATACTTGGCCTTGAGCGCCGCCAGCACGGCCTGCGCCCTTGGCCGACAGCTTGCCGGAGAAGCTGTAGGTCTGGATGAAGTGCACCTTCGAGGCGCTCGGCGCCGGCCAGCTCGCTGAAGCGGCCGCCGGCGGGGCCCCAGTGCGAGACGATCGGCACGCTCCCAGCCCATGCGGTCGAGCGACTTCACCACCTGCGCGGAGGGGCCGACGTTGGCCACCAGGAACAGCGCGTCGGCGCCCGCCTCCTTCAGGCGCGTGAGCTGCGGCACCACGTCGACGTCGTTGGTCTCGAACTTCTCGATGCCGGCGTAGGCCATCTTCTTGGCCTCCGAGCGCGGCCTTGAGGCCCTTCTCGTTGGATTCGCCCCACGGGTTGTTGATGAGGATCATGCCGGGCTTCTTGGCGCTGATGTCTTGGCTACGGCGTAGTCGACCAGCGCCATGTCGACCAGCTCGTCGACCGCGGAGACGCGGAACACGTAGTTCTCGGTTGCGCCGTTGCTGCGTGATCGGCGTGCCCGCCGCCCACACGCCCATGAACGGCACCTTGGTTGCCGTTGGCGAACGGCACGATGGCGAGCGAGACGGGCGTGTCGAGGCCGCCGAACAGGGCCGCGACCTTCTCGCGCTGCACCAGCTCGCGCGCGGCAATCGCGCCCTTGGCGGGGTTGCTCTCGTCGTCGCGCACGATCAGCTCGACCTGCTTGCCGAGCAGGCCGCCCTTGGCGTTGATCTCCTCGGCGGCGATGGTGAGGCCGCGCACGATGGCTTCGCCGGACTTGGCCGACTGCCCCGACATGGCAGCCACCAGGCCGAGCTTGATCTTCTCCTGGGCGGCGGCGGGCAGCGTGAATAGAAGCGCGCAGGCGGCGGCGATCAGGGAACCTCGGCCGAGCCGTGCAGCTAAGCTTGGGGCTGTCATACCGGCACTCATGTGAGCACTCATGGGGGCACCTCTCGCGTCAATCGATGGACGTACAATTCACGCAAGGCATATGCCAGATCGTATACACTGTAAATGCACCATTGTGTGCAAATCCTTTGAAATACTGGCCCGCATTTGAGGCATGTGCCCGTTCGCTGGGCATTCTTGGCATAAGCAACTGCATGCGATATACGAGCGAAGCGTATCCGATCAACGGGTCATCGCCCGCCGCGCCAAAGGGACAGACCATGAGCCAGCTTCGCCACGCCGTCGCCATGCCGACCGAGGAGACCAGCCGCGCCGCCGAGATCGTCGAAGCGCTTCCTGGTGGCGTCGATGGTGCCGGACCCGGAGACGGCGGCGCGCTACATCTCACCGAGCTCAAGATCACCTTCACAGGCGGGCGCAAGTACGGCCACCCGCGCAGAGACCGCAGCCTTCAACGCCGGGCGCTACAAGTGGGTGAAGAAGAAGATGGAGCGCAGCGACGTGGTGGCGGGCAACGGCGAGACCATCGTCTACAACCTGGGCACGCTCTATGGCGAATGGCCGGACGGCACGCCGTTCGAGGGCAACCGCTACGTCGACCGCTTCGTCGTGCGCGGCGACAGAATAGTGCAGATGGACGTGTGGAACGACAGCGCCGAGCGGCTGCTGACGCGTGCACGGCATCGAGGCCTGATCGCGGCGTTCAGCGCTTGCGGATCGAGGCGCGGCGCGCAGCCGTCCGTGGCCCCTGCGCGTAGTCGTCGAGCACGTCGCGCAGCTCGCGGCGCGTTTTGCGATTTGGTCTGGATCAGCGCACGGCCCGCCACCGCCTCCAGATGACCGTCCATCACGGCAGCCGCGCGCTCGGGGTTGTTGCCGGCCAGCGCCTCGATGATGGCGCGATGCTCGCTCACCGCGCATTCGGAGGAATGCGGCCGGCCGTAGATCGCCAGGATCAGGCCCGAGCGCGACGCCACCTCGCTGACGTAGCGGGCGAGCAGGGCGTTGCCGGTCATCTCCGCCAGCAGGGTGTGGAACTCGCCGGCGAGGCGGATCGACAAGGGCTCGTTGGTGCCGCGCGCCGCCTGCTCGTCAGCCACGTGCTCCCGGAGCCGGGCGGTCTGCTCGGCGGTGAGCTGTCCGGCGAGCCGCACCACGACCAGCCGCTCCAGGCCGCGCCTGACGTCGAAGATGTCGCGCGCCTCGTCCCAGCTGGGCCTGGCAACCGCGGCGCCGCGGTTGCGCCGCAGCTCCACCAGTCCCTCGGCGGCCAGCTGGCCGAGCGCGTGGCGCACCAGCGTGCGGCTCACGCCAAAGCGCTCGCCGATGGCGTCCTCGGGCAGCTTGGCGCCGGGCTCCAGCGCCTGCTCGATGATGGCATGGCGCAGCGCGCGATAGATCGCGGCTGCCCGCTCGCTGCCGATCTTTGCCGTGTGCTTGGACATGCCAGGGCGCCTCAGTGTGGGACCAGGCCTGTTTACGCTGATCCGGGCGCTTGCTGTAGCCGATTGTGCGGGTGTCCCGACCCTGCCTCGGGCGTCGCGGGCGAACCGGCGGGAAGTCCTGGCTCAGGAACCATGCGGGTGTGGGCGAGTTCACCGAACACCCCCCAATAAAGGGAGAACTCGAGATGGCCTATGAGAACTGATCCAAAGCCCGAACCGCCTCGACCCGCCGCGCACGAGCTACACGCGTGGCGGCAATCCCGCCCCGCTGGTGGCGGCCGCCCTTTGCCGCGGCAGTCGTACTGGTGATGGCGCTTGCGTTCTGGCCGCGCGGGGAGACCCCGCGCGTAACGGAGAGAACGCGCCGCGAGCCCGAGCAGACGGTTCCGACCAAGCCGGCCACGCCGCCGGCCGCCAAGCCGGAGCAGCCGCCAGTCCCAACCACGCCGAACTAGGTCGGTCGCCGAAGCGACATCGAAGAGCGCGCCGCCGGTCTGACTGGGTCGGCGGCGCCACGCGTTCCAAGCGGCACCTACTGCCCGGGCACCATGTACTTGAGCGCGGCGGAGGAAACGGCGCCGCCGACGACGCACGGTATGCCCACCTCCATGTGACCCATGGCGCTCGCGACGATGCAGCCGAGCGCCAGCGCGGTCTGGCCCGCCTGGCCCCACCACAGCGTGTTGCGGGTCGAGGCCGGGCCCTTGGTCTTGAGCTGCTCGATGGCCGCCATGGCGTCGCGCCGCACGCGGCCGAACTCGAAGGTCTCCGCCGCGTCGATCACCTCGCGCAGCACCGCGCGCGTCTCCTTGGTCTCGTGCTGCATGGAGGCCTTCAGCATGTCGAGCAGCGTCCTTGTCGCGCGAGGCGTTGGTGGCCAGCGTCAGCTTGGTCATGCTGCCGATGGTCAGGCGGTCGACATTGTTGGAATCCTTCGACCACTCCAGGATCGACACCATGCGCAGCACGGGCTCGTAGGAGCCGGTGGCGAAGTACTGGCCCCACAGCATGTCGAGCGGGCCTGAGCCGGCATCCAGCGGCAGCTGCTTCAAGGTGGGTTGCTTGCCGGTGACGAACCGGTCGATCAGCACCTTGCGCGCCGGCATGCGCTCGGAGAACCTGGCCAGCAGCTCCTTCCACTCCAGATGCCCCGAGTGGGCGATGGCGCGGACGATCGCCACCTGGTCCTCCGGCGGCATGGGGAACATGCGCGGCGATCAGCGCTTCCGCACGCTTGGGGTTGGCCTCGATCACCCCGGCCAGCGTGAAGCCGATGTAGACGCCGGCCGTCTCCATGTCGCGGAACAGGCCGAGCCCGCTGACGGCATGCACCAGCGCGGGGACCTTCTCGGGTCTCGGCTGCGTGCGGTAGCCGTTGATCCAGCGCAGGATTCTGCTCCTGCGTTGCGAACTCATCCTTCTTGGCAGGAGGCGCGGCCGATACCACGGCTGCGCCAAACGCGAGGTGCAGCGCGAGCGCCAGCACCATCGCCACGGCGCGAACGCATGACTTTCCCCGTTTGGCAGCCCCGACCCAGTGCACAGACCAAGGTCCGGGCATGGCGGATTTGTGGCGGCGCCGGATGCAGCCGGAACTATCGCGGCAACGAGGGTTGATCACACACGACAACCCGAAAGGAACACCTACCATGCGTCAACTAATGCTGGCGGCTGCCGTGAGCGGCGCGTGCGCTTATTGCCGGCTACGGCACCGCTCGCCAAGTCGCCATCAGATCCCGGGCGCCGGCGTGTACGTCGGACCGGGCTATGACGACGGCTATTACTCAGAGTACGGCAGCCGCAGGGCGTACGGCTACCGGTCCTACCGCTATGACGACGACGGCTACCATGGCAGGGCCCGGGGAGAGCGCACGGCGAGTCTCCAAAGGTGCGGCCGCTATTCCTGTTGGGGACGGCAACGCGCCAGCTGGTCGCCGCCCGTAACTGCACCGGAGCCATGGCAGCGGAACCCATCAGTAGGTTCCGCCTACCATCGCATTTGAAAGAGGAGGACGTAGGATGCGGCGACTGGATCCTAGCTACAGCCACTCGCCCGGCAGCGGACTGCTGTTCTGGTCTGGCCGGCGCCGAACGCCCAGGGTGCCTGACAAACCCGACAAGCCGGGACGCGCCCGGCGCTGTCCGAGCGGTTCCCGCAAGGCTCCACGCGTCGACGGCTACTATCGCCAGGACGGCCGGTGGGCTGCGCGCAAGCCGCAACACGCGGCGGATGCGGCACCTACCGCCCACCTGGAACGGCGAGTATTGCGCGTCGACGCGCGCGACGGGCGCTGAAGGACCTCTTCGCTTCGGCACTTTCGCCGCCCTGCGGCGGGGAGTGCTCAGCTCTATCCCGCGTCCTTTTTGACGACGGAGATGTCGGGCGCGTCCTCGTTCTTCATGCCCTGCACGTGGTAGCCGGCGTCGACGTGAGTGCACCTCGCCGGTGACGCCGCGCGACAGGTCCGACAGCAGATAGAGCGCCGCGCCGCCGACCTCCTCGATGGTCACGGTGCGCCGCAGCGGCGAGTTGTACTCGTTCCACTTCGAGGATATAGCGGAAGTCGGCGATGCCGGACGCGGCCAGCGTCTTGATCGGCCCGGCCGAGATGGCGTTGACGCGGATGCCGTTCTTGCCGAGGTCGGCGGCGAGATAGCGCACGCTCGCTTCCAGCGCCGCCTTGGCCACGCCCATCACATTGTAGTGCGGCATCACCTTCTCGGCGCCGTAATAGGTGAGCGTCAGCAGCGAGCCGCCGTTCGGCATCAGCTTCTCGGCGCGCTGGGCCAGCGCGGTGAACGAGTAGCAGGAGATCAGCATCGTCTGGGTGAAATTCTCCTCCGTGGTGTCGACGTAGCGGCCGTCGAGCTCGTCCTTGTCGGAGAAGGCGATGGCATGCACGCAGGAAATCGAGCGTGCCCCATTGCCGCGCCGAGCGCCGCGAACACCGCGTCGACGCGAGGCCTCGTCGGTCACGTCGCAGGGCAGCACGAGCTTCGAGCCGACCTCGGCCGCCAGCGGCTCGACGCGCTTCTTGAGCGCGTCGCCCTGATAGGTGAAGGCGAGCGTCGGCGCCCTGCGCGGCAGCGCCTTGGCGATGCCCCAGGCGATCGAGCGGTTGTTGGCGACGCCGCATGATCAGGCCGCGCTTGCCCTGCGATGCAGCGTGCCGGCCAGTACCTGAAGCCTGCCGCAGGTCCCGTCATGTCGCCTAGCCCCCTTCCGAATATGAGCATTCCGCGGCACTCCGCCGGCTTCGGGCCTACGTACCTACACCAACTGCCAGCCGTGCCAGCACAGCCGCGCTCAAGCACGCGGCGGCCAGCAGCTTTGCCCAAGCAGCTGCGCCAGGCTGCTCAGCTTCCGCCTGACTGAGCCGGGCCGCCGAAGTGCTCCTCGATTGCAGCGGCATAGACCGGCCACATCGGCCTGGCGCAGTGCCCGGCCCTTGGCGGTGATCGCAGCAGATACATTGTTGCGCGGCCGTCGACCTGGCACTGGTGGCGCTCCACCAGGCCTTCGCGCTCCAGCCGGTCGACCAGGCGGCAGACGTTGTAGTTGCGCTGAGCGCTGGGTGCGGTCCTGCACGCCCGACTGGCTGCAGCATCATGCCCTTGGGGCTGCGGTCCGACCTCTCGTGAGCACTATGATACCAGTCGAGCGGCGGAAGCCCGCGCGCTTTCAGGTGCTCCTCTCCACTCGGTCGAACAGGGCCTTCGGTGCGCACGAGGCTGGCCCAGGCCCGACGGTCGCGGCTGTCGGTTTCGTGCCATTTCGAGTCGTTAGTGCGATTCGAGAAGTCCGTACATCGCTCAGCTAGTCGTGAGCGACTCGATCTGATCACACGTCTGTATAACTGGCGAATTTCGCGATCACACTAGCAGAATTCGCTTGCACTTGCATGCACCGCGCACATATGCAATCTGCATTATATGCAAATGCGATATGTAGGCTTCAATCACGTGCATAAGGAGACGCCCCATGAAGCTCTATTATTCCCCAGGCGCCTGCTCGCTCTCCCCGCATCGTCCTCAACGGAAGTGGCCACCGCCGTCCGAGAAGGTCAAGGCCGACACCAAGGCCAAGATCATGCGAAGGCGGCGGCGACCTGCAAGCCGTGAACCCGCTTGGCTACGTGCCGCGTGCTCGGAGCTCGACGACGGCACCAGGCTGACCGAGGGACCGGCCATCGTCCAGTACATCGCCGACCAGGTGCCGGGCAAAAGCTGGCGCCACGCCGACACGGCACCATGGAGCGCACCCGGCTGCAGTCATGGCTGAACTTCGTCGTCGAGCGAGCTGCACAAGGGCTTCTCGCCGCTGTTCAACCCGTCGCATGCCGGACGAGGCCAAGAAGATCTTCCGCGAGCGGCTGGCACGCCGCTTCGCCCACCTCAACAACCATCTTGCCAACAACGACTACCTGATGGGCAAGGACTTCTCGGTGGCCGACGCCTACCTGTTCGCACGATATCGAACTGGGCGGCCCGGGTGGACGTCGACTCTGGCGCCGTTCGCCAACGTGCTGGCCTACCGCAAGCGCGTCGGCGCGCGCCCCACCGGTGCAGGCGGCGCTCAAGGCCGAGGGCTGACAGTAGGGACCGTCGAATGTATCCCGGGCTTCATGCCTGGGGATCAGCTACAACAGAGTCAGCGCGTGCCGTAAAGAGCAATACGTAACTG
>ERZ1370068.10724-contig-9398_pt1 | contig 28948 bp, 49 predicted proteins | sample MGYA00561227_ERZ1370068 | MGnify/ENA primary metagenome ERZ1370068 (study PRJEB38410, sample SAMEA6850437) | metagenome | study: Metagenomic assessment of the ecological functions of the soil: analysis of the soil microbiota associated with the...
GGCCTATTGCATATTTCGTTAACATGGGGACTGATGATGGATTTGGTACAGCAACATAAATTTTAATAATCCTGTGCTTAGAACTGATGGCGATAAAATTGATATTTTGTTACTCCCTTGTTCGTAATCGGGTGTATGTGGATAAACGATACTATGGCTTATATTGTCGGGTCCATATTTGCAAAAGACACCATTGTCGAAAATTTCAATTGCAAAGAAAACATGGAAGGTACTAGCTGAGGGATCATTCTTTCGTCCTTAATAATGGGATACATCGCTTTCACAGTCGATGCAGGGTTTGTTTTCGGACAATCATTTATTTCGTGGGCGATTCTTGTAATGATCGCCTCCATTTCAGGAACGTTTGGTGATCTCCTTGAATCCAAACTCAAACGAAAGGCGGGTGTAAAGGACAGCGGTCATATCATGCCGGGGACACGGTGGTTTCTCGGATAGATTTGATTCTTTGTTATTTGCAACTCCTTTTGTTTGGATTTATGTAAATATTATGCATCATGCGCTGATTGTCTTAAGCCCACTTACTTCTTGCCGTCGCCCCGTGCAGAGCGACGGGCGCCACTCCCGTTTTCACTATATTTGCTGCTCAATATTCAACCTGATGACCATCCACAAAGAGGGATATCCGACCATCGCCTGGACTGTAATAATTTTCGGTATAATAAACCTGCTTTCATTTTATCTTATAAGTTTTGACTCACCGGCTGCCAGTGCCCTTATTTTTATAGTTACGCTTGGCTTGCTTCTTTTTATGATCTCCTTTTTCCGTGTTCCTAAAAGACAACATACCGTCAATGAAAATGCGGTGGTAGCGCCTGCAGATGGTAAAGTAGTGACGATAGAAGAAGTGCAGGCGGATGAATATTTTTCCGATCGTCGTATACAGGTTTCTATATTTATGAGCCCTTTGAATGTGCATGTAAACCGGAATCCTGTAGCGGCGAGGTAGCTTATAGTCAATATCATAAAGGCAAATATTTGGTAGCCTGGCATCCTAAATCGTCTTTGGAAAACGAAAGGCATAGCGTCGTTTATCGCAGGGATGGCCAGGAAATATTAGCAAAGCAAATTGCTGGTGCCCTCGCAAAAGGATCGTCAATTACCTGCAGCCAGGTCAGCAGGTGACGCAATCAGAAGAAATGGGATTTATTAAATTTGGATCAAGGGTTGACGTATTATTACCGCTCAGATGCCAAACTGAAAGTAAAGATTGGCGATAAACCACAGGGCGGCGTTACTGTGATAGCAACGATCTGAGACCTCCCATTTGTCCGCTCACAGCTCGTAGCTCAAAGCTCGATGCCTTTCTCAAAAAATCTCTTCCAACTCTTTTAAAGAATTTACAGTATACGTAGGCTTAATATCGCTGGTAATCCCGGTATGATTAACAAAAACCTGGTCTATTCCTGCGTTTTTAGCACCCAGTATATCCACGTCCAGTGTGTCGCCAATCACTTAATGCTCGTCGCTTTGTTGGCATTGGTTTTTTGAAACGCGTACTCGAAAATTTCTTTGTTGGGTTTTATGCTGTTGGAGCCTTCGAGAAGTGATCCACTTCTTTAAAAAAGCCATCCAGGCCTGAGTTCTTCAATTTGCTGTGCTGTATTTTTTCAAAGCCGTTGGTGATCAGGTGAAGCTCATAATTTTTATCTGCCGAGGTATTGCAATATCTCTTTAGCATATGGAAATAAAATTGTTCGGGTTGGTAATAGTTCCAGGAACAAAACATTCATTTTTGGGAAAGCTCATCATTTTGCTATTTTTAAAATCAAGCAGTGCCAGCCACATTCTTTTTTACCCGCAATTCTTCCTGCTTTATATAGCCTTTGCGGTATCGTTCCCAAAGTCGTTCATTGTGGGCAAGGTAATTTTTATAGAATAGCTCGAAGTCATATACGCCGATTGATTTCAATTGCAGCTCTTCGTACAATGTTTTGCAGAGTGAGACGAGCATTAGCTTCAAAATCCCACAGCGTATGGTCGAGGTCAAAGAAAGATGTTCATATTTGCGTCCATTTCCTGAGACAGTACGGGTATTAATTGCATCAATGGACATTGTTTATATACAGCGTTGAGCTTGCAAAATACGAACAACCAGCTAAACCTTTCATCAATAAACGGTTAAATAGGGACTTAACCGGAAAAGTTCGTACTTACGCATTTAAATTTTTGCCTTTATGAATATCCGTTATTACCGGCGCGTCTAAAGGTATAGGAAAGGCTGTCACAGAGAAGATTTGCGGATGACAAGCAGGGACATACTTTCTTTTTATGCTCCCGCAATATTCAAACATTAAGGATTTTGGAGAAAGATTTACAGGGGACGCTTTCCCAGGACGAATATTTATACCAGGGCCTGCGACCTTAGCAAACTTGAAGAAATAAAAAATTTAGCGAATGGATATTGCAACAGGTAGAAAGGGTCGATATACTGGTAAATAACGCAGGTGTATTCACTCCGGGTAATATTCATGATGAGGAAGAGGGCTTGCTGGAAACGACAATGGAAGTAAATCTATTTGCTCCTTATCATCTTACCAGGTTACTGCTGCCCGGTATGATCAGGCAAAAAAGCGGTCACATTTTTAATATTAGTTCTATAGCCGCGCTTCAGGCTTATCGGTGGCGGAGCTTATAGCATCAGCAAATTTTGCCCTGGATGGGTTTTCACAAAATCTGCGTCATGAAATGAGACCTCATGGTATTAAAGTCACTTCTGTTCATCCAGGCGCCACCTATACAGATTCATGGAAAAGTTCCGGTATCAGCGCAGACCGGTTTATGAAGGTGGACGATATTGCTAAAATGATTTACGCTGCTTTCCAGCTTTCGCCACAGGCTTGTGTCGAAGACATAGTTATCAGACCTCAATTAGGGGATATCTAAACCCACTACAGAAGCTAAAATCGAATGCGGACCGGGCGGACCTTGTTGCATGCTTTTTGTTTTACAACTTCCTTTATTTTAACTTTCTAATTTTGCTCCTCATTTATTAATGAGAAAATATATATCACATACTATTCTTTTAATTTGTGCTATTTACAACGTTTATAAGTCATGTGTAAGGCGCAGCCGACAATTCAAACTATTGTTACACAGGGGCCCGTAGTTGCCGGGAGAAGCCTTCCAGGTGCAATATGTAATTGAAGGACTCGATAAGGAAGATGAATTTTTGCACCGGACTTTAAGGAGTTTCGCTTCATAAGCGGGCCAAATACATATAATGGGACCGCTTTTGAAGCAGGCGGGACCAAAAAATTGAAAAATATCGTTTTTACCCTGGTAGCAATCAAACCCGGGAAATTCATTATCCCCGGAGCTTCCGCAAGAGTAAAAAATAAGTTAATCAAAAGCGAAAATGTGTGGTTACAGGTCATCAGTAAGGCCGAGGCATTGAGTCACGGGAACCTTGTAAACAAAGAATCCAATTCAGAGTATTTTTAGGCCCAGGTGAAGATCCTTATGTCAAAATGCAGCATAATCTATTTATGAAGGTGCTGGTGGATAAAAGGGTTTGTTTTGTGGGTGAACCCGTCACGGCTCACTTTTAAATTGTATTCAAGACTGGAATCTAAATCCGATATCGTCAAAAATCCGGGATTCTATGGCTTTACAGTGCAGGATATGATCAACCTCGACGACAGGCTTACAGCTGTCGAAAATATCAATGGAAAAAATTTTGATGTGCATATCGTTCGCAAAGATTGCGAATTGTACCCGTTACGGCCAGGCATATTTAATATTGACGCCATGGAAGTTCAGAATAGAGTTGAATTTTCAAAAGTGCCGTCTCCAAAAAAACAGAGCAGGAAATTGCAGAAGGCGTATTTGAGAAAGCAGATGTCGGTGAAAAGGGCAGTACTGTAGTGTTTGAAAGCAATATGAATACTGAACCCGTTGCGATAACTGTAACGCCAACACCTCAAAAAAATAAACCTGAAGAATACAATGGCGCTACTGGAAATTTTACGATCAATGCAACACTGGATAAAAAAGAGCTGGCTAAGAATGAAGAGGGCGATCTTATAATTACCATTGGCGGAAAAGGGAATTTTACCCAACTAGCCGCGCCTGTTATTCAATGGCCGGCTGGCGTGGAAGGATTTAATCCAATCGTCAGGGATTCGCTTAGTCATGATCATTCGCCACTTAGCGGTAAGCGGGTATTTTATTACCGGTTTGTATCTGCCAAAACAGGCAATTATAGGTTACCTGGAGTCAATTTCTCTTTTTTCAAACTGGACAGCAATAAATATAAGACGATCGCAACCCAACCTATGACCATAAATATCGGTAATGCGGAAAAATCAAAACCCGGTATTAATAAGGAAGAGAAAAGAAGGCTTGTCAGCAATAGTAGCGGCACCCGGAAAATTGCATGGATAGCCGGAATCCTGGTAATAATTCTTATTTCTGTTTTTTATTGGGTAAAAAATCAGGAATTCGGCAAAGCCACTCAACCTGTGCCAGAAAATACAAGGACATTTATGCCTGTTGGCAAAATACTGCAACCGGCAATCACTTTTTCTGAAGCGGATGATATAACATTTTACACCGTATTGCGGAAATGTATCTGGAATTTTTTCGCCGAACATTTTGGATTGACGGGTAGTAGTGTGAATAAAAACAGCGTATTGAAGATTATGAATCAGAAAGGAATCGGCCACAAAGACCAGGAACGCATTTTGGAGATATTGAATCGATGCGAAGTCGGGATGTTTACTAATGCTGATGATACGGCGGATAAAAAGCAACTGATAAAAGAAACGAAGGAACTCCTTGAGCACATTGCGCTTGGTTAGGGGAAGATTTCACTCCTGAATATTTATAGCCCACTCCCCTTACAGAATGAAAATATTTCGGATTTCGGCTATCTTCCTCGAAATATTTGCGAAAACTAAGAATAAAATTGTCAATGGTTCTTGTAGTGGGATATACATTATAACCCCAAACTGCCTGTAGTATTTTCTCCCGGGGTACCACTTCATTTTTATTTTCAATCAGTAGTTTCAGGAGCATGGTTTCTTTTTTGCTCAATTGTATTTTTGTCCGGATTTGGTAGAAGCTTCCTGTGCCTTGAAATCAATGAGATTGTCACCAAAGGAATAGCTGTTGCCAACGGTACGATTTTTCCAACAGCTTTTTGTTTTTATCAATCAGCTTATGTACCCTTAGTAATAATTCTTCCAGGTTAAAAGGTTTTGTGAGATAATCGTCCGCGCCTTTTTCAGACCCAATACCCTGTCTGCGCTGCTGTTTTTGGCGCTGAGAATCAGGATCGGGACTTCGTTGTTACCGATTCGAATTGATTCAGTAACACTGATACCATCCATTTCCGGCAGCATTACATCCAGTATGATTAGATCGAAATATTCGTTTTCAACCGCATGCAAAGCAGCGCGCCATCAAAAGCAGAAGTCACGTCATAGCCTTCCAAGCTCCAGGTTTAGCTTTAGTGCTTCATGCAGGTTTTCTTCATCTTCCACCAGGAGTATGGATGTCTTTTTCTCTTCGCTCATACAATTTTCACGGTTTGACTAAAAGGGAAAGCCAGTAATCCCAATACCATATTCAAGATAACGTTATTAAATAAAAAACCTAACGACAAAACTACTGCCGTGCGGATAATTGTTTGTCACCGAAATGTCGGCATTATGATCGCGTGCAATCTTACTGCAAAGGTATAATCCGAGACCGGTTCCCTGGGTCTTCCGCGTAGCTTCGCTGCCTATGCGATAAAACTTAGTGAATATTTTTTTCTTTTCCTGATCTGGAATACCGGGTCCTTCGTCGGTAATCGTAAGCTGTGCTAAGGAGTTCTCTTTTTTTTTCAATACCGCTGAAACGGGGGTTTCTTTCGGCAGAATATTTGATTGCATTTTCCAACAGGTTACTGATCAATATCTGCAATAGCAATGAATCTCCTTTCACTTCAACCTCACTTTCTATCTTTTCTGTAAAATGTTTTTCGGGAAAAGCGGTTTCTGAAATCCTGTAAACAATCTTAGCAAGATCTGAAAAGTCAAGCTCTTCTTTTGAAGAGTGATAACCGCCACCTTCGAGCTGGGAAGCGATTAGGATATTGTTGGTTAGAAAATTAAGACGCGCTATCTCCTCGAGTGAAGTACGAATAAATTTTTTCTGTTTTTCGGGGTCCAATGAGTATTTCTGTATGGTCTCCAGGTTGAGCCGCGCAACGGAGATGGGCGTTTTTAGCTCGTGTGTTACCGCCATCATAAAGTTTTGCTGCTGCTGCTGTAGCTTGAATTGTCGCCTGACAGAGCGAAATACAAATACCGCCCCAACAATGATCAGCGCCAGGAAAAAAAGCCCTTCACTCAGGTGTTTGACGGTGGTTCTTTTTTGCATTTGCAATTGCATGGTATTCGGCCTGGTAAAATGCGAGGGAGGCTGCTGCTGTCCACAGTCGCGTTAAGCTGATTAATTCTACAATTCCGCCAACTCAAAGCTTTGTCTTTGCAATGAGATGAACCACCAGACAAGCGCAGCCACAATATAAATAAGCATGAGCCAATAAATAATAGTTGGCCTTTGTGATCATCTTTCGGCCGATATCAGGCATGAGATCATTGTTTCTTTTCAATATGAATGCCAACGTTCAGCACATTTTTCAGTGGATTTTCACGCCATGATCTGCTCAATGGTGAACTGGTAGTTGCCGGCCTCTCAAACTCTGCTCCGGTCCAAGGGGAATGCGGTGGTCGTATATATCGTCCATGCCGGAGGCAAGCCAACCTTTTTCATTGGTGGCAAGTACAAGGTCCTGCTGGATTTTTGAACGGAATCCTTTCCGGGTCCCTTGACATACACATTAACATAGATGTTGTTGTAATTGTATTTTTCATTATGCCGCAATACCAGGAAAAGTTGATAAGGCACTGTGGTATCCTTTATTGTAAAATCGAATGAGGGCCTGAAGCTGTTTTCCCAGGCATGCTTTGGAACGGTAACCGATCTTTTCATACAGATCTATGGTAGTGCAGGATGGGAGAATGTACGATGTAAGAAGTAGGACGTAAGATGTCAGGCTAAGTGGTTTCAATCCTAATAGTTTTTTACAAATGTAATTAAGGAGCATCGATCTTCGAAAGCGCACAATTCGTAGTTCATTGCTTCTATAAAACGTTTAAAACCTGTTCCTTTGCCTTTTCCAGTTCATCCTTCATCACTACCACTAACTTTTGGATTGCTGCATCATAAGCTTTAGACCCGGTGGTATTTATTTCGCGACCAATTTCCTGGAGTATGAAAGACAATTTTTTTCCTTTTGATTCTTCAGGCTCTTTTAAGATAGATCTGAAATATTCGCAATGATTTTTTAACCGCACCTGCTCTTCCGTAATATCAATTTTTCAATATAATAGATCAGTTCCTGTTCCAGCCTGTTGCTGTCATAAGTTCTCCTTCCCTACGTTATCTTCCAGCAGTTTGACGATACCCTCACGTATTTTTTTTTTGCCGTAGGGGCTCCAGCGACATCACCCCTTGCTGTTGTACAAGTATATTCCCGATCCGTTGTAAAAGATCTTCCTCAAGAGAAGGCCCTCATCAACACGGTGTTGATTGATGCTTTCAATTGCAGATAATAATACCTCCTGGAATTTTGCCCACTCGTTATCATCTAACGTTTCGCTGCTTGGAGTGATCACTTCGGGCATTTTTACCAAGCGTGCTCAGGATATGAGAAGGGTCAAGCTTCAGTTCTGACGAAAGCTCAGCAAGCGACCGGTAATAAGCTTTGGCCAGGTCCGTGTTAATAGTAACTGGTTTTATATTGCCGGTTTCTTTCAGGCTGATGACACAATCAATAGAGCCACGCCCCAGTTTTTCAGAAAGCATCCGCCGGATATCAAACTCAAATGGCTTGAGAACGGCCGAGTAACCGCAGCTGCAATTCAAATTGCTTGCCATTGAGTGATTTTATATCAATGAGAAATGTTTTGTCTCCTACATTGCTTTCGGCTCTTCCAAAACCGGTCATGGATTTCAACATGCGAAGGTTATTTAATAGGTTATAAGATATTTTAATTATTGCGTTACCCGATTGCCGGGAAGAGAATGGCGGTTGTTATGGTCATCCCGGATTATTCTTTAATTGGGATTTCCGCATCGGCAATAATAAGCTTTCCCACAGGGAACTGTTGAGGTTTAGTGTGAGCTGGTACCCGGCGAATAAAAGAAGCAATAAATAAAAATCCCTTCGAATTGTCGAAGGGATCGTTATAATAGATGGGTTAGTAAGTACAGGGAAATGAATTTCCCAACGCAATATTAAATATTATTTTCTCTATCCAAAAATTTTTATAAAGAATTTTATTCACATTTTAGATTATGCTGTGGAAAAGGAAGCGGTTTTTGACTCGGCTAAATGGGCATTTATAGCTACTATTTGTAAGTGAATGACTTATTTGCCAACGGGATGTTACATTTTTTTCATTCTATTACAATCCTTACACAGCAAGTCTTTCATCATAATTCATTTTTTGATTTACAAAATAAATTTTTGTAAATGGCAGTTATCTCACGATAAATAAATAACCATTCAAATGCCTGAAATGCACTCGAAAGACAGGAAAATATTTCTTTTGAAAGTTTACTTCAAATAACCTGTAACAGCTAAAAAAGCCTTGTTTTACGGTACCTGCCCTCTTAAGCTGTTACCTTTGCGCAAAATATTTTCCTATGCGTTTTGATAAACCAGTTCCACTTGTCCGTATTAGCTGAATTAATCAATGCGGAGCTTATCGGAGACCCGCATGCAACCGCAACTGGCATTAATGAAATTCATAAGGTAGCAGCAGGAGACCTGGTATTTTGTGGATCATCCAAAGTATTACGAGAAGTGTATAAACTCCGCTGCAAGCTTTATTATCATAAACAAGAAAACCGACCTCCCGGAAGGGAAAAGCCCTGTTGATTACACCGGATCCGTTTGAAGCTTATCAAACAATTGTCAATCATTTTCGACCGTTTTCGCCATCAATGCAAATGATCAGCGACTCATTCTCTCCCTGGGGAGGAACGGTGATCATGCCTAACACCTATGTGGGCAATCATGTTTCTATCGGGAAAAATTGCATCATTTACCCAAATGTCACTGTCCTCGACTACTGTGTCATTGGTGATGACGTGATCATACAGGCAGGAACTGTCATAGGAAGCGACGCCTTTTATTACAATAAAAAAGCCAACCGTGACATTCACTATAAAAAGATGTATAGTTGCGGGCGTGTAGTGATAGAAAATGGTGTAGAAATAGGAGCGGGCTGCACTATTGACCGTGGGGTAACTGGCGCACAGTGATTGGCGCCGGTACCAAGATTGATAATTTAGTGCACATAGGTCATGATACTTCGATCGGAAAGAATTGCCTGTTTGCGGCACAGGTTGGTATTGCTGGGATCCACTTCAGTTGAAGACAATGTGATCCTCTGGGGAGCAGGTTGGTGTAAAGCAAAAACACTAACAATAGGAAAAGATGCAGTCGTGTATGCGCAAAGCGGGGTTAAAGATTCGATTGAAGGAGGTAAAGTGTATTTTGGATCACCGGTGGAGGATGCTAGAGGAGAAAATGAAGGAGTTTGTATGGATAAAGCGAATTCCACAGCTCTGGGGAGAAAGTAATGAAGCCCTCTAAATAGCAAAGATTAGGAAAATAAAAGTAGTCTTCGTAAAGCAAGGGCTGTGTGAGGGGTGGTCCCGACAAGTCGGGATCGGGACGAAGGCCTTTAATAATCATACGGCAACTGATCAGCTAGATTCTTCCAGCTCAGTAACCCTGGTTGATCCAGTCCTTCTGATCATAATAGTATCCATTTCTTTTATCGCGACAGCATCGTTGATATCAATATAGGATATCTGCGTCATTACATTTTAGGAAGCTTGAATTGTTTCAGGTATTCGGCATCAGGCCTCTTTTTGGTAAACGTGATGCTGACCTTTCAGCGGATATCCAGATCTCAATTTGCAGGGTACTGTCAACGCGCCATAATACAAGGTGTCATAGACGTCTTTAACAGGGTTAAATTTTTTTCATTCGCTTCATCCAGCATATCAATGTTAAATCCTTCTTCCGCCAAGGGTGCTGTCATAGTAGCTGCGCATAAAGTGCAGCTTGGAGCCATAATGCACTTTTTCACGATTGTTCACCCATACCTTTTTCAGGCTGTCACCTCCCTCCATTTCTGTATACAAGGCCAAAACCCACGATATGAGTTAATGTTGGTGTTATAATTATAGATAAATGAGTCCAACTGGTAGCGGAGGTTATATCCCAGGGCACCGTTTTCAATCTGCAAAGGGTTCTATTGCCAGCACCCGCAGTTTATTGCTTTTTTCAGTAGGTAAAATTTCAGTACTTCAGGGTTGAGCAACTTTGTTTTCGCTGCATTGGGCGTGGTACCAATAAAGTGATCCGGGAAGAAATTTTCCATATTTTTCCCAGCCATCTTTCACCTCGTTACTCGATTTAATAATTACCTCTCCAAGGCTTTTTCTTCTTTTATCATTTCGATATCTGCTATTTCTGCCATCAGTGCTGTTGATCCTGATCTGCCTGGTTTGATAGCCTGTGTAGCTTACGATTAACTCATATCCACCGGATTTTAATTGCAGTGAAAACTCACCATCCTTGTTGGTAGTAGTACCCACCGTTGTATTCTGACAATATACAGGAAGCGCTGCTGAGCGGTTCCTTGGTGGCGGAATCAACAATTTTGCCTGAAACTGTAAAGCTGGCCATAAGCCACGGCCGAAGACATTGCGAATATTAGTAATAAGCAGCTGCAAGTTTTAACATAGAGAATTGAATTAATATTTAAAGATACATTTTGCCATTCGTTGGATGCATACGTACTTCCTCTGCGGAAACTACTTTTAAAAATCCGGATATTTGTTAATAATCGACTAAAACGGAATATGAGCCTTTAATAGTGTGATGCTGGCCTAACATTTCAAGGTATTTACCGGCGGCGCCTGGATAGTTTGCTCCAGTGGGGTGAACAAAAAGCCTGGCAAGGCTTGTAATAGCTTGTCATTTTCAAAGTAAGTCTTGCTAAGAGCGACTTTCGCACTTTCACGTGTGATCAATGGCCTTGAACCGTTAAAAAGGGATTTAAGCTGTTCCATTTTCCATGCGATGCTAAGCAAAAATGGGGAAGTTTGCCGCGTTGGTTTTTCTTGCCAAAGCTATCGGCAATCGTATCCATTAATTTCTTGAAAGCCAGTTATCCCGCATTGACTATAAAACGCTGGCCGTTGATATCACTTTTAACCAGCAAAGAAACGACCCGTGCTACATCCCCACATCTACAAAACCATTTATACCGGGAGTGTACCATTTAAATTCCTCATATATTTTTAAATATGGCGCAACTGCTGCTGTTCCAGTCGCCAAAGCCAAGAATGGTGCTTGGGTTTAATATCTACGCCGCTCAGCCCTTCGCTGATGCCCGCCACAAACTTCAAGTTCACCATTGTGTTTTGCTTTTGGCGTAATGGTGTATTCACTTTGCTGATTTCCCATTTCTTTTCTTCATTGACGGAGCCACCGTTTGCAGTTCGTCCCAATGCAGCAGCGGAACTGATATAAATTAACCGTCTGACATTTTTCCAAGGCAATATTCACTACGTTGCCGGTTCCTTCTACATTGACCCGGTACATTTGTTCCCTGTCTCTTTTAATAAACGAAACCACACCGGCTGAATGGATGACTGTATCCAACACCATCCATGGCTTCTTCAAGAGAATACTACATCGAGTATATCGCCATCTATCCATTGTACTTTGTCAAAGAATTTCTCCGGGATATATAAAATGGTAGTTTATTGCCGCGCCGAATAGCCCTGACTGAATAACCGGTTTCAATCAATTCCTTTATGATATATGATCCGAGAAAGCCAGTGCCGCCCGTTACCGGGATAACCCCAACCTCAAAGGGAAGTCTGAGATTCATTTTTATCTATTTGCATCATTAATTTTCAGCGATAAAAATACCTTTTTATTTCTAATGCTGTTTCACTCTACCCTTTAGGTGATTGCGTATAAGGATAATACCCGCTTTCCTGACTTTCTTCCCAATTCACCCTTTTCTACTTTTTCTTTTTGTATATAGGGAGGGTGCTAATCGCTCCGGGCCTATTAAGCTGTTCATAAACCGAGCAGCTTACCGCATAGTTGATGTCATTACCGATTAAGTCCATTAGTTTGAAAGGCCCCATCTCTAAAGCCCGTGGCTTCCGGCAATGCATCTGTCTGAGCAAAATCGCTGAGTTTTCTTCTGCCAGGCGCAGTGATTCTATGTAAGAGGGACGTGCCACCCGGTTGACCACAAATCCCGGGGAATCTCTGCATAGCACTGCTATTTTACCCATTTGCCTGGCAAGATCGATTGTCATTCGTGTAGTCAGCTCGTTTGTGTAATTCGAGTTCACCACTTCAACCAGTTTCATTACAGTGGCCGGATTAAAAAATGCATGCCGATCACCCGTTCAGGATTTTTACCTGAGAAGCAATATTGTTAACGGATAAAGATGATGTATTGGTCGCAAATATGCAGTTACTATGTTGTTCATTTTGGCCAGTTGGTTGAACAGGTCAATTTTCAGCTCCGACCTTTCCGCTATCGCCTCTATAAAAATATCGGCTATGCAATCCGGCAATAAGCTCGTGAATTGAAGTCGTTGTTGTGTAGCATTTTTTCGGCGGTGGCCAGTTTTCCTTTTTGAACTAACTGATTGCAGGCTTTGTTCTATGCTGTTTGCCGCTTTTTCCACTACAACTGTATTGAGATCGTATAAGATAGTTTTAAAACCGGATTGTGCCGACACCTGTGCGATCCCGCTGCCCATTGTGTGCCGGCGCCACAAACGCAAATGATTTGATTCATGATTTAAAGGGATTGACAGGTTAAAGATATTGTTATAGTGTGTTTAATCTGAAACCCGGTTCTGGTTTTATCTTTACCTTACCACAAAATTACAGTTATGAGCGAGCCACCAGCAATCGGGGATCAGGCTCCTGGTGCATCACCTGCGCAACAGCCCGCAATATTCAGCACAAAAATTCCTTCATCTGTTGCTTTTGGAATTGGCATTCTTTTATTTTTTATGCCATTTGTGGGACATTAAGTGCAATAGCATGACATTGCAAAAAGTAACCGGCGTGCAATTGGCAACCGGATTTGAAGTAAAAGGTCCCGGCTCTGATAATTCTTTGGTGGGTGACTTCAATAAGATGGATAATGATAAGGCGGACGTGGATGCCAAGGGGAAAAAAATGACCCGAATGCATTTGCGCTGATTGCGCTGGGATTGGGTAGTTATTGCGTTTGTATTGTCACTCCTTCATAATAAAAGGAGCAATTACCGGCTGGAGAGTAATAACAGGAGCATTGAGTGTTGCTGCTTTGATCGGCGCAATGATCGATCTAAAAGAAAAGTAAGTCTGGATATTCCGGAAATGGTCAATAAAGCCAAGAGTAACAGTAGGCCCGGACAGACTTGGAAATGATTTGTATATTTCTGATTGGCTTTACAGCCTGGTTTTACCTTTCAATCCCTTGCCTTTATCACGCAACATGGTTTTGTTATAGAAGGATGCAGAACAATGAAATGAATTACACGAATTCCAGGAATGTGATATCTTAAATAGCAGAGCGTAAACTGTTTCAAAAATCTCACATCATTTTCACTGAATAAACGGATATCGTTTATGCCATATTTCAGCATAGCCGGTCGTTCGATACCCCATGCCAAAGGCAAAGCCGGTATATTTATTAGGATCGATATTGCAGTTAGAAAGTACATTCGGATGCACCATGCCGCAACCCAGGATTTCTACCCAACCTGTTTTCTTACAGATATTACAACCGCTGCCGCCGCAGATAAAACAGCTTACATCCATTTCAGCGCTGGGTTCGGTAAAAGGAAAATAAGAAGGCCGGAAACGTACCTTAACATCTTTCCCGTACATTTCTTTTACAAAAAGTATAAGGTTTGTTTGAGGTCGGCAAACGAAACATTCTCGTCGATATATAATCCCTTCTACCTGGTGAAAGAAGCAATGGCTCCTCGCGCTTACGGTTTCATTCCGGTATACACGGCCGGGACATATAATCCGGATGGGTAGTTTGCCTTTTTCCATTTCACGTATCTGGATATTGCTGGTGTGTGTACGCAAAAGCCAATCGGGATTTTGCTGAATATAAAATGTATCCTGCATATCACGGGCAGGATGATGCTCCGGTAAATTCAAAGCGCGTGAAATTGTGCCAGTCATCTTCTATCTCGGGTCCTTCTGCAACCGCAAATCCCAGGCGTCGGAAAATTGAGTTCACCCTGTTTTTCATTAAAGTGATCGGATGCCTGCTGCCCAGAGGGATCGGATCGCCCGGGAGTGACAAGGATCAATGATTTGATGTTTGTCTCGCCTCAGATGAGACGAGGTTTGATGTTTGGTTTTTAGTGCCTCATATTTTGCCTCAACAAATTGTTTGAATTCATTCAGGATTTGTCCAAACTCTTTTTCTTTTCAGCAGGCACACTTTTCATTTCGCCCATGATGGTTTTCACAATGCCCTTTGTTCCTAGATATTTAATGCGAAATTCTTCAGCCTGCTTTTCACCTGTTGCTTCAAATGCCGCTATTTCTTTTTTATTATCTTCTATCTGTTGTAACAGTTTTTCCATAGCTACAAAAATAGGTCACAACTCATCATTTGGAGGGATTTTCAGGAATTTAGCAGCCAAGTGACTGTAATCCACGGCTGGATCGCTGCGACGAAAATTAATTTTTCGCTTTTTCCGATTTAGACATGGAAACCTGCCTTGCACCTTATAAATAAAAATCATTTTTGTCGAAAATGCATTTTACTGAATTGCAACCAGGACAATCTCAAATTTGCCGGGAATATCTATTTCTTTGATAAGTCCTGTTCCGGGAGCATAGATTTTATTTTCCAATGCATCAGGCTCAAGTGCGGTTCAGTTTTTTGTTTTGATGCAGTCGTTGTAAAGTGCCCAGCGAAATTGTTTCGCTTAATCCGGTGCCGATTATTTCTGCTTCGTCCTCTGCATGACCGAAATAATATTCTTCACGGTACTTCATCCCCGTCTGCGGATTTGCCGGCATAATCTTACCGGGCAGTGCACCATCAACGCCAGGCTTCCCATGAGCCGCCATGGTCAATAAGCGTCCCATTCAGATTGTAATTATCCACTCCTTCGCCAAAATACCAGAGATTGCCATCGTTGTCCTGTTGCGTACCAGTCGCTTGTTTCTTCTACCAGTTTGCCATTTACGTAGCCTTTGAAGCTGGAGATAACGCAGGTGATACCCATAATTGTTTTGGTTGTGTCGAGCCTCTGCTCTTCCTACTCTTTCAAATCCCTCATCAGTCTGTCCTTCGTAGATATATTTTTCCGGTAGGAGCAGGATAATAAGGGTTCAGTGATAATGGTAGCTGTTGGTAAAATTGGCGGGATTTATATCGGGCTTATAGCTTGAGTCGATCTGCGGGCAGTGTCTTTCTTGCATCCAAATAACAGCAGAAGCCATGTTGCTACAAGGAAAATTGTCTGTTTCATGATTCATGTTTACGATTACAGATAACATTTACCGAATTTTAGTTGGGTCATTGGTAAAAAACTTTCAGAGTTTAAATGTCAGACCAACGCCCCATCTGAAACTATAAGGAAAGGTTTCAACTATATTATTCTCGGTAATGGGAGAAATGGAATGATGAAAAGATGGTCGGAATGAAAATCATTGTTTTCGAATTCATATTGTACCGTATTTCTGCATCGGCACGCCAGCGACCAGTAAAAGATTTGGCACCATAGAGCTTATTAAAGAATACCTGCTCGCTTGTTAGACTGGAGTTTGAATTTCTGTTTCTACTCTCGTTCCCGTCAAAATTTGCTTTATACCTATTCCGGGTATAAATGAAAATTTGTTTTCCCGCCACTGTATTTTGCCGAAACAGGTAAAGTTATGTAGGTCAACGTATGCTTTCCTGTTGCAATTACACTGTCGCCAAACGACGGAGGCGACCCGGTTTTTGGTTTTATATAGGCGATAACCGGAAGAAGTAACATATTTGTAGGCGACGTCCTCGGCGGGTCAAGAAAAGCGTAAATTTTTGCGGGCCGATACCGATTTCGGTTTTGAATATAAAGACCGCTCTGCAAACCCCAATTGCTTGTCAGTTGGCGGGTAATCAGAATGCCTCCCGAATAAGAAGGCTCATGCACTTCCCTGTGTTTGATATTACTTATTTCGTTTGGCGAATCACTGTCAAGTGTGTAGCCGGCTGCTTCGTAAGAAAACACAGCACCTATCAGCCAATGAGGTCTGAAGCCCAATCCTGTTTTTGTTTTGATTTTCCGAAAGCGTAAGATTCTTAAAAAAGCGTCACTGTCGATTTGTGGATCGAAAGGTTCCCGGGTAATGGATGCTGGCGGATTGTTTTTTGAAGAAAAGGGATATGCATAAATATCCTCACCGGATATATTGTGCCGATTATTGGTGAAGGATGTGTTGCGATTGTCATGTAATCATGGATGGATCATCAGTTAAATCTTGTTTGCTCCGTCGGGGAGAAATGTTTGTACTGCTTGTCGGACGATGGTTTATTATTGACTACCAGGCTTTCAGAATGGGTACCAGGCGCATTAATTTTTTATCAGTTAAGGATAAATCAGTTTTTCGTTCGTTTGCCTATCCGCAATGCCAGGCGGCATTATTTTTCAACTGCATGTTTTTTTCTGAATTTTCCGGGCGGGTCCATAGAATTCCTGCGTTATATATTGTGAAACCCAGCAGCAACACAAACAAAAGGATCGCCGCCCGTTTCCATACCAGGAATCTCTTTTATATGATTCCGCATCCCTTTATCCAGGGCGGCTTCCAGTCTTTCTTTTACGTAAGGGAGGAAGGAGTTTTCTTCATAGGATTCTAGCGAAGAACGAAACAAATTATCTATATCGTGTAAATCTTTGTTCATAATATCATTTGTAGTGGATTAATTTTTTTGGCGAGTCAATGCTTTTTGCAAATAAGCCCTTGCATCGAAAAGGTTTGACTTGGACGTGCCTTCGAAATGCCAAGGGCTTCGGCAATCTCGCGGTGCTTGTAGCCTTCAAAAACATGCAGATTAAAAACGAGCCGGTAAGCTGCCGGCAATGTTTGCACCAGCGCTAAAAGTTCTTTGCGCATATTTCACTGTTGACAATGTCAGGGGTGCCGGTTACATCGTGAATTCCATCAATCCAGTTCAACTACCGGGCTTAAATGAATTTTATTCCGGTACCGGGCCAATGTGCAATTCACACAATTATTTTCGCATCCAGCCCTCAAAGGAACCCTCATGCCTGAAATTTTTCAGCGACTTAAATACCTGTATAAATCCCTCCTGCAGTATTTCTTCCGCCTCTTCCCTTTTTTGGAGTAGCGGACACACTGCAAACATTTTTGGTGCAAATAATTGGTATAACTGGTTTTGCGAAAGCCTGCTTCCTGCAATACAATCCTGTATTAGTTGGTTTGAAGGTTCCAACATATCAGTTTGCGTTACTAACATAGTTGTAGTGGCAGAATGAATACTGGTTGGGTCAGTAGAAATTAAATTGAATGGACAGTTAATAAGATCTGGGTGCTTTTGATTCTGCAGCAAGCCTTCTAATAATTCCGGCGCTGTTATGGCGTCATCACGTATGTTTAGAATTTACCACTCTGCCGTCTACTTTCACTGGCCACATAGCCATCGCACTGAAGTTCCGGTATCATTTTGGGCCTTGCGTTGGGATTATTGGGATCAGAGCTGTTCGAAGTCAGCAGTTGGCAGGTAAATCAGGTGAGTTTGATCGTCCACAGTTATTGTTCTTGCGCCTCTTTAGTAGCAACAGTTGCGACTGCCTCATAGTTATCCGCCGATTTTTCACGATACACCGACATAGTTCCCTCACCATTTGAAGTAAATATATTTTTTGTAGCCGGGTCGAAATGCTGCCCCATCACATCCGTCACCGATCGGCAGCGTTGTGATCAGATTTACCATCAACGGCATTAACAATTGCCAACTAGCTTATTCCCGCAACCGGCAAACAGCCTGTTTGTTTTTCTGTCAATCGCCAGGCCGGTTGGTTCTTCGGCCGGGCCAAGCTGGCCAATGTGCCTCTACGGTAAACGTCTTTACATCAATCATCACAATCTCATTTTTGTCCTCGATATTCACATACAGCTTTCCTTTTTCATTTGAAACTGCTGTTTCAGGCTTCCCTCCAACTGGTATTGCAGTGATAACCTTTTACCTTCCACGGGATCAATCACACTCAGGTCTTTGCTTCGGCCATTGCAAGTGATAATTTTATTAGAAAAAGGCTCGTCACAAGATGGCATCAGGGTTTTCGCCAGGTTGTAATTTGCGTGATCACAGCATTTGTTGCCAAGTCAAACACAGTTACATTATTTAATCGCCCATTGCTGGTAAATCCTTTATTACGTGGTTTATCAAACGCAATTCCAGTGAACACCCGTGGTATTTTCAATTACACCAATTGAATCTCCCGTTGTTTTATCAAGGATATTTACCTGCACACCGTGAGAAACACTATAAACGATTATTGCCCGGCCCAATGGCAAGGTAATCCCAGCCTCCCTGCACTTGCAATGTGAAAGGTTTTGAGAATATGAAAGGCTTTGGTATCCTGGGCCTGCAACTCAATAGCTAAAAATGCGACCAGTGTTGTCAAAAAGCAAGCGATAGATTTTTCATCTGATAGGTTTAAAAAAGTGAGATGATGTTATTCGGCTGAAATCAAATAAGTTTTCAATTATTGCGATATGCATAATAAAGCTGTTCTATAGCCAATACTATGAGACAGAAAGCAATTTCTCCAGCTATCAATCATCCGTTTTTAATAAGTTACCGGATGCATCAAAGAGGAGGTCTTTTCTTATTCACTTCTGCTTCATATAGCCTGCTTCCGTCCTTTTTGATAATTTCTTCTGCCTCGCTGATCTTTGCATTTTTATAATTCTTCAGTGATATAATCCGTGACCGCAGCGGGCAGTTCTGCTACCGTGATCTCGGTTTCTGTTTCCTGCAGAGTTCCATCATTTGAGTAAACAACCGAGATTTCTTTGCCGTTTAACACAAAGGATGCCTCATATTCATTTTTGTTTTCCTTTTCCCATTTTACTTTACCAGGACTGTCATAGGCCTTCGAAAAAGAAGTTTTTACCGGCTCAGGCAGATCTTTTTCATTTAGCCGTTGGGAACAGTTTAATGTGGAAATAGCGACAATGCCGACGACCACTGAATAGTAATTGTTTCATAAAAATATTTTTAGTAAACATATAACCAGATACTGAAGGAAATCTGATTTTGCTTATGAGAAATGGATAGTGAAAAAATGATCTTCGTCTTTAAATTCATATCTCAGCGAAAAGCCGTATTGATCGCAGATGCGTTTGACAATAGCAAGACCAAGGCCTGTTCCATCAGAATGTTCTGTTTTCCAGAAACGATCGAAAATGCGATGCTTGTCCAACGCAGTCCTGCCTGGAGTTGCTGATGATAAAAATGTTCTTTCCTGATTGCAACAGGATATGGCCATGCGGCTCTGAATGCCTGATCGCATTAGTGACCAGGTTACTAATAAGCATATCCGCCAGTTGCGGGTTCATCGTTACCTGCAGATCATTCATGCGGTTGTTGATCACTAAGGATTTTCAAGGATCCATTCACCCAACTCCTCTAATTTATTTTTAGCTGTTAACCGGATATCCACTTCCGTGCTTACAGAAAACTGTTTATTGTCAATTTTTGTCAGCAATAAAAGCGATTGACTCAACTTGGACATTTTGTCAATAGCATTGTAAATACCTCTGAAGGTGCTGAAGATTTTTTCGCTTAAAGCCGGATCCTGTATCAATATATCCAATTTGGAGTTTACAACAGCAAGTGGTGTTTGCATTTCGTGGGAGGCATGATCGGTAAAGTCTTTGAGAGAGAGATAATCTTTTACCGCTTTTTCCGTCATCAAATTTATACTTTCATTAAGATCATTGAATTCAGATATCGAAGTTTTTCAGTCTTGATGGCAGAAGGCGCATCCAGGTCAAAATTTTTGATCGAAGTAAGAGTTGTTCTGAAAGGCTTCCATAATCTTTTCACAGAAACCTATTTGCAAAAAACAGCAGAACGCTTAATAAAATGATCAGACCAAGGGTAATCAACAGTATGAGGCCTCTCATCTCTTCTGTGGCTTCCTGGGATTTTTGTAACTGATGCGGCGTAATATTGCCCGTTTACCTCTACCGGGAAAATCAATTGACGGCTTAGTTCGTTCTCTTTATCTGCGGTATCGTACAATTTCAGGGTGCTGAAACGTTGAGGAAAATCCTTTTCTGCCTTTTCAAATTGTATCTTTTGGTCTTTATAAGTAGTGGCAGGCGGTAGTGAATGTTTCACCTGGATATAATCCTGTATTTCTACCTGCTCTACCCGCAATGTCTCATCGAGTTGTTCGGTCAGTACATAATGAAGCAGGAAATAGTAACCTATAGCTGCTATCAGCAGTACAATTATGGAGGAAACAACTGAGATCCTGTTATATTGGGCTTGCAGTTTCATTGGTCCGTTAATTTATCATAGCCCATTCCGTAAAGAGATTTGATATAGTCGCCGCAGCCTTTTTTCCTGTAATTTTTCCGGAGGTTCTTTATATGCGTATAAATAAAGTCAACATTTTCCCCTATCCCCATTTCATGGCTCCAGAGATGGGCCACTAATGCATTTTTAGAGATTACCCTTCGTTGATTAGAAATAAAATAAAGTAATAATTCATATTCCTTCCGTGTCAGTTCAACGGGCTCGTTTTTTACGGCTACTTGCTTTGCAATTGTGTCAACACTGATCTCATTAAAACTGACAATATTATTTCCACTATGTATTTTGCGGCGGATAATAGCATTGATCCTTGCTGCCAGTTCTGATAAATGAAATGGTTTTACGAGGTAATCATCTGCTCCCAATCGCAGGCCGCTGATTCGGTCATCTATTGAATTTTAGCCGAGGATGATAATGACTCCATCGCTTTTATTATTCTTTTTCAATTCCTGTAATAGCTGCAGTCCCGAACCGCCAGGAAGCATAATGTCCAGGGCGATACATTCATATTCCGGATGTTTCAATTTTATCAAGTGCCTCCTTAAAACTATAGGCAACTTCACAGGCATAACTTTCATTTTGCAGGTAAGTTACCATGCTTTTCAGCCAGGTCTTTTTCATCTTCAATGATAAGTAGTTTCACCGTATGTTTATAAAGAAGAGATACTTATTAATAGAACCAGAAATTTACTGATTCTTTACAATACCGGCTGTCAGAACTTTCTCCAGAATTACTACAGAATTAAGACAGAAGTTTGCTTTCTGATATGCAAACAAATAGTTTACTTTCTGAAATAGGAAGTTATGTTGAACGCTTGTTTCGCATTTGTAACAGAAGCCATACCTGTTGTATCATAACCTTGATCATACGCTTCAGGTAGTACAGCATACAAAAGAAATTGCCGGTCATTATCCGCTGGATGCGAATTCCCTTTTTCAGTAGTAGCTGCTGCCTGGTTTCATGATACGGGTCATCTAACGGGTGAATCAGAAGGACATGAAGAAAGAAGTGTTCCGATAATGAAAGGATATCTAACACGTAAAGGCATTAGTGAAGAAATAATAACTGAGATATCGCTTTGTATCATGGCGACGCAGAATGCCGGCAGTCCCTTCTACCTTAGTGGAACAGATCATCTGCGATGCCGATACCTACCATCTTGGAACGGAAGATTTTCTGCATCTTGACAAACTGGTGTGGCAGGAATTGGAACTTATATTTAACCAAACCCATAATTGATAAAAGGTACAACGATCACTTCTATTGTTGGAAAAACACCATTTCTTTACCCGCTATTGCCGGCAACTTTTATCCACAGGAAAAGATAGGAATATTGCACAACTGAAAAACTCTTTGTGATTTGGGAAATGGATAAAACCAGACAGGGGACTCGCCATGAGGACAAACAGTCAGTCTTTTTTGAGCCATTGTTTTCTTAAGTTTGTTGCCAAATCTTTGGAATGTCTGATTACCTGAATATTTCTGATTTTCTTTCTACCGTCAGTCTTGCTGAAATATCCCATAATGAAGGCTATAAAGACGGGCAACTGGGGGAAAGTGATTAAACTATACGATGAAGAATTTCGGATCTTGAAGATGTCGCAGCTGGTGATTGGTAGGTTGTGGAGAACAGCGGGGCAGCGGATTGATCGGCAGCGAAAGCGGGGCGCCGGGAAATGATCCGCCGCCATTTTTACCAGCTTTTTTATTGGCATACAGATATTATAGTTGCCGATATCGGCAATATAAAGCGGAGCATCTTTCACGGATTCCTATGCGGCACTGAAAACTGTTGTTAAGGAATTAATAGATGATGGAAAAACAGTTTTGTCATTCTGGGCGGCTCACATGATCTCACGTTGGCTCAGTACCAGGCTTACACCGGTAATAAAGTTGATCAGAGGCATCCTGTGTGGATGCTTTGATTGATGCTCTAATATGGATTCACCATTCCGCAATGAGAATTTCTTGATGGAAATGCTGACAAGTGAGACCCAATTATGTCCGCCATTACAATCATATCGCTTTCCGAGAGCTATTATGTCCATCCCCGGATGCTGAAACCATGGACAAATTACGCTTCGGTTGTTTCCGGGTGGGACATGTGAAAGAAACTATTGACGAAATGGAACCAGTGATACGGAACAGTGATCTTTTTATCATTTGATATTTCAGCTATTGCAAACGCCTATGCACCTGCAAATACTGTATCTCCTAACGGGCTAAACGGCGAAGAAGCCTGCCTGTTGCTGCGCTATGCCGGTCTGAGTCACAACGTAAAAAGTATTGGAATTTATGGTTACAATCCACAGCATGATAAAGATGAACTAACCGCAAAGCAGATCAGCCAGATGCTAATGGTACTTATTGGACGGGAGAAGCCGCGGTACCGGGAAGCACAACTCAACGAAAAAGATTCCTTTAACGAATACCATTTAGCTTTTGCGGAAGTGGATACTGTTTTTGCAAAGCAAAAAGACCGGACGCTGGTGGATGCAATTGCCGGATAAACATTATATAGCCTGCAGCTACAAAGATTATTTGCTCGCCAGCGGCAATGAGATACCGGAGAGATGGTTGCGGGCACAGGAGCGCAGCTAGAACCTGGATTTATTGGATTCTGTCGTTAATGAAGGATTATTCTCTCGATAAATAAGATAGATTAATAGAGCAATAAGATTATTAAAACCGGCATTTGTTCTTATGGTATGAGCGGCAAATTGTTTCATGCCCCATTTATACAAGCCCATCCGGTTTCGCTTTATCGGCCATCGTTGAAAGGAATAATAATGATTCAAGGGAGAGGTACCCCCGGTTCAAAACTTTTTATCGTTCGGTCGAAGAATTATGTACTGATAAGAATTTGCAGCTGATCATTGTGGAATACACCCCACTCACCTGCATTTTGAACAGGTTAAAAATGGCTTTGCTGGCCAAGCAAGCATGTATTGGTGGAAAAACCATTTACCATCAAAGTAAAAAGAGGCTGGAGGAACTAACTGAGCTTGCAAAGAAACAAGGTTTGCAACTAACTATCTATATCAAAACCGCCGTTATGATGGCGACTATCGTGAGCTGTAAAGAAAGTGGTAGAGGAAAAATTGCTGGGTGATCTGAGGGAAGTGGAAATAAGATATGATCGCTACCGAAGCCCAAATACAGCGGGAAGCAACACAAGGAAGGAGAACTGCCCGGTGCGGGTATTATTTTTGATCTCAGCCCACACGCTTGTTGACCAGGCCCTTCAATTATTTGGCTGGCCCAAATCATTGTTTGCCGACGTATGGAAAATGCGGGATGATGTAAAGGCCAAAGACTATTTCGAAATACTTGTTTTACTATGACAAAATGAGAGTGAGACTAAAGGCTACCTGCATTGCAGGAAACAGTACCAGCTTATATGCTGCATGGTACTGAAGGGCAGCTTTTTCCAGGAACGTTCGGATATGCAGGAACAGCAATTGCTGGCTGGTGAAATACCTTCTCTGGCAAACTGGTGCGCAGCTCCATCAGAACCTGACGGACTATTGCATACACAGGAAATGGATGGTCATATGGTACGCCAGGCAAAAACTTCCTCACCCGGAAATTATATGGGTCTGTTCGAAGATCTCCATAAATCATTAACCGGCAAAGGGCCTCAATCCCGTTCCACCCGAAGACGGCATAAAGACAATACGTAATTATTGAAGCGGCGCTGACAAGCGCGAGAGGAAGGAAGGCAGATTGTATTCTAAAGGAGTGGTTTAGGGGACACGAAACATTCGCTCCAGCTGTTCCTGCTTAAACTCAAAGGTAAGTTGGATTTCCGTCTGCTGTGCTATTTGGCTGCTCAGTTGCAAAAAGGTCATTTACCAATCCGCTCATTTCCCTTTCGGTTAATCTTACTCCTTGCTTTAATTGCTTGCTGCTTGCCGCCAATGAACGGACCAATTTTTCCCGCTTAGTAAATTTCACATCCGGGTTAAAGTGCTTGTACTGTTCCACCAACAGGTCGATGATGTTTTTCATTACCTGCTTCAATGTCGGCCGGTGTACCCTGGATAACGAATGTGTTTTTACCAAATGGCTCAATCAAATATCCGAGTTCATGCAGATCGATCGTTAATTCTTCACAAAATCACTGCATCGGAAGGAGCCAGTTCGATGGTAACAGGAAACATGCTGCGTTGCGTGGCTATCGGCTTGCTTTGGATGCCGATTTCAATTTATCGTACAGTATTCGTTCATGTGCAGCCTGCTGATGTATTAAGATAAATCCCCTGGCAGAAGGGGCGACGATATAGGTATTGAGTAATTGAGTTAGTTCAGTGTCGGGAGTGGCGAGTGGTGAGTGGTGAGTGGGAAGTATCCCTACACCGGACTCTTTTTCCAATCTTCAGCCCTATATTCGGACTTCCGGCTTCCGTTATCGGGATTCTTTCCTCATAGAAGTCCTTCCAATGCTTTAGCTCACTTTTTTGCCGGTTCAATAAAATGTGCCTGGTTCTTTTGAGTAAATCCTTTGTATAACGAAGTTGAAATTGCCGCTGATTTTTCGTCGGTAAATGGTTGTTGAACCGACGAGAGCTGCTGGATAGAAGGGTCAAGGTCAAAATCCAAAGTGGGGTGACGCTGAATTGCGCTAATGCATGTTTAACGGCAGACTGTACAAACGCATATACTATTTTCTCGTCTTCAAATTTTATTTCCTGTTTGGTAGGATGCACGTTTACATCCACCTGCGCCGGATCAAGATCTATGAACAAAGCATACATGGGAAAGCTATCGGCCGCGAATCATTTCCTGGTAGGCATTCATCACGGCGTGGTTGAGGATAAGCGCTCTGATAAAACGATTATTGATAAAAAAATTGATCACCTCTTGTTTTTTGCTGCATCCGGGTTTGCCTACAAACCCGTATATATTCAGGTAATCGGTTTCTTCTTTTACCGTTACTAACCTGGTCTAGCAATTACTTCCCAATAATCTGATAATAACTGGTGTTTCAGACTTCCAGCTTCGAGGTGAAATACTTCTTGTCCATTGCTTTACCAGGGAAAAGACATTAGGAAAGGATAATGCCACCCTGGTAAATTCATCCAACGATATGCCGTATCTCTGCAACATTGCTTTTGAGGAAATTTCTACGTGCCGGAACGTTGAAGAGACAGGTTCTTCATCACAATGCTGGTACCATTGGGAGCAGCAACGGGTTCTTGTTTTTCACAACGCTGTTTTCGATTTCGATATAAGCACCGGTTTCATTTTCTGCCGCTTTGCTCTTTAATTCCACTTGCGCGACTGCTGCAATCGACGCCAGAGCCTCTCCCCTAAAACCCATGGTGACGAATATGAAAAGATCGTCAATGCTGTTTATTTTGGAGGTTGCTTGGCGTTCAAAACACGTCCGGGCATCGGTTTCGCTCATTTCCGCTCACCATTGTCGATTACCTGGATCGGCGAATTTTGCCGGCGTCATTGATAATAAGGTTTAATTTCTGTGGCACCCGCATCTACAGCGTTTTCCAGCGACTCTTTACTGCGCTGGCTGGCCTGACGTTGAATCACTTCACCTGCGGCAGTCTGGTTGGCAATGTTTTGATCCGGCGACTAAAAACAATGTGATCGGGCCCGATGTGCGGTGTTTAAGCTTCAAAAATACGTGATTTCACCCCTGCTAAGGATTTTGCAATGTTAATTATCGAAAAAAGGGACCCCAATTTTAAAATATTCGACACCACTAGAGCCTTTGTGGCACGAAAGGGTAATTTTAACCAATAATCAATTATGGAGAAAGATTTTATATGAATTTTCTGTTCAAACAATTTTTGTTTCTTCTCTTTTTCTACCGGTTGTTTCATTTTGCTCAATATAAAAAGCCAGCTCAGTCAACAGCAATGGGTCGACAGTGTTTTCAATAGCCTGAGTAAAGACGAAAGAAATTGCACAATTAATGATTATCAGGGGCTGCTCATTTTCTAATCTCGGAGCCGATCATCATGTGCGAAGGTGACAAAATGACATACCTGGAAGTATAACATTGGCGCTTTTATGTTTTTCAAGGGTGGACCGTGAGAGCAGAGCTAATGCTTACCAATGCCTATCAGGGTATGGCTAAAAAACGCAACGATGATCACATATCGATGGCGAATGGGGTCTGGGCATGCGCGGCTCGAATGGTGTGCAGCTAAATTCCCATTTCAGCTAACCCTTGGGTCCCCTAAGCGACATTCGACATTGTAGTATGCTCTGAATCGATGGGATTGGCGGTGGGGGGCGAATGCAAGCGCATCGGTGGCCACATGTTAATTATGCTCCCGTGAAGTAGAATATCAATAAACTAATCCAAGAAATCCTGTTTATTGGATTACCGATCATTTGGCGCAGACCAAAAACAAAGTAAGCCAGGTTGGGTGTGTCGCGTATGTGAGGGTATGCAGGACGCCGGCATCGTGGCCTGCGCTAAGCGTTTTCCCGGGCTTTCGAGTGATGTGGATGTGGAGTTCACACTTTACGACCTGCCGAGCTGATCAGCAAGAAGCATTGCACACAGTTAAATGAAACAGAACTGAGATTTGCCTTTCAACGCAATTTTTTAATGCCAGGCTGTTGGCAGTGTGATTGACCGGCACATTTGTCTGTTCCGTCCGTTGACAACACAAAAACAAAGCGTCCTCTATATCCCGGAGTGCTGTCACGGGTTTGCTCAAAGATAGCCCTGGGATTTAACGGGCTTGCTTTCACTGACGCCCTGGAAATGAGAGGTGTTGCGAAATATTTTCCCAGGGGGAAAGATTGCCGTTGAGGCATTGATTGCGAGGCAATGATATGCTCTGTCTGCCGGAAGAGTGTGCACACTGAAACGATCAAAGCAGTAAAAGAAAGCAATCAGGAAGAAAAAAATTAAGCTGGGATGGTATTAATGCTAAAGTAAAAAGGTATTGCTGGCAAGCTACAACCTTGGGTTTGCATGAGATTTGGAGAATCCGATAAATACTAATAACCTGCTCGAAGTGATCTTGTAATGCCGAAAACAAATAATATCCGTTATGAGGTGGCAGAAGCTATCGAATTGACCGTGCTTTCCCCAAAGACAGCTCAAAGGCGGCTGAGGCTCACTCCATACAGATATCCCTGTTCTTCCGGCTGCAAAAGAAAAAGATGAACATGTTGGAATTAGGATTATGAACTGAATACAGGTTTGTTAAGTAAAAGAAGACTATGATGTGACGTGCTTCTTTTTCGTATAAAGACAGTGAAACCATGGCAAACAGTATTATAGACGCCGTGAGAAAGATAAATACGATGCAGTGATTTTGTCCGGTATTCATAATTTCAACAGCAATCACCTGCTAATAATTATGCAATCAGCTCCTCCAGCCATTAACCTCTGGAAAAATTAAACAGCCCCAGGACTGCCAGTTTTTATTTTTGGAAATGTGCACAGCAACAGAGAAGAAACTTTGCGACGCCTATACACTTGTCGGCATTACAGGATGATGATATAACACGGCAGAGAGATTACTGCTAGTTGCTGGAAGGAAAAAATTGTATCGATGAGCAGGTTGCCCGCGTTTCGTTTTGCCAATAAAATTGATGATGAAGTAGCATTCATGGGGGTGTAAACCCTTGAAAGCAGCTATTTCAATGATAAGTTAAGCGCTATCGATTCCATAGTTTACGATGGTATAGCTAAAGGCATTTCCAACTGCGTTGACGCTTGCATTGCATAATGGTAGATGTTATGATAAAAGCCTTTGGCAATTACGAATTCGGGCCTTCACCTTCGAGAAGGTATCGGTGAAAGCATATATGACCTGGCCTCCGTGCAAAACTTCCGGCCACATTGATGCTTCAGTGATGAAGTTGTATGAAGATGTGAAGCTGGTTAGAAAAGATTGGGCAACTATCTGCCAGTGGTGAGAGGAACAGTAAAGCCCGCTTTGCAAATTGAAGATATACTGCTGCACCAGGCAGGACTCGTTCCTTTCATTCCCTTTTATAGGAGACAATTGATTCAGTTGCAGCATTTAATCTGGCATCTACGGTGATAAGTCAAAACCGGGATTTGCCATACGCGTAGCCGGGGGTTGTACCTGCGAACGATTGGGAGAGAACACGATCATAGACCTGCATTTAAAAAAGCCCGGTAAGTGCCCAATAAATATGTATATAGTGATAATGATTTATTTTCCTTGGGAAGATGGTATGAATAACAGGCATGCCACTGGATGAATATATGAGAAGAAGCTTT
>ERZ1370068.2868-contig-1998_pt1 | contig 28948 bp, 36 predicted proteins | sample MGYA00561227_ERZ1370068 | MGnify/ENA primary metagenome ERZ1370068 (study PRJEB38410, sample SAMEA6850437) | metagenome | study: Metagenomic assessment of the ecological functions of the soil: analysis of the soil microbiota associated with the...
AGTATATTCACTTCGTTCAGTTACGTATTGCTGATGAGTTTGTGAATCAGCTACCGTTGGAAAGAGTGAGTGAGATTCATGTTGCGGGTGGATTCACTCATAAAATGTACTACCTGGATGCTCATTCCGGCGACATAGTGATGAGTTGCTTTCGATCGTGAGGCACATAGTGCAAAAACTTCCCGCCCTCAAGGCGATGATATTTGAAATGCTCCCGGAATATGTTCCGTCGTTGTCGACAAGAATTCCGGCGCCAATTGGAGGAGATGAACCGCATATGGGACGGGAGAAAGAAAAACAATGGGCTGTACAAAATTTATAATACTCTGTCGAGCATGAGAAAAGAGGCAATCGATGAATATTTTGGTCAGGATTGGGAACTCACTTGCTGGGAAAACTGGCGATAGGCCATGAGCCTTCCAATAATGAAGTTTCTCTTCATCTTGCCGCGGATCAGGTCTGAAAATTATCCAATGAGTTGATCTTTGTTCCGGGCTTCGATGGTGGTTACTTCCCTGAACCTCACCACGCGGCTATTGCAATTAAAATTAGGGAAGGAGCGATTCAAGGATCTTGTGGTAGAATTTATGTCTGGTCGCTCCCGCGGGAAGATTTCCCTATGCTGTTGCCCACGAGTTTTCTAAATTTTTGTCCGATAAAAATTCCAATTTGATTACCTGGATGCATTGCTTGAATTTGAGTTGGCGACCCTGGATGTCTTGATCGATGGCAAGACGAGGGTAAATTTCATTACAATCGCTTCCCGGTTTTCCGTGCATTGTGGCGGGATTTCAGCTTCCGGGTCACAGGATCGGCAGATGGATTTTGTGGTGGCGATCAAGCCGGATGATCTTGTGACGGCGAATGAGAAAATTAGTTTCTCGGCTCGGTTTTATCACCTGATTTTTCCTGGCGGTCTACAGCTGGAATCCAAACCTTCCAAAAGCCGGTATTCACAGGCTGTGAACAGTGTTTTCCCGCGAAACAAATTTTTTCTTATCTTAATTTCCCATTCATCCTCGATTCCGTTCCACTGAATACCAATTTCAGGTTAAGCATTGATTTCTAGCGAGCAGTTGTTCACCTGCATCGTTATGGGGGTGAGAACTTGCTGAAGTGCAGGGAGGTGGGGAGCGAATCGTTGGGCTAAGGTTTTACGATTGAATAACAAAATTGCGCCCGCGCCCTTACGGTAACGAGTTTTTGCATTGTCATAGAGCGTGTAATACGCAAATATTAATGTTAGTTCAATTGAGACAAATGTGGTAGAAGCAATTTTAGCGGAATATGATTACTCGGTCCACTTGAATCAAGCATTTGCAAACAAAGTAAGCGTTAATAATAAACTTGTTGGATAGTAAAAATATTAGGTACATAATGTATCCAGCAGATTAAAGACAAAAAGAAAGTTTGCGGAAACAAATTGCAAAAAGAAATTATGAGCGCCTTAGCGAAATAACTTGATATTGTTGGCGTGAGGGATTATTACCTTTTCGAGATGAGGTGAACATCGTGGCAAAAACTGGTTTCTGAACAATTTGAGGTAGACCCCATAAATTCGATTGACAAGCGGGTAATCGAATATGACAAATTTGGCTATTCGTCGCTACACTATATTGTTAGCCTAAAAAGGAAAGAGCAAGTTTAATTGAATATTCTTCTTCCAAACTTATGAAGTTTGAAATACAAATAAGATCGATCCTTCAACATGCTTGGGCCGAGATAGAACACGATATTGGATATAAAAGCAAAGATGACCATACCAGACATTGTAAAAGGAATTTTTCCCGAGTTTGCAGCACTACTTGAGACGTCGGATTTCGAATTTTAAACTTAGGGACCGATTGTTAAAATATGAAGAAACCGTCCAAGTAGAAATCTCAAAAAACCCTGAGGGCGTCGACCTCAATTCAGTATCATTGCAGTCGTTTGCCAAGTCAAATAAAATTATAGATGATAGATAAAGAGAAATTAATAAAATCTTCGGCTCAAGATTATATACAAACAGAAGAGATAGACTCCGGCGATATCCCAAAACTCAACTTTTAGGGGTTAAAAATATAGATCAGTGTAAAAGCTTTTAGAGAACAAAAGACCAAATAATTGAATTTACCAAGAGTTTTGCAAAACAGTTAGGCGAAAGTCACAAAGGAGCCCAATGGGCAGAGGGTATTTCACTATTTTACTTGTGCTATCTACTAATTGCTGAAAGGGAAAACCATGAAGAATTGACACGATTCATCACAGAGTTTTTGCATTGGAAGAATGCCCATCTTTCGGAGAAAGTCACTACCTACAATAACATGAAAAAGAAGTAAATGCTACTAACGACTTATACGCAATCGCGGCTGAACGAATATCAAGCAATCGTCCTGAGTCTTCGACCATGAGCTTCGATTGCGGCTGCCTAGTAACGCCGCGCTACAAGAATGGAACAACAACCACATTAACTCAACTCAGCATCTCTTCCACTAAGAATCACGGAATATCATGATAGCAGAAAGCCCTGGCCGTTGGCAACAATTAAATCATTACTCTTGCTTCATGGATATTAACAGTAAGATATGGTAGACATTTTTAAGCAAATTGCCCGAGTTCATCCTTGTAAAAACAAGAAAGAATTCATTAAAGGTATTCTATCTTTACTTCTGATATTATTAATAGTCATTCTTGTTAACAACTATTTTGGAATTTCAAAAACATTTTAATTAACAGAAAGCTGAGACTCAACTCAGAAAAATTGAAAAGCTTAGTTCCGGGAAACATTTTCAAAGTGATTCTTCTCTGCCGCAGTGCGAAGTCAATCTTATCAAGAATTTCAAATTCGCGACAAAAAGCACATTTGTCGAAAAGTCTCAGAGAATTCGCAAATAGCCAATTTTAGCATGGCATATTAAAATGGAGAAATTTTGTCAGGTACGTGCATCATATGTTATGCTTATTGCAATGATAGCTGTTCCCCTTTATCGTGTTTAAAGATAAGACTCTGAGCTTTGGAGCAAGCTGTATGCCATCTTTTGATAATCGAAGTTATTTCATTAATCGCCAGCTTAATTTTAATACGATTATTAAGCCTCATCCCCACATTTAAATATATTTGGATAAACCATATTCTAAATTACTTGATCCAATTCCTCCTATTATTGCCATTAACTTTGTAAAAGTGGTAATGTGAAGCGGCTGCCCTCCCTGAAAACTGCCGCCAACATGTGCTTTTCTGCTGTGCTGCCCTGACGAATTTGTTCTCATCGTCCCCGTTCGCTTATCATCTGTAGTCCGGGCTGAACGAATAAAGCCGAGCAACAGAATATAACATCAACTGCATTAACTTTACTCAGCTTCAGTTCGGGCTGACGAATCACAGAATATCAGCACAGCAGAAGGCCCTGGCCGTTGTGCGCTATTTTATTGGCTAATGGCGAAATCTCCAGAAACGATACAGATAAATGACTTAAAAGGCGAACTTCAAGACTTAAGTGATAATCTTTCGCAAATGCTACTTCAAGGTCAGAGATTCTTTCACTTAAAGTCTAAGGTAATAATTTTTATCCAACACTTAGGCGACATTGCATCTCAGGACGATCAGATTTGGGGTATACAATTCGTTGAAAGAATATTTCGAAGTGGCGAATAATCGGATAAACGAAATAGATGGAAATATGGGGAGTGCTTTTTGATTCTCATCTCCAGAAAATTGCTAACTACTACGGTTCCAGCCTGGGCTTTTCATTTGTTTTAAACCCAGTTTACACAACTGCCATTTACGTCATTATATTTTTGTATTGTTTTTTTCCTTCAACTATTGGGTGAGTTTGGTTGCAGTTTGTATTTATGTCTTTCAGATGATTAGAGTAGCAAAAGAAATATAGAACTCGAAAGGTTTATAGTCTATTTTATTAAAAACAAGCGCCCAACATGGGGTTTTCTGTTATGCCGGCTGACGGATCACGGAATATCAGCACGACCTGTCCCGCTTATGGGAGCAGACAGGCCCTCGGCCGCCGCACACAATCAACCAAGATGAAAGTAACATCAGATAGTGTCTATTTCATTTTACAAATTCCTGCAGAATTTGGAGAATATATTACAGAATAAATTTTACCTAACTTATTGTAAAGAGGAATATTTCTTAGCTGAGCGAGAAATATAGCAGTTATTTTCCCATGATTTCGTTCTTGCGATATTCCCTTGTCTCTTGCCAAAGAACAAATTTCAAAAATACGGCGGCTACGCAATCGGAATGTCGAAAGAATGGGGAATAACAAATCGTCTTAATCCTGTGCTCTATGTTGAAAAGAACTCCATAATCGCAAACGACCTTAATAATAGTAGGAAAGAATTCAAGAGTACTGCCGTTTCTATCACAGAAATTGTCAAAAACGGAAAGTTCTGTCCCAAAAGGTCTTCCTGCCGGTCGTGAATAATGTGACAAATGCAGTAGACAATTATCGAAATACCTTGAGATTTATCAAAAATTATCGTGGCGATCTTGTCAGAGGAAAAAGAAAATACCCTAATTATAGGTTTTATGATGAAAGAGAATGGCGATATATTCCAGATATTAGTGACAACAGGGATTAAAACCCTCCATTCAAGAGAAAGACTACATAGAATATAGAGGCAAAAACAAGATCTAAACCTCTTTTGAAAGAAATAAATATTGATTTTAGAGCACCAGACATAAAATATTTAATAGTCAAATCAAAAGATATACCTAAATTGATAAGGACCATCAAATCGACAAAAAACTTGTGGACAATTCTTGACGATGCAGATATTTTATCAGACATAAACATTATAACAATTGAACAACTAAATAACGACTTTTAAATGTTCGCAGCGTAGTTTCTCGGCTATGCTGACTGCACAATATATCCTCATCAACATATCGCTAATCGGCTATAGTCCCAGTTGACGACTTACGCACGAGCCTTCCAATATGCCCCTCAGCTTTCTATCTTCTACTCACCAATAGTGTGTGCTGGCTAATCACGGAATATCAGCACGACCTGTGCGGCTTATGCGGGAGCAGAAAGCAGTGGCCGCTGGCTGTAATACTATGAAACCCCCAAGATGATAAGACTTTCTACTCTGACAGTTTATATTGCGTTGACATTTTTGGGTTGCGACGATGGCATCGACAAATCACCGATCAATCATGCGGCAAAATTAAGATCTCCCTTTAGCGATTTCGCACTTTGGCGGGTATCATGTTGAAGGCTCAATGGCCTTTGGTTCCGGGTTCACTGTTATCAAAATATTGCCTATTGACAAAGAATGTGACTACACAGATAGAGACTTTTAGGTTTTGGCAATTACTATCCTTTTCTAATAAGATGGAAAATAAGGATACGCTGCTAGTAAAGTGTTTTGGAGAACGCTCTCTTACCAGATAAGCAACCGACCAGAAAAGACATTCAAAAATGGAAGCGCTGGACGTTTGAGGTTGAATATTATTCTGTATTTTCTACTACAACAAATGGTAATGAATCCATTGACACTTACAGCATAACTTCACATTCTATTGGCTTTAAATCTGACAAACACCTGCTTATGTTTGATATGAACGAAATAGCGTTAGAATTAGACTGGTAACCAGATTTCATTGAGACAGTTCAACGTGGACACTTTCAATAGAAAGATGGGCTTATCTCTTTCAGGCTATGATTTGAGTATGAGTGAAAACTATCGAATAAACGATTTTGATAAACTTCAACCATTCATAATAACCAAACCATAGAAGTTACTACAGCCGACATGGGGTTTTCTGTCCCGCCTAGACGGCGGGACTGGCTTGAAGAACATATTCACATCGACATATCGCTTATCAGCTGCAGTTCGGGCTGAACGAACATAACCGAGCAATAGAATATGACATCTACTGCATTAACTTTACTGAGCGACAGTTGGGACGAATTGCTGAATTTTGGCAGAACAGAAAGCCCTGGCCGTTAGCTGCACAGCAACCCCTCACCATGAAACTGCAATCCTTACCACAGATGTTGTTAGGAATACAGAATTTCTGAATTAGAATCTCATGACAAAATTAGCCGAGATGAAATGCTATTAGTGCATCCCTACTCCGTCATTCTGGAAGGGGATTACCTGGAGCTTGATAGTCTAAATCAATGGATAGAAGTCAACTTAGGCAGTCACTCGATAAAATGGCTTTTTTATGGCAAGACGGGCTATAATTATGGCTTTGCAGAGTATTTCTTCAGCGAGTGAATTAGATGCTCAGGAGGTTGCAAAAGTTGTCCCTAATATTTATACAGTCTATCCCAACTCATATCCATCAAATCAAACTTCTAAGAGTAATGGTTATGACGAAGAAGTCCTCTACGATCCAGCGGATAAAGAAGCAATTATCATTGGACCAGAGGCAAACGGGGGCTCGACACTCTATAGCGAACGCTCCGTAGCTAACATGAGGTTTTTGTGTCCCCGCCTCGGGGCGGGCCTACCTGCGAAGAATTCATGCCTCATCGACATAACGCTATTGGCTGCCTCATGGTGCGCCTTGTCTCGCAACGTCAATTGAAATTTATTTTGGCATCAGCGTTTAGTATTTTATCTCTAGTTACAGGGCAGAAGGATTACGGAATATCAGGGGCACGACGACTGTCCCGCTCTGCGGGAGCAAGTCCGCAAGTGGACCCCGTGGGAAGGCCTTGGCCGTTGGCTGCAATTAACCACGTACTATTTAATAACTATGACTAAGGCTGGCAAAATAAAAACTCTAACACTTGGGCTTTTAGCAATCGCCAACTCGGGCTCTGTTTACGAGTCCACCCAAAAAGAAAGCCGGGCCATTGTTTCCGAGCTTAGCTACACTAATTACCGGTCTTGAGGGAACCTTCTGATGATCATCAGCCCTGAATGCTGTATTTTCAAAAAGCAAGCTTTATAGTCGTCCTTCGTGGAATGATAAATTTTTACAAGGCAAAGCACATTATCTAACTTTCTGCCTCGCCGCCGCCTTCCTTATTCTGATCGGTTCGTGCAATCTCTGTAAAAACTGGGATACTCTATCGCGACATAAGCCTACCTGAATAGTGTGCTTGATATTTGGAATTTCAATTTTCGCAGGAACATATCTTTCATATTTTGCATCTAGATCAAATATTTTATTTAGATCAAACAGTATTGTTGGAAGATGGGAAACGTGAGTGCAAACCCAGATTTTGGCAAAGATTTGGGAAGATACAAATCACAACTGGGCTAACATCACTTTTAATTCCGATGCCACTTTCAGTTTTTCCATTGCAGGAAATCAGGATGAAAAGTATTTGGGTGTTTGGATTTACAGAATGGTGCATGGCGGTAAAGACTTAAAAGGAAAGTGGCGAAAATTGAAAAAAATCAACCGTTTCTTAAATCCGAAGGATTACCGACAAACTTTTTCTTAATTTATGAAATTATACAGGTAACAAGTAATAGGCTAGCCCTGTTGTCATCCCTTGAAAAAGGCGACGCTGACTAAAACATATCATTTACTCTCGAAATAAGAAATAACTGCAGCCAATATGGGGCTTTCTCTTATGCTGGCCCAAGAATCGGTAGAAAAATGGTACATGTAATGACATTTAAAGACGATATAATCTGAAGAATTAACACGGACCTTGGAGTAAATTCAAACCGCCGCAATCGAAGCGTTAACAAAAAGCAATTGAAAAGACAGCCTACCCCTCAAAACACCTTGGCAGAGTTGTCTCGTTGTATCATTTTTTTATCAAAGGGGAGCCTTGATGAGTTAAACAGATACATTGAAGTAGCAACAAATGATACAAGAGACGTAATGCTTTGGGCTGAATATGAGAACCTGGATGACTACACAAAGCTTAAAAGATTAAGAGATTTCAATAAGACTTTTGAAAAAGTATGAATAATGTCAAAGATTAGGGAAATGAGCAATAGATCGTTTGATAACATATTAATGCCTACATTAGCAAACCTTCAACCTATCACCATGCCATTACCACCCTTCAAATCCCTTTCAAACCATTTTATTAGGTTACTGGGAACCCAGGAAATTCTCGCCTTTAGTGATAGTTGCAGTTATTGTTATAATAGCGGGCTGCACTCTCAAAAAGCGGCGCAAGTTCCCCGGATCAGACCGTCTACCCTCCTGCCGGGCAAGATTCAACTCACCAAACCGTAGTAATCATTAATGAAGGAAAGAGCGTGGGTCTTGCATTTCTATTTATGTTTTTATTCGGCCATTCTTGGACTTTTGTACGCTTCCGTCAGTGCGGTGGCTCATAATGATTTTTCTAAGTATTTTCGTCGCGTTTGTAACCCTGGGCGCCGGACTGATCGTTACATGGATAGTTTGCAGGGTTTGGGCAGTTATGGCCGCCAGCAATTCAAAACGAACTTCCACATCGGTCATCACAAATACTACATGCCAATAATCCCAGGCAAGAAAGCGAGTCCCCCAATCATCTTCCCCGCGAACTGATAGAGAAAGTTTGCTCAATCAATTATCACAACTGCACGCCTTAAAAGAAAAAGGCGTTCTTACTGAAGACATTTACGAACAGGAACGGCGGCGAATTCTGGACAGCTTCGTCAAGCCCGCCGCAGTAATATCTCACAGACAAATAAACCATCGGGCTCACTTGCCTTCCGGCTGAACGATCACCAAATATCCACAACGCCAAACGTTGTCCGTTCACTTCTAAGCGTAACTTCCGCTCTTCCGACTTCCTGCGCCTTCGCGAAGCTTCAGCGGAGCAAGGCCGGCTATTTCAAACCAGACACTTAATAATCACACATCCTTTTGCGTTTCGTTATTTCGTTCTAACTTGTCTTGCAGCAATAATGTTTTCTCGCCTGCGCGAACGTTACCGAGATTGCGAAACAACTGTCGCGCATCGAGCTGTTAGTCCGGGTAAGAATCTACAAGCGGTTCGTTTACTGATCGATTGCGGGCGACCACAACCTTTCAAGCACGATACGAATTATTGAAAGCGATGACACCACAAGTCATGGAAAAATCCGCCAACATGATAGTAGATAGCGCACCAGGGGCAGATTGGAAAGCCGACGATACACTCGTGATTAAAGGTCTCGACAGGTATATACGTGATGAAAATCACATTTTCGCCTTTCAAAGACTAAAGGGCAAGTAATAATCGTCTATCAATAAATGGACATCACGCTAAAAATAAAATGAGATTACCGAACGCATTGATTGAATTTAATGTCTCCGGAACAAAGGATAGTTATATTCATTGGGCCGACAATTCTAAATACCTCGGACGAATTCGCATTTCCTCATTTCTATGCAGACATCTTTGAAAAGAATGCAGATAACTTCAAGTATTTCGGTGACACCAGGTTTGACAAAGCACAGTTGATAGCATACAACGAGAAATGCCCAGCCGACTTAAGACGATCGAAGGCGCAAAGACGTTACAAGACATAATTGAACTAAGCAAACAGGCGTCCTTGGTGGCCATAACATGACCGAAGAGATTCAGGAGACCTAGGCGTAGGAAAAAGAATGGCGAGCTAAGTGCGTGATTGAAGAATGACATAGTAACACTGACTTGACTTACCAAAATATTCGAATATTGTATTAAGCATGATAAGCCATTGTGGGTTCTTGAACGACGAACGTAAGGCGACAGGCTACTTCACACAACCAGCATCACCCCTTTTTCACTACAACAACCCAGATTTGACTACATTCGTTTCTTTGATGTTGCGCACCTTTATACCATCAAAAACGGAAAATGAAAAACGACGTATTGATAACAGGAGCAAACAAAGGAATTGGTTTCGAAACAGCAAAACAACTGGCACAGTTAGGGTATTTCGTTTACCTCGGCTGCAGAGACAAGCCCAAGGGTATCGATGCAATAGAAAAGTTGAACGGCTCTAGGAATTTCAAATGTGGCAACTATCGAAATTGATGTTACGGATATTAATTCCATCAAACAGGCAAAACAAGAATTAGAAGCCAAAATCGACAGTCTAGATGTTTTAATTAACAACGCAGGCATCGGCGGCGAGCCGGCCTCAAAATGCATCGGAAGTTGAACTCGAAAATTTGCGAAAGGTATTTGAAACCAATTTTTTGGAGTGATTCAAACAACCCAACAATTTATCAACCTCCTAAAGAAGTCAAGTGAGCCCAGGATCATAAACGTTTCAAGTGAAGTAGGCTCTTTAACAGTTCAAAAGCAATCCCGCCTGGAAGCAGTATGACAATGCAAAATTAACCGCATACGCTTCTTCCAAAACAGCTTTAAACGCCTTTACCGTGATGTTGGCCTATGAATTCAGACACACAAATTTTAAGATCAACAGCATTACTCCTGGTTATACAGCAACCGACCTGAACCAATTCAAAGGGCCACAAACAGCGGAGCAGGGCGCCCGGGCAATCATTAAATATGCCACGGCAACTGAAGGAGTAACAGGGACATTTTTCAAAGAAGAAGGAGAAATTCCCTGGTAATTAAGTAGTGTCTTGCTTTCCACTTAGGAGGCATGAGATGCCAGGCAGAGAGCCACAGTGAAGAGCAGAGAGCCACCAGAAAAGCTCTCTCAGTGGCTCTCCTTGTATAATATTCTGCGGCTCTCTGCGGCTATGTAATTTATATTAGTGCGTTAGCGAATTTCAAACTAGGACACTACCGGTAATTAATCCAAAAACAAACTGCCAACAGTAGAGTACCTTTATATGAAATCATTTCCCTACAACGTGGCAAACAAACAAGTTCTAGCGAATTAAAAACAATAAGCGAATTTCATCGGTTGAGGGATTACCCCAACCCGAACATCCGCTGATCAGTGTGGTAGATTTTAGCTCTATCAGTCCTTTGCCCGAAAATAATCCGATAAGTTGGGTGTTTGATTTTTATGCTATCTCACTCAAAAGAGGACTAAATGCTAAAATGAAATATGGTCAGCAGGAATATGATTTTGATGAAGGCGTAATGTTCTTTATAGCTCCCGGCCAGGTTTTCAGCATTGAGGCAAAGAACAATTCAGCTTCAAAACGTTCGGGCTGGATACTGCTTATTCATCCCGATTTCTTCTGGAATACAGCCTCGGCGAAAACCATAAAGCAATATGAATACTTTGATTATTCTGTGAATGAGGCCTTGTTTCTTTCTGAAAAGAAGAAGCAACCATTAACAACATCATTCAAAACATTCAGCAAGAATATCACTCGAACATTGACAAGTTCAGTCAGCAAATCATCATTTCGCAAATTGAAGTAATGCTCAACTATGCGGAGCGATTTTATCATCGTCAGTTCATCACAAGAAAGATAACGAACCACAACATTTTGAACCGTTTGGAAGAAATTCTCGCGGACTATTTCAACAATGATGATCTGATAAAAAAGGATTGCCGACCGTCCAATATATTTCCGAAACATTAAACGTATCGCCTAATTATTTAAGCAGCCTGCTGAAAAGTATTGACGGGCCAAAGCACCCAACAACACATTCACGACAAGCTGATTGAAAAAGCCAAAGAAAAACTATCCACCACCGATTTATCCGTTAGCGAAATTGCATATGAATTGGGCTTTGAACATTCGCAGTCGTTCAGCAAGCTATTCAAAACCAAAACCAATTTTTCACCTTTGGAATTCAGGCAGTCTTTTAATTGACATTCAAAATTAGAGCTTGAGTTATGAGTGACGCAGATACTCTACTAAAAGTTTATGCAGAATGCACAAAATGGATACCATAAGATCGATGATTTTAGAGCAAAGCTTTTGGGTTTTCTTCCATTAGCCAGTGCAACTGGAATTTTTAGACCTTGTATATCGACAGTAAAAATACACTGTCGGGAAGCCATACTGCTTTGGGCCTTTTTGGCGTATTGCAATCGTGGGCTATTAATTTACGAATTGAAGGATTTTAAAGAGTACACAATTTATCTTTTAGGTAAGTGGATCGAGGGCAGAATAAATGAAGAGATATTTACATAGAGATTAATGGGTCAGGGGCTTCGAAAAAGTACCGGGCTTCTTACTGAATTGTTAGAATCCGGTTTTATGTGGAAAATTATCACTGAACCAGTAGCCTCCGCATTCATATATTCAACCGTCATAGCCGCCTGGGTTTATGTTATTCTTCTTAAGTCCCTATTGTAGATCGTTTATACCTATAATAGTATATTTTAATTGCTTTTGCAGGCATATATGCATACTGGAGAAAAGTTCTTGATAAACTCGACAAAATGTACCCCAAAGACACCCCAACACCAACGTAATTGAAAAGCCTCGGATTCTTAGCTCAATCCAATAATTCCAGGAATGATGCAAATTCCTTCTCTACTTACAATTTCAGCTCTATTACTGACAAGCTCCTTCGGCCAGACCAAGGCGGACAAACAAATAATAAAGAGCCTTGATCAACTCATTCCTGAACGGTTAACCCAAATTTCTCCAGGTTGTGTCGTCTTGATCGTCAAACAAAATAAAGTTCTTTACCGAAAAGCATTCGGTTCTGCCAATATAGAACTCAACCTCCCCATGCAGGGCTGATATGCTTGTCAGAACAGGTTCAATGGGTAAGCAGTATACAGCCATTGCAGTCATGCAATTAGTGGAACAAGGCAAGATCGGCTTACAAGACAGTATCCAAAAATATGTTACAGACTTTCCATCGTCAAAGGCAATACCATTATAATTGAAAATCTTTTGTCAAATACTTCGGGCATAAGAAGATCTACTTATCCGGGATTTCTAACCCTTCAAAGGAAAAACAAACCTACACCCGAAAGATGGGGTTGATTATATCAAAGATGCTCCGCTGAATTTCAAGCCCGGCACCAACTACAGGTACAGCAATTCGAATTTCTTATCTATTGGGCTACATAATAGAAATCGTCACCGGCGAAACATTTGAAAAGTATTTACAGGATAATGTATTATCCAAAGCCGACTAGAAGAATACATTTTGCATTAATCCCTGAAAACGCGCCAACCAAAATATGCCCCGGGGGCTGTCGCCCGGATTTAGGATGGGAAAATAGAAAAAGCAACATTGCAACCAGCTGATATGGGGCTATTCGGTTAGGGGAGCATTAATCAGCAACTGTTCGATATGATATGCTGGCTAAATGGCATCCGACGCTCCCATACGCCCAGAAATTAGTAAAAGTTAAAGAGACCGCGAAAAGGCACAACGCACACCCTTCCACTCCCCTGACGGAACTTTTCCCAATGTGCATATGGCTGGTATTGCAAAAACCATCGATGGATGCTGCAAAACCATTGAACACAGCGTGGTTCCAACAGATGGGTATCAGTCGGACTGTGACTTATCTACCCGTGGTGAAAATGATGCCTTTGTTGCCGCATTGTCACGACCGCTACGCCAGCCGACATGGATTGGCAAGGATACTGATGCAAACGATATTGCACAGAGCTGTGCTCTGCAAGCCCTCAACAACGAAGTGAAAGTAAAGGGAGGCGTTAATGAGCTATGCTTGGCACTCATGAGGTAATCCGTAAAATGGCGTAAATCGCGTAAAACCGATCGTAACTTTCAAGGACGGAAAGCCTCCCAATCGAAGCCTCTAATCCTGGAAGACAGGTTGCCCGCAGGATGCTCTCGGTATGCCGACAGCTTTGAAACAGAATTTTATATGAAAGGCTGCAGCTGAGATTCGAGATTCTGTAAAAGACGCAAATGGCTCATCGGCGATAGTTACCTATAATAATCGTGGAAAGCGAGTGCTGTACTGGACAAAGATCACCATAAGATGAACTCCACAAACGCCAATGAAAAGACTCGATCAGACGTTCTCATTTTTAACACTTACTGCTTGCGGGACAGGATAAAGCGAAGGTCGTTGTCGACACCATATCCCGATGGCAAATCAAAAGACTATCCAGGTGTTTTAACTCAAAGACAGACTCAAGAAGAAGAGTTTTACAATCCGCCCTTTAGCGACGGGAAAGGCACCGCCTCAAAGCGGATAACTTTTGATGAAGAAGGATGTTATCAAAATGGAGCTAGGAATACAAGGGACATTTCCTTGATGGTCAAACTTCGGGGGCTTTGGGAGTATTTCTATGGGAACAGGCATTCCCGAAGCAAAATCATACTATGACAGAAATGGCGAAAAAAACCGTCGATACCGTTCATTGTTGGCACGAACCAGGCAGAGAAAAAAAGAATCGTCATTGAGATTGACAAGAATAAAAATACCTGGCAAAATATAGACTAGCTTCGAAAACGGCAATAAATACGTGGAGTGTTTACCAAACAAAGACACCTCCGATAACTTTAAAGTTAAACGGGCCTTGCAAAGCAATGGTATGACGTGCGGACAATTAAAGTTTGCTGCAACATTCAAGGACGGTTGGACGCTCGGCAAATGGCAGGTATATAGGAATTAAACGGCAAACTCAAAGAAGAGTCAGAAAAACCATTTTCAATAACCATTGAATAGGAACAAGCCGGGAAGGATTGGTTGTGTTCAAGCTTATAATAAAGAAAAAGACCAGCTGGAAATTCAGTAGTGCCTCACTTTGAAATGGGAGGCATGAGATGGGGCCGCAGAGAGCCGCAGTGAAGAGCAGAGAGCCACAGAGAAAGCCTCTCTGTGGCTCTCCTTGTATAATATTCTGCGGCTCTCTGTGGTTATGTATTTACACCAGTGCGTTGTGAATTTCAAACCGAGACACTACCGGAAAACCCTACTGGCTTTGGCTGTGAACCAATTTTATACATTTCAATTTCCAAACTCATTTTTGTTGACGGCCAGTTTTACGAGAAACAAAAATAGATCTCTAGATCTTTTTACCCTGACATAAGCGAATCAAATATACCGCACGGAAACACTGCGCTGCGGTGTTTTCACCTTATTACCCATAGTAACACGCTTGCTTTAGGATGGATCTAACCTTATTACCTTAATAGCAGCCGGCTAGTGCAATCGCCCTGAACTTATTTCCCGCTCGCCCGACATTAAGGTAATAAGGTGTGTCGCTTTAAGTTCTAACGTTACTAGAGGTAAACAGGTCGTTATCACATATATCCTCGATCCTACATCCTCGTAAACTACCTCTTACTCAACGCTAACTGGAGCCATTTTCTATAAACAAATCGCGCTAACCCTTTTCAATGGTCTTCATCGTTACGTTTATATCTTCCTAAGGAAGCCGGTTCTGGCATGGTTGTATGTCGAGTACCTGGTCGACTGATAAAGATCAGAAAGACTTCTCCGGACACTAAGAATCTCCCAGCGCCTTGTTTTCCGCTCCCCCAAACTAAGGAACACTCCGCTCCATAAGGCGGAAAACACAGCGCCTCCAGAATCTCCGCATAACACGAAGCGACCTCTCCGACCTAAAGCCCCCGAATAGCTGGAGTCTTGCAGTGGCGAATCGCATAGGAATCGCGCAATAAAGAACTCTCCGCATCGATTCGGCCTTGACTTTTTGTCGCAGATCCCGCTGAGCGAAGCGATAGCGGGGCCCACTTTTTTGTCAAGCCTGTCCGCCGCAGCAAAGCCGAAGGCGGAAAAAAGTGGAAAGAAAGCTGCAGTAATAGTCCCATAGCTACTACAACTCACCTAAGTTACTTAAGAGAAAAAAGTGGAAAGAATTCTCCGGAGACAGGACTTTCTTTTCGCCTTGGTGCGTCCGATATCCGGTGGCTATCGGATCGCCGTGCACGGCGTTATCTGCTCTCCTCCCTATTGTATCTTCAAAAGCTCAACAGGACAATAAATCTTTACTGTTTCACTCACCGCTATTCTACATGATCAAGCGCACATTCCATACCAATCCGAAATCTTTACGATTAATATTTAGTTCTGTAAGATCAAGCCCGACTTTGTATTGCCAAACGGGTCCTTGGGAACTCTCCCCATAAACTCCATTTCAAGCGCTACTACGGCCTTGTTGTCCCCTTAATGGTCAGATCGCTGGATAATTTAAAATGGCTGCCCGCCAGTTTTTCGGCGCCAGGTACTCCTGAAAAGGATCTTGGGATACTTTTTCTGTATCAAAAAGTCGGCGCCCCTGAGATGACCCATCCCTCTGTTCGTCATTCGTATTGATGCTGTCGCATCACATTTCAATTTCCACCTCAGCATCCGAGAAATCGGGGCTGCCTAGCAGTTATCGAAGCATTGGCCCTTTTAAAAGATCCTTTCGGTCTCCGTGATCCCAAACATCTCACTAAATCCAATTTTACTATGGCTGAAATCAATAGGCCATTTTTCCGCTGTTTGAACCATAAAATATTTTTTAAGTTTATCCAGCAAAGGTAAAAATGGCAAAAGGCCCTTCTGTTATGACAAAATCTATCTTGTTCGGTATTTATCGGAGATTTCAGTTTTGAAACTGATTGGAGACTTTCCCGTTTCTGATTTAAACGACTTCGCAAAATAAGAACTATCAAAATAATTGAGTTGCGACGCTATTTCCGAAATGGTATAATCGCTGAATGTGAGTAGTCTTTTGGCTTCTAGAATACTCCTGGCACGGATCACGTCACTGTGGCCGTCTTTGCCCGTTACGATTTTGGTCACCATGTTTAAATGATGCTGTGTGATGCATAACTCGCCGGAATAAAGCTTGCATTTTTGTTTTCGGCAAAATGGATGTCAACCAGTTTTTTGAATTGCTTATAAATGAGCAAATACTTCTTTGAGATTGGTCTTGCCGCTTCGCTGTCCACACATCGCTGAACCTGTTCAAGCTAAAATGTGAAGTAATGATTGGGTAATCGTCTTGCTTTTATCTTTCGCTTTTGTTCGCTGGAAATCAGGTCTATTATTTTCCTTACTTCAAAAAATTGCTTTTTGCTAAGTTTTATGCAGGGATTAGCATAAAAATTGTCAAGGAAACTCAGTTCAAAAGTTTCTCTTTGTTGTAATTGTTAAGCAAAAGAAATCTTCGGTAAATAAAATACTGCCTCCAACCAACGGCTTCCATTCTTCAAAATTGATGAACCTCGGTTGGGAGATATAAAAACAGGCTATTTGGCAACACTTCGTATTCTTTGTAGTCAATGGTTTGCCTGCTCCGGCCATTTTCAGTCCAAATAATTTCATAGAATGTATGTTTATGAATCTCGTCGACTTCAGGCTCATTCATTTTTTCAAAATGCAGGATTTCAAAGTCCGTTGGATTGCCTGGCTCGTTTATAAAATGTCCGATAGAATAGGAAAGGAACAATTCGTTCATGTTCAAATATCCCAAATTTCCGGGAGCTGGTCTGAACCTATCTGTTTATCCGGTATATTCCCTCTTTGATCCCTATTTACTTTTTTCCAGATCAAGAACCCCTTTTGGAGCTGATCGATCTGTTTTTTAAGTCATTGATCACTTGCTGCTGCTTCTCGACTTCCGTCGGGATTTCGGCCCTGGCGGCCTCAACCTGCTTTTGCAACGTTGCTATAATTACTTGCTGTTCTTGCATGGCTTTTACCACTGGCACAACAAACTCGGCATAGCGAAGACCGTACGAGATCATTTTCATTCTTTGGTTTATCTATGCCGCTGAAATCGTAACCTGTTTCCCTCGGCGGCTTGCTCTACCTCCTGTGGCGATAAATCCCGAAAAAACTGTTTTTCCATTTTCATTTACACTTTTCTTCGAGAGTTCATTAGGCCCTCCCTTAGTGTTTAATTTGCTATCAAGCCCGGCGATATCCAATTGATATGTCACCGGTCTCAGCTCTCATTATGAAGTCAATTCCTTTCACACCCGCTTGTACATTTTTTATACCGGCCATCGCTCAGGTTTGTATAGCCTACTATGCCCCCTATCGAAACGGTAGATGAGTTGCCAGAACCTTACCTGGCCGCTGGCGGTGCATCTTGCAGACTCACCTACCGCCACACAGTTAAAAGGCTATTCTGATTTACGTCGGCGTTAGCGCCGAGGAGGGTATTATTAAACCCCAAATTAAAATTTACTGCGGCGCTAAACCCAACCGCCAGTGTTAAAATCCGAACCAGTAGTTGAGCCCAGTGCATTCACACCAACAGCGGTTATTATTATTTCCATTACTATTAAAAAGCGCGGCATTGCCAACAGAAGTATTATTGTTCCCCGTCGAGTTAGAACGGAGAGCATTGGTTCCATTCTGCGGTATTACTATGAGCCACTAGTATTGGACAGAAGTGATACAACACCGCTAGCAGTATTGCCGGACCCAGTGATGTAAGCAGAAGTGAGCCACTTCCTGCAGCTGTATTATTGCTGCCGCTGGTATTTAGTAGAAGCGTTCGCGCCCCTGTAGCAGTGTTAGCGCTGCCATCGGTGTTCGATAAAAGAGATTGCGAGCCAAGGGCTGTATTATCGTTACCATCAGAGTTTGTCATAAGTGTCTGTGCACCGACCGCGGTATTGTTGGCACCCGAGTATATTTGAAAACAATGATTTTGATCCCACTGCCGTATTTAAAACCGAATTTGTAGAGAAAGAAGCACCAAATCCGTTATTGAATAATGCCGAATCGCCAATTGCCACGATGTTGTGCTGCGGGTATTTTTTTAATGCATCGGTTCCGATCGCAATATTGCTAAAGCCGGTTGAAACGGGAGTTGGTTTGCACGTAATCCCCAAGCAATGTTTCCATTTACAGGATTTAATTCCCCTGCCTGTATGTTGTTTACACGAAAACGTAATGGCTGGTTGTCTGTATTACCAATAAATTGATTGGCGGGATTTATACCGCTGTTACCTGCAATGTTCCATTCACTGACATCTGTGGCAATAGGTCTCCAGTTAGGTGCAGCAGGTTGTTCCTGTATTTACCATTAACTGATTTGTGACTGAATCATAGGCCAGGAGTCCCTTCGCAGGGTTAGCAATCGTGTTGATAGAACCTGTGCTCATTCGTGGTATAAGCAATCTCTGGCGCTATTGCTAATATCCAGCGCTGCAGAGCCATCGGGAGTATTTGTTCCGATTCCTACGCTTTGGGAAAAACGAACAATAGGCAGCAGCAAGTAAAAATGGTAAAATGAATAAACCTCTTTTTGTAGAATTTCTCATAATTAAATTTATTAGTTTTGAGTTTTCCGAAAGATCGTATCACGATCACTGGATGTCAACTACCGAAACCGGGGATGGGTCATAACTTAAAGCAGATGATAGCTATCCCGATGAACAATGAACCAAATTTCATCGCTTTGTCCTGCGCCAGTGACAGTGACATTCCCTATTTCAGTATGAAATGTTCCCTATTTTGTAATTTTTGACTGGATTGTTTCATGTGCGGTCTATGTACCGGAGTTAACTTCCAATTGATACAGGATAGACGACATATGATGATCCACCGTTTTGCGAACGAGGGCTGGGTAATTCAATTGAATAATATCTTGTAATAAATAAACCGGCGAGTAGATTAAGATGAATGTCGTTCTCCCGAGCGAACTTTGAACACATGAAGTACCTGTGGAAACAATGCATCAATGGCTTCATTCACCGCTCTCACCGAACCGGGCAGGGTAATCACCAGTGAATTCTTAATGAACCCCCGCTACCCCACGGGACAGCATCGCGTATGGCATTCGCCTCCTGCCCATAGCGACGAACGGTTTCCATGATTCCCGTTATCGGCGCTCTCAATGAGGGGAGCAATGGCATCTGGTGTAACATCCCGGGGCGACAGACCCGTGCCTCCCGTAAATAATACCAGGTTTATATTCTTAGCGCTCAGTTTCTCGGCAGTAGAACGTATAGTTGCCGCATCGTCGGGAATTATCTCATATACCACCACTTCAAATCCATATTTTTTAACCTTGCCATAGCCGCCTCACCCGCTGTATCCGTTCCCTCACCCTTTGCTATCGTATCGGAGCAAACGACAACCGCACAGGTCAGTTTGGCAAATCCATCCTTTAGCCGATCCGACTTCCCTCCTTCTTTATGCAACAGCTTAATATTAGCTATTTCAACATGCTTATCGATCCCGGTTTCAACATGTCATACATAGTAAGAGCAGTGATGGCGGCCCCATGCATCGCTTCCACCTCCACGCCTGTTCGATAAATAGCGTGTACCTCTACTTCTATAACAATAGTCAACCCGTCTATGGAATGTCGTATTTTCGGTAAACTCAACCGGCATGGGATGACAATCCGGGATTACATCACTTGTCTTTTTCACCGCAAGCAACCCCGCCGCCCTGGAGAATTCAAAACATTTCCTTTCGGCACCTTCACCTGATTGAATGGCCTCAATTGTCGCCTGGCTGGAAACTTTCAGTATTGCGGTGGCAACGGCTTTTCTAAGGGTGGTATTTTTTGCGTGATGTTTATCATAATTATTGATTCGCTTTCCATTGATAAGACTGGTCACTGAGCAATTCCTTTCCCCATACCGGCAATTCGGATTTTACCCGCTCCACAATTTCCTGGCATGCATCAATGGCCGCTCTCCGATGAGCCGCCGATGTAAACACAAACAAAGCTGATCTCTCCTGCCCTGACGTTACCCAAACTGTGATATACATGCATACAGGTCAAATCATATTTTGTGAACACATATCTTCCCGAATCGCGTGCATCTTCTCCAAACGCCATTTCTTCATACGCAGTGTATTCAATTGAATTTACTTCCTTGCCATCAATCCTGTCGGCCCTTACCTGTCCCAAAAATATACTGTGCCCGCCAATACCGGTCTTGCTGCTGTGATTTTGAATGCTCTCAGCAATAAAAGATGCCGCGATGGGTCCCTGCACAAAAATATTTTTTGGTTTTCGCTCTTTCATACTGATTGTTTCAGTTTTTTCCACTCAAGAATCCTCTCCCCGCAAACTGTAAATCTTTTTACTATCACCAAAAATACCATTTAATATTCTCGCAGCTTTTAAGCTTCTGTTGCCAGTTTGACAAAATGTGATCACTGTATCAGCCTTTATTTTCGCAATGCTGGCGGGCAACTGGCCAAGGGGTATTTTTGATTATTCGCAAATTCGTTGACACCCGGGCAATTCATGTGGCTCCCTGACATCAATCACATCTAATATTTCCCGTTTCTATCAGGCTATTAAACATTTCTGCATCGATCTCACCATTCATTATTACCGGTGAACAAAGCCATTCATAATCGGTCTTCAAAAAACTCCGCCTCATTTTTCCGGAATTAGTGAACGGGTATCATTCCTGGCCGTCAAACTGAACTGGTAAACCTGGTTATTGGTCGCATCATAGGTTAACAATTGATTTATCAAAGGCTCACCCAGTCCAACGATCAACTTAATTGCTTCATTCGCCATCATCGTACCGATAATTCCGGGTATCGTTCCAATCACTCCTGCCTCATCACAAGTCAAAACCTCGCCATCTTTTGGCGGTTCGGGAAAAATATCACGATAGTTGACATCCCCATCCTTTTCATTCCTGAAGACAGATAGCTGTCCTTCAAATTGTGAAATGGCCCCAAATACCAATGGCTTATTGAGCAACACACATGCATCATTGACCATGTAGCCGGGTAGAAAAAATTATCCGAGCCATCTATGACGATATCAAATTCTCTCTAAATAAGCTCAATGCATTTTGGGTAGTAAGCCGCTCGTTGTAAGAAATGATCTTTATTTCGGGGTTTAATTGAGCGCAATGTGGCGACGGCCCTTTCAGCTTTTGAGAAACCAATATCAGTTGACTGAATACAATACCTGCCGCTGAAGATTATTCAATGAAACCACGTCATCATCGATGATGCCGATCGTACCAACACCCGCCGCCGTCAAATATTGTGATACCGGCGCAACCGAGCCCACCCGCGCCGATAATGATCACCCTTGCCCGCAATAATTCCTGCTGGCCTTTTTCGCCAAACCGGGGTAGAGATGATCTGGCGATGATAACGCTTCATATAAATTCGTGCTGTTCATTTATCCGCCTGAATAAGGGGGCAACAACGCCACCACGCTGTTCTCATTTAGCGATGTGTTTGATGTAATAACCTTTTTATTTACCGCGATGACATATTTTTGACTCAGCTAATGCAGGATAGGTTTTATGCAAAACGTTTATCAAACTATTGGTGTCCGCCACATCGCTTAGCGGAAACAGAGTTTCCCGGCGATATCCGCCAAGTCGGCCAAACAAAATAATTTGAATGCTCATATAATGATAACAGGACAACAAATTTACTTAGAATTAAATCATTTCAAATCGACAGTTACCGGCTCCCCGCTAAATGAAATGTGAAACCTAAGAAAAAATTGAGTCAATCTAACATTAGCGGGGAATGCCGCAAGAAGGAGAAGGACAGGGAAGTTTTAAAATTGCCGGGAAGGCGGGAAGCACGGGAAGTGTCTGGTGCAAAACGTTTCTTCCCAGCTCTTACCGAGCTTCCCGGCTAAAATAAACTCTGAAACCTAAGAAAAAATTGAATCAATCTAACATTAGCGGCGAAGCGACGGAAGAAGGAGAAGGACGGGAAAGTTTTAGAAATGGCCGGGAAGGCGGGAAGCACGGGAAGTTGTCGGTGCAAAAACGTTTCTTCCCGCTCTTACCGGTCTTCCCGGCTAAAATAAACTCTGAAACCTAAGAAAAATTGAATCAATCTAACATTAGGCGCGAAGGCTGCAAGAAGGAGAAGGACGGAAGTTTTGAGATATGTTGCCGGGAAGGCGGGAAGCACGGGAAGTTGTCGGTGCCAAAACGTTTCTTCCCGCTCTTACCGGCTTCCCGGCTAAAATGAACTCTGAAACCTAAGAAAAAATTGAATCAATCTAACATTAGGGGCGAAGGCCGCAAGAAGGAGAAGGACGGGAAGTTTTAGAATGGCCGGGAAGGCGGGAAGCACGGGAAGTTGTCGGTGCCAAAACGTTTCTTCCCGTTCTTACCGTCTTACCGGCTAAAATAACCTCTGAAACCTAAGAAACAATTGAATCAATCTAATATTAGCCTATGCGTTTGTAAATAATAATTTATACGCGGCAACAATAAGTACTGATGGCCAAGAGATATTTCAAAATATTCTGCCGAAGTTTAAGAGAGCCGAAATATGCCGCCGCATATTCCGCCGGCAAAAAGCCACAGCAACATAAGCATACATATCGGAACTGAAATTGATTCCCTTTGGTCAATTGCCCGGCAAGACCCGACAATGAATTTACAAAGATGAATAAGGCGCTGATAGCCGCCGTTTGCTTCATATCTGTCCATTTCAGCAACAATAATACCGGCGAAAGAATGATCCCACCGCCGATACCGATCAGGCCGGATAGAAAACCGATGGCAGCGCCGATAACAACTGACAAATATGGATTTGATTTTCTTAAGTTCTCGACCTTAATATTTCTTGCAAAAACAAAAACCGGACAATGGGCACTATTAGCAGTATTCCGAAGTATCTTTTTATAGACATCGGCATCTACGGTTAGAAGGCCCCCAGCATAACGGCGGGTATGGAGGCAATCGCAAATGGTAAAAATATTTTCCATTTAAAATGCCTGCCCCGGTAAAACTGGATAAACGAGGTGAGTGAGACAAACAGGTTGAGCAATAAAGCCGTTGGCTTCATCACCTCCGGCGAAACGCTGAATAAAGCCATCAAAGCCAGGTAACCGCTGGCGCCGCCATGTCCTACGGATGAGTATAAAAGCAACGAGAAACAACAGCAGGTAAAACAGGATGATACTTTCCATAACGCGATTAAAATGGCAATAAATGTACTTCAACCGATTCATCCTTATCACATGCAGTCACCTCCTCGTCAATTTTTATAAGGCAATTCGCCTTTGCGAAAGAACTCAAACGGTATGATTCCTGGCCATGCAGCGCTGTAACCGTTTTTCCATCAAAATAACCCTTTAAAAAATGAGTAAGACCGGCCGCTTTTTTAAATGGCGCTGCCAAATGGGCCTGTATGATCTGCATCCCTGAGTTTTTGTTTAATCATCTTTTTTAACGCCGGCTCTGCATATTCATAAAAACAGGTAAGTACTGATGCCGGGTTACCCGGTAATCCAAAGATCAGCTTGTTCTTCAGTTTTCCAAAAATACAGTGGCCTCCCCAGGCCGCTGTTTCACCTTGTGGAATACTTCTTCGATTCCATTTTGAGCGGCTGCTGTTGCAACGAAATCATAGTCTCCACGCTCACGCCACCGGTCAAAAAGACAATATCAGCTTTTTTGTAATGCTTCCTTCAACACCTGTGTAACTATTTCCAATTTATCTTCCGCCTTATAAACCACTTACTTCATTAAAATGCAATTGTTTTAATGCTGCTCTGCAACGAGAAATGAATTGGATTCATAGACCTGCCCGGGTCGCAACCCATTGCCGGGAGCCTGCAATTCATTGCCTGTAACTGATTATGCTTATTGAAGGATGAGGGTATACCAACTTACTTCGGCATACAGCCAATGCTGGCCAGGAAACCAATAGCGCCCGGCGTTAATAAACCATCTTTTGCTATCGCTAACTCCCCCGGCCTTTATTTCCGAACCCCTCGTCCTGACATTTAAGCCCGGAACAATATTTTCATCCGCTATCGCCAGCCGATCGTTTTGGATCTTTGTCTTTTCCTGCATCACTACAGTGTCAGCTCCGGGTGGTACAGCCGCGCCGGTAAAGATCCGAACCGCATGCCCTGATGACAGGCCCGTTAGATCATTACTACCTGCGGCCAGCTCACCTTTGATGGCTAGTGAGTTGATTCGATTTCCAGTCCTTAAATGAAAATGCATAGCCATCCATTGAGGATTGATTAAACGCAGGAATATCTATCACGGAGTAAACATCCTCTGCCAATACTTTACCCCCTGCCTCGCTCAGCACAGATATGTACAGGCGTAAGCGAAGTGGTGTTGCTAATAACCTTTTCTTTAGCTTCTGTTACACTTATCATATTATAAACTCCAATGCGATGGATTGTTCAATCCTTTGCAGACCTGATCATGAACGAAGCGACCTCGCGGCAACTACGTGCCGGTTTTTTTCGCCGGGCACAATGAGTTGAAAAGGTCCCGGATTAGAGGGTATAGGCTTATTATCCATCTTATCGGCGAGGATTACTTCCTTTTCATTAAAACTTGTATCTAACTCGGCCAATGAAAAAACGACCTGGTACCCGTCGGTTGCGGTAACCAGGAGAAATTTTGCCAGGTTCTTACCGCGTAATTGTTTTCCCATCGTAACTCCTGCCCGGTTGAGGATCTCAAGTCACCGGCACACCCGTATAGGAATGTGTTATTGAGTCATGGCCCTTATATCTTACTGTCACCCGCTTCATTTTCTCCAGATCCGATTGATAGAGTTTCAGCGATTGAGTCACTTCGCCTTCCACTTTGATATGAGTGGTAGTTCACTATTTTTCGCCTGGGCATTACATTGACCATTGCGCGACAACTGGATATAAAAATAATCAGACTGACATACAAGTTCACCGTCGTTTTTTGATAATAAATAATTTATCACCAATGTGAAAACTCAACCGCCGATAGTTATCATGCTCCGGTTATGAATTTCTTCCGGATGAAGATGCTCGAAATCGGTCGTAAATTGTCCACCCAGCTCTTTTGCTTTACTGCGAATGTTTTGATGAATTAAAGGAATCACATCTATCTCCACTTGCGTAACGCAGTTAACAAATCGGTTTCCTTTCTCCGCAAACAAACAGTTCTTCATTTTTCCATCTGCTGTTAATCTTAATCGTGTTACAATCCCCGCAGAAGTTTGCTGACATTGTACTGATAATGGCGAAGGTTCCCAAATGCCCCGGCACCCTAAACCCTTTTGCCGTATCATGTTTTTCATCCTGCAACCGTCTCCACTTCGTATCTCTCCCCGATAACTTCCAGAATTTGCTGCATGGTGACCACCTTGTTGCTTGCCCACCTAGTTACCGCTAAATGGCATAAATTCAATAAACCGGACATGAACCGGCTCCAGTTTTCGTCCATTCGACAAAATCATTGATCTCGTTATCATTCAAATCTTTCATCACCACCATATTGACCTCTTGACATGGAAATCTCTTTTCAGTAACAGTTGTATATTATCATAAACCTTCTCAAATTGGTTTCTCTTTGTGATCAATTGGAATTTTTCGGCTTGCAGTGTATCCAAACTAATATTCAGGGAATGAACTCCCTGATTCATCAAGTACGTCGACAAACTCGTGCAGTCTCGAGCCATTCGTCGTTAATGTTAATTTCACCGGCAACTTCGATAATGCTTTGATGATCTCGGCCGCATCTTTCCTTACCAAGGGTTCGCCTCCGGTCAGCCGGATCTTGTTTACACCAAGGCCTACAAAAGATCTTTGCCAACGTCTCAATCTCATCTTTCTGCATGAGTTTTGAAGCAGGTGCAAATTCATACTCCTCTTCCGGCATACAATAAAAACAACGGAGATTACAATTATCAGTTAATGATATACGCAGGTAATTATGTATGCGGTTATATGAATCTTTGATCATGAGTCACGCTTCTCCTTTGAAAGGTTTTGATAATCCTCTTCCGTATCTATATCTATGCTCCCCCGGGAAACGACAATGAGCTCCATCTCACTGGCATGCTCTGATGATCAGGCTCTTTGCTCCACTATCCCCATTCAACAAGAGCAGACCGGGGAACATTGTATTGTGACAGAAGACCGGCGGACCAAACGTGTTCCGGTAATGACAAGCAACAATCAATTTTTCCCGTTTGCCTGTATGTCACCATCAAACTGTTCAACAAATCTGACGTCACATGCGGCTGGTCGCACAGTACCATGATAACGCCTTCGGCCATTGGATTCAACTCCAATATACTCTTTAATCCCACAATCTGGATCGACGAAGCCGTTCCTTCATGCCAATCCGGCATTTACCTACGATGCCGTAACCTTTATTACTTCTATTTCCTTCTTGATCATAGGTCCGCATTGGCTCCTAACACCACGCACAACCAGGTAGGCGCCCGAAGCCGTTGGCTAGCGTCTACGCTGTGTTGCAAAAGAGTTTTCCTGCCATACTTCAAAAGCTGCTTTGGAGTGCCTAACCGTGTGGATGCCCTGCAGCCAGTATTATTGCGCCAATGTTAGATTGATTCAATTTTTTCCTAGGTTTTCAAGAGTTTATCTTAGCCGGTAAAGGCGGTAAGAGCGGGAAGAAACGTTTTTGCACCGGACAACCTTCCCGTGCTTCCCGCCTTCCTGCGCCTTCGCGAAGCTTCGGCGGAGCAAGGCCGGCAATCTCAAAACTTCCCGTCCTTCTCCTCCCTTGCGTCTTTCGCGCCACTAATGTTAGATTGATTCAATTTTTTCCTTAGGTTTCAGAGTTCATTTTAGCCGGGAAGCCGGTAGAGCGGGAAGAAACGCTTTTTGCCTGGGACAACTTCCCGTGCTTCCGCCTTCCTGCGCCTTCGCGAAGCTTCGGCGGAGCAAGGCCGGCAATCTCAAAGCTTCCTGTTCTTCCTCTTTCTTCCGACTTTGCCCGCTAATGTCAGATTGATAGTTATCGTTTAAAGCCATCCGCCTGTTTTATTTCCACGGGTTCTGTGTTATCCATTATAAATTCCGAACGCGGATGAATTTCACCAGGTTTTTCGCGCAGAAATGCACTCCTGTCGCATGCTGAGCACGGCCTTTATTTCAGCCAGGATCGACAATGCAATCTCCTCCGCAGCTTCGGCTCCCAGTGTCGAGAGCCTATGGGACCGTAGATACACGCCTTTTTGTTCACTTGTTATAACCTGGCCTTGTTCCTCCAACTCAGTTAGCATCCGGGATAATCGCTTCTTTGGTCCCAATGTACCGATGTACCTGCATTTGGTTTCCAATAAAACCTGGAGCATTGCCAGGTCATAATTGTAGTTGTGTGTCATCAGCACAAATACCGTTCTCTCATCTATCGCAACTTGTTTTATTGCTTCTGCGGGTTTTCCAACAACGATCTTATGTGCTTTTGAAAATCGTTGCTTACTGGCATGCGATCTCCTTCCATCAATCACCGTTATCTGCCATCCCAAAATCGTTGCCATTTCAACCAGCGGTAAGGCATCATTGCCCTGCACCGACGACAACCATGGAAACAGGTGGTTGAAGCAATTCCACGAGGGCCGTAAGCCCGCTTTCGGGATATTGTTGTATCGATGAATTCCTGTCGGACAGGGCTGTTATCGAATTTTCCCTAAGCTGGTTCTCAAGATTCTTATCTTCTATTTTACTGATCGTGTCTCGCTCCGTCAAAAAGAAACAGGTCCCCGGCATGCGTGGCATGAAAATTCTCGAGCGAGAACAATGTGACCAGGACGGTCGTCCTCTGGCTTCCCTGTAAAACTTTTCGAGCAAGGCAACCGGGTTATTGCCGTCGCTGGATCTACAGGTTCAAAACAAAATATGCACAATGCCATTACATCCCAGTTGCACGCCAAATTCGACATCTTCATCTATTGTGTTGTAGGTAACCAACTTGTTTTGTTGTTGTATGACCGCCATCATTGCCTTTTAAAAGCATCCCCTTCGAGGCAACCTCCACTTATAGCACCGGTCATTTTTCCGTTATCTTCCACCAGCATGCGGGCGCCAGGCCTTCGGCAAGGACGAGCCTTCCACCAGCGACAACGAGTAGCGAAGGGCGGTTTGACGTCCTTGTTGCTCGCGCAATTTTGAATGCCTGGATTATATCGACTGATTTCTCTTGTCATTTTTAGTTTTGATGGAAATTATTTTCGGGCTGGATATAGTGCCCTGCTCGATCCATGTAAGCCATGCCTTTTAAATTCTTCATGTGACTCATTGGTGGAAGCGTGCGACCGTCGCCGGGGTTCCAGCCTACCAATACCAGGGCATCGTCTGCGTGTTTAATTAACTGCCTCCCTGTTCTTGCTGCCATTTTGCTTTGGGTCGATTAACTGCTTCGCCAATTGATTAGAGTCCTTCCTGGAAGACCATTTTCATATTTGCAGGTGGTAAATGCCAGGCCGGGCTTCCTGGTGGCATGTGAATTCCCACCGTACGCGCAGTAGCAATACGTAACTGAACGAAGTACAA
>ERZ1370068.1950-contig-11908_pt1 | contig 28941 bp, 50 predicted proteins | sample MGYA00561227_ERZ1370068 | MGnify/ENA primary metagenome ERZ1370068 (study PRJEB38410, sample SAMEA6850437) | metagenome | study: Metagenomic assessment of the ecological functions of the soil: analysis of the soil microbiota associated with the...
TCGATCGATCGCCGCCGAGCGAGACCATCCGACCAGGCCCGATTGCAGCGGCTTCAGCAGGGATTCTGTTCCTGACCTTGTAGAACTTCAGGGCGTGGTAGGTGGTGATCCAGTCGGCCGTGGCGGCGCTACCGGCCGCGATCGTCGGCCAATAAAGACGGCCCCTTTGCTGCTCCTGCGCGGACGCTGCGGACGGAACAACGATGGCGACAAGCAGAGCTGCCGCAAGAATCCGAAGCCGTCCGTTGAGGGGCATCGCCGGCTCTATCGGACGTAACGTGTTACTTTAGGGATGCCATCGCCCGTCCGGCTCGGTTCCGACGTTCTCCTCTGCTCCAACCGTCTGCACGGGCGCCCGAGTCGGGCGTCGTCTGCAACCACGCCTCGATAGACCGCGGCTTTCGTCACGTCATCGATCGGGTGGCGACGTGCCGAAGGCGTGACGCTGGCGGCGATCTTCGGCCCGCAGCACGGCTTCCGCTCCGACGTGCAGGACAACATGATCGAGACGCCGCACGGCGACGACGCGCCGCGGCGCGTGCCGGTCTACTCGCTCTACAGCGAGACGCGCGAGCCGACCGCGGAGATGCTGCGCGGACGTCGACGCGCTGGTCATCGACCTGCAGGACATCGGCGCGCGCATCTACACCTACATCTACACGATGGCCAACTGCCTGCGCGCCGCGCGCGCGGCACGGCGTCCAGGTCATCGTCTGCGACCGGCCGAATCCGATCGGCGGCGACGACGTCGAAGGCGCGACGCTCGATGCCCGGCTACGAGTCGTTCGTCGGCCAGTTCCCGATCCCGATGCGGCACGGCATGACGATCGGCGAGCTGGCGCGGCTGTTCAACGATGCACTTCGGCATCGGCGCGCCGCTCGAGGTCGTCCGCGATGGAAGGCTGGACGCGCGACATGTATGCCGACGCGCACCGGGCTGCCGTGGGTGATGCCGTCGCCGAACATGCCGACGCTCGACACCGCGATCGTCTATCCGGGCACGGTGCTGTTCGAAGGCACGATGCTGTCGGAAGGACGCGGCACGACGCGGCCGTTCGAGCTGGTCGGGGCGCCGTGGATCGACGCGGAGCGCTTCGCCGGCGAGATGAACGCGCTGCGGCTGCCCGGCGTCTATTTCCGGCCGGCGGTGTTCGAGCCGACGTTCCAGAAGCACGCGAAGCAGCCGTGCGGCGGCGTGCCAGATTCACGTGCACCGACCGCGACGCCTTCCAGCCGGTGCATCACGGGCGTCGCGCTGATCGACATGTTCCGCGCGGCTCGATCCCAGGCCGCTTCGCCTGGCGGCAGCCGCCATACGAATACGAGCACGACAAGATGCCGATCGACATCCTCGCCGGGCTCGCGACGTCGCTGCGGCGAGCAGATCGAGATCGGGCATGCCGATCCGCGGAGATCGCCGGAAGCTGGGAGGACGACGAGGCGCGTTCCGAGCGGCTGCGCGCAGCCGTATCCTGACTGTAGTAGGCGGTCGCTGAGCGGAATCGGCTAGCTGGACCCGCCTACGCGCTCGCGCTCGACCGCGTCTTCGCGATCCCGGGCGCTTTCATTCTCCTGCGACGATCGGCGGCATCAGGTGGTGCTTCGTCAGATGCGCCTTCAGCAGCTCGAACGCGGTCTCCGGCGTGTCCGCGCGCGTCAGCAGATCGACGTCGTTGTCCGCGATGGCGCCCCACTCCACCAGCGGCTTCGATGTCGAGGATCGGATCCCAGTATTCGCTGCCGTACAGGATGATCTGGATCTGCTTCGGCGAGCTTCTCGGTCTGCATCAGCGTGAGGATCTCGAACATCTCGTCGAGCGTGCCGAACCCGCCCGGAAAGATCACGAGCGCCTTCGCCAGGTACGCGAACCAGAACTTGCGCATGAAGAAGTAGTGGAACTCGAAGTGCAGGCCGTCGGTGATGTACGGATTCGGCGCCCTGCTCGAACGGCAGGCTGATGTTCAGGCCGATCGTCTTGCCGCCGGCCTCGTGCGCGCCGCGGTTGGCGGCCTCCATGATGCCCGGACCGCCGCCGGACGTCACGACGAAGCGGTGATGCGGCGATGTCGAGCGCCGCGCGACCACGTCGGTCAGCATGCTGCGCGAGCTCGCGCGCTTCCTCGTAGTAGCGCGACCACTCGACGGCGCGTTGCGGCCGCGCGCGAGATCTCCGTCGATCTCGCGCGTCGACGCTGACGCCGTGCGCTGCTCGTCAGCTCGTCGAGCGCGCGCTGCGCGCGCCTCGCGGCTGTGAATGCGCGCCGATCCGAAGAACACCACCGTGTCCTGGATGTTCTGCGCCTTGAAGCGGCGCTGCGGCTCGAGATACTCGGCCAGGATGCGGATGGGGCGCGCATCCTCGCTCTTGAGAAAGGTCGTGATCGAGATAGGCCTTCGGCTGAGAACCCATCTCCCGATTATCGATGCACACCGCCGAAAGTGCACAATGAGACGTGCTCGAGTTCACGACCGACCTCGTCATCGTCGCCCCGCCCACCGAAGGTGCTCGACGCCTTCTTCGATGCGAAGGCGCTCGCCGTCTGGTGGCAGGCCAAGCACGCCGGTGTGCGTGCCGCAGGCCGCTCGGCAGCTACGCGGTCGAGTGGGAGCCGACCGAGTGGCGCGACGAGCATGCTTGGCCGGCTCGGCGGGGCGCTTCACGCGACGGTGATGGAGTTCAAGCCAGGGCGCGAATTCTTCCTGGCCGACACCTACTGGCTGCCGCCGGACGGCGATCCCATCGGTCCGATGGCGCTCGAGGTCACCTGCAGCCGTCACACGTGGGGCACGCAGCTGCACGTCCGGCAATCCGGGTGCGAAGAAGGCGCGCGGTGGCGGAGGTACTACGAGTTGATTGGGCCCGGATGGCACCGCGCGCTCGAATCGCTGAAGAAGTTCGTCGAGCGCGGGCGGATCAGAGAGCACGAAGTTACCGTGCAGTTAGATCCGTTGCAGCTTCAGGAAGTTCGACGGGCCCGTGCGCGAGATCCGGCGAGATGCTCACCGACGACGATCACCGACGAAGGCGCCACGAACGCGCCGCTCGACGAAGCGTTTCGCCGATGCGTCGCACATCGCCTGCGACATCCGTCGCCGAGATCGCACACAAGCGGCACGACACCCCAGACAAGCGCCAGCCGCCGCGCGATATCGCGCGACTGTCCGTCGCCGCGTAGATCGGCGCGCGCGGCCGCAGCGCCGACAGCACGCGCGCGGTTTTTCCTCCGCGCGTCACCGCGACGATGGCGGCAGCCTCGCTGTGCACGGCGAGCGTGACGGCCGCTTCGCAGAGCGCGCGGCCGGGCCCTGACAGCAGATGCGTCTCCTCGAGCGCGCATGACGACGACCAGCGGCATCTGCTCCGCGTCGCGGATGACGAGGTCGAGCGTCTGCACCGCCCTGACCGGAAACTTCCCGCGGCGGTCTCTCCCGCCAGCATGATCGCATCGACGCCATCGTCCACGGCGTTGGCGGCGTCGCTGACCTCGGCGCGCGTCGGACGCGGCTCGGTGCGCATCGACTCGAGCACCTGCGTGGCGACGATGACCGGAATGCGCGCGCGCGCGCGCCTTGCGGGTGACTCTCCTTCTGCACGCGCGGCACCCGCTCGAGCGGCAGCTCGAGGCCCAGGTCGCCGCGCGCCACCATGACGGCGTCGCACGCCTCGAGAATGTCGTCGATGCGCGCGACCGCCTCGGGCCGTTCGAGCTTGGCGATGAGCGGCGTCTGCGGCGCGCCGGCCTGCGCCAGCGCATCGCGCGCCTGCCGCAGGTCCGCGGCGCTCTGCACGAAGCTGAGCGCGACGTAATCGACGCCGCGCCCGCGCGCCGAACGCAAGATCGTCGATATCCTTCGGCGTCAACGCGCTCGACGGCAGCACGACGCCGGGCACGTTGATCCCTTTGTGCTCGCCGAGAGCGCCGCCGTCGACGACGGTCGTCGCGCAGCTGGTTACCCTCGACGCTGTCGACGCGCAGCTGGATGTGTCCGTCGTCGAGCAGCAGCGCGTTGCCTGGAGACACGGCGCCGTCGTCAGGTCGTACGTCATGGCGACCGTCGAGGCGACCGCGTTCGGATTCACCGCCGGCGAAATCACCGACGACAGATGCGCAGCGTGTCGCCGGGCTTCAGCTCGATCGGCTCGGTGATCCGTTCAGCTCGCCGGTGCGAATCTTCGGACCGCTGAGGTCCTGCATGATGGCGACATCATCGTCCCGCCTGTTCGGCGGCAGCGCGAATGCGCGCGATCGCCGCGCCGTGCGTCTCATGCGTGCCGTGCGAGAAATTCAGGCGGAAGACGTCGACGCCCGCACCGATCAACGCGCTGAATGAGTTTCGTCGCTGTCGCTCGATGGACCAATGCGTCGCGATGATCTTGGTGTGTCTCACGCACGCGAGGTTAAACCACGATGGTCACGAAGGACACGAAGATCGTTTAGGCGTACGAATGACGGTGAAGACGTGGCTTAGAAATGGCGATTCAGGACGCCGAGCGGCGCGGATTGCCCGAGTTGAAACCGCTGCTCGAGGCGCTCGCGCAGCGCGACGTCCGCGCTCAGGACCGCCGAATGGAACGCCGACGCGACCGGCGATCCGATTCGAATCCCGAATCCCGGATCGCGAATCCCGACAATGGCCGCTGAGGCACAAACGATTGCGGAGCTCGCGCGCGCGCTGAAGGCGCGCGATACCACGGCCGAAGCGGTCCTCGAGCGGTGCCTGCAGCGCATCGCCGAGCGCAATGCGAACGCTCAACGCCTTCATCACCGTCTTCGAGCACGAGGCGCGCGCACAGGCGCGCGAGGCGGATCGCGAGATCGCCGCTGGCCGGTATCGCGGTCCCCTGCACGGCGTGCCGATCTCCATCAAGGATCTGTTCGACGTCCGCGGCTCGGCAACCACGGCCGCGTCGCGCGTGCGGCAGGACCACGTGGCTGATGCCGACGCCCCGTCGATTGCCGCACTGCGTCAGGCCGGCGCGGTCTTCATCGGCAAGACCAATCTCCACGAGTTCGCATTCGGCACGACCAACGAGGATTCCGCGTACGGACCCGCGCGGCATCCTCTCGATCCAAACCGATCGCCCGGCGGCTCGTCGGGCGGCTCCGCGGCATCGGTCGCCGACGGCATGTGCTACGCGTCGATGGGCACCGATACCGGGCGGCTCGATCCGCATCCCGTCGGCGGCGTGCGGCCTCGTCGGACTCAAGCCCACGATCGGCGAACTCACGACCGATGGTGTGGTGCCGCTCAGCACGACGCTGGATCACATCGGGCCGTTCTGCCGGTCGGTGGAGGACGCGGCGATTCTCTACGACGTGCTTCGCGGCGGCAAGCGCGCGTCCTCCGGCGCAAGCCGATCGATCTCCGTGCGCTGAAGCTCGCGATCCCGCGCGACTATTTTCTGTCGGTGCTCGATCCGCAGGTGGCGTCGGCGTTCGACTCCGCATGCGCGCGGCTGCGCGACGCGGGCGTCACGCTCGACGACGTCGCGATTCCGCATGCCGGAGACGTCGCGGCGCATCTACCTGCACATCGTGCTGACCGAGGCCGCCGCGTACCATGCGAAAACGCTCGAACGCCGCCCGGAGGATTACACGCCGAACGTGCGGATTCGCCTCCGAGATGGGACGCTACGTGCTGGGTGAAGACTACGCGCGCGCGCTTCGCGGGCGCGAGTTGATCAGGCAGCGAGGTTGACGCCGCGCTCGACGGCGTCGATGGGCTGTTCCTTCCGGCGCTCGCGATTCCGGCGCCGAAGATCGGCGTCCCGATGGTACGGGTTGGTGCCGCAGAGGAACCTGTCCGCAACGTGATGCTGCGGTGCACGCAGGCCTTCAACGTTTCAGGTCATCCGCGCCATCACACTTCCGTGCGGCAGCACAACGGAAGGCTCACGACAGAAGGCCTGCCGATGGGCGCGCAGATTATCGGCGTCTATCAGGACACAGCAGGACTGCTTCAGGTCGCGAGAGCCGTTGAGTCGGTCGTCGCCGGCGCGAACCGAGAACTACCTCGGGCCGGGGAGATCCCGTTGAGGCTTCGGGACATCCGGCAGATCGGCCGGCGGAATGTCGGGGGCGGCACGACCGGAATGTCCGGCGGCGGCGAATCGATGACGTCGGGCACACCTTCCCGGCGCGGGCTCGATTCCGGTGGCTGCGGATGTTCGAACATGTGGTCGGCCGCTGCAACGGACTTGCCGTCCACGCCATCTCGACTGCGTGCTGAGCCGTTTCTTTCACGGCTGGGAGCGGCGGCTCGCTTCTGTCAGCAAGGATCGCCTCGTTCGGCCCTTCGACTGGGGGTTGGATTGGATCCAGGCTGATCTCGCGGGTCCAAAAGGACCCGCCGCCAGGCTCACTACCCGCCTCACCTGCCTCCACACATGGGTCGACGAGGCGATGCGCGACACCAGCGCATTCTTCGATACTCCGCCAACAACGGCACTATGACTTCGACGCGCGCACTGGCGAGCTTCGCTTTCCAAGCGCGCTGACGACGCCGCATCCTGAAAACAACATCGTGCTCGCCCGGTGGTTCCCGGCCGATCGCGATGGAGCCGGCGTCGCCATCGGCGGAACCGACGGGAAGGCGGGCGGTGGTCGTCTTGCCGCAGTGGAATTCCGACGCCCAGGGTCACGTCGGCCTGTCGCGCCTGCTCGCGCGCTGCGGCGTGTCGGCGCTGCGGCTGTCGCTTCCCTACCATGATGCGCGCATGCCGCCGGAGCTGACGCGCGCCGATTACATCGTCAGCGCGAACGTCGCGCGGACGGTGCAGGTCTGCCGGCAGGCCGTTCTCGATGCTCGGCGCGCGGTGGCGTGGCTGGCGCTGCAGGGCTACGAGCGCATCGGCATTCTCGGCACGAGCCTTGGGTCGTGCCTGGCGCTGCTCACGTCGGCGCACGAGCCGCGTATCCGCGCGCAGGCGCTCAATCACGTCTCGCCGTGGTTTGCGGATGTCGTGTGGCGAGGCCTGTCGACGCGCCACGTGCGGGAGTCGCTCGACGGCAACGTCACGCTCGACGAGCTGCGCGACCTGTGGCGTCCGATCAATCCGTGGTCGTATCTCGATCGGATCGCGAACACGCGGACGCTGCTCGTATACGCTCGCTACGACCTGACGTTCCCGGTGGATCTGTCGCGTGTCCTGGTCGACGAGTTCGCGAGGCGAAAGCTGCCGCACGAAGTGGCGGTCCTGCCGTGCGGCCACTACAGCACGGGCGTCGCGCCATTCAGTTACATGGACGCCTACGTCCTCATCAGCTTTCTGAGACGGAATCTGTAGGTTTGTTGGTGGTTAGTGGCTGGTGGTTGGTTTCGTCCACAAACCACTAACCACTAACCACCCATCAACCAGCAGGCGGGAGCACTGCACCGTCGCCGAGGCCCAGCGCGGCGAGTGACTTCTCCGTCGCGCTGCGGTCGCCGACGACCAGCGCGATCGCGCGCGAGGGATCCAGGTACGCCTGTGCGACGCGCGTGACCTCGTCTTCGGTGACGGCGTTGACCTTCGGCACGAACTCCTCGAAATAAGTGTCCGGCAGGTCGAACAGGGCGAGCTGCGCGACCGATCGCGCGACCTGCTGCGCCGTCTCGAAATTACGCGGATACCCGCGCGTGAGCGACGCCTGAGCCAGTGACATCTCCTGCGCGGTCGCCGGGCGCGCACCTCGCAGACCGGAGATTTCCTGCAGCGTATCCGCGATCGATTCGGCCGGTCGCCGCGGTGTGGACGCTCGTCTGCACCGAAAACGGACCGATCCCCGACGCCAGTCGAAGCCGGTGCGTACGCCGTAGGTGAACGCCTTCTCTTCCCGCAGCTTGAGATTGATGCGGCTGACGAACTGGCCGCCGAGGATAGCGTTCATCACCAGCAGCGGCACGTAGTCTGGCGTGTCGCGCCGTGCGGACAGATGGCCGATGCGAAGCTCGGATTGCGCGGCGCCCTCGCGAGGAACGATGGCGAGGTGCGGAGACGAATTGGCGTCTGGAGTGACATCCGCCGCGGCGAATGGGATGTCCGGCACGTTTTCCTCGCCCGTCCACCCGCCGAACGCCTCGTCCGCGGTCGCCAACAGTTCCGCGTGCGACAGCGCACCGGCCACGACCAGCGTCGCACGCCACGGGAGAAACGTCGCCTTGTGGAAGCGAACGACCTCGTCCAGGTGTGAGCGCGCGCAGCGAGGCGTCGCTGCCAATCGCCAGATGGCCGTACGGGATGCGACGGATACAGAAGCTGGAGGAACGCGCGCTCGGCCACCGCGGGCGGCAGGTCGCTTGAGCTGTCGCAGCCGATCGAGGCGAAGCTGCCGGACCCGCTCGAAGTCGGATTCGCGCATCGACGGCGCCGTCAGGATGTCCGATAGCAGCGCCGCGCTCCGCGTCCGGCGAACCGCGCCAGCGTCGTCAGCGTGAACATCGTGGCGTCGGCGCCGACCTCGACGTCGTATTCCGCGCCGATCCGCGCAAGCGCGTCCGAGACGTCGATAGCGGAGAGCGTGCCGGTCCCTTCGTCCACCATGTCGGCCGTAAGCGACGCGAGCCCTTCCTGGCCGCTGGGATCGGCGCCAAGGCCGCCGTTCGATCTGCATCACGAAGGTGACGACGGGAACGCCGGATGCTCGACCGTCCGCACCTTCAGACCGTTGGCGAGCGTGTGACGCGACGATCCGCGGAAAGTGAAATGGCGGATCGGGACCAGGCGCCGGCAGGCGCGAGCGATCGACCGCCATCACGAGACGGCGACCGGCTCCGAGCCGGGCAGCGCGAGCGCGGCCTGGCCGCGCGGAACGATGCTGAGCAGCACGCGCCGATCGAATGCGAGATAGCTGCGCGCGGCGGCGCGGACGCGATTCGACGCGTCGCCGCGCGATAGCGGTCGAGGTCGCCGGAGAAGAAATCCGGATCGCCGCGGAAGACGTTGTACGCGTTGAGCTGATCGGACTTGCCGCCGAAGCCGCCGACCGTCTGCAGCCGGTACATGAAATGCGCCTCGGCCTGCGCCAGCCCGCGCTCCATCTCCTCGTCGACCGGACCTTCGTCCGCAAGACGCTGGATCCGCTCGTCGATGATGCGCCGCGATTTCGGTCAGCGACTGGCCTGGCGCCGCCGTCGCGGCGAGCAGGAAGAAGCTGCTGATTTCGCGCGAATGCTGGTACGCCGAGACGTCGAGCGCGATGCGTCTGTCGTAGACGAGCGTGCGATAGAGGCGCGACGTCTTCCCGTTGGCGAGCAGATCCGCGAGCAGGTCCGTCTCGGCGTCGCCGTCGGCGAACATCGCCGGCGAGTGCCACGCCATGTAGATGCGCGGCAGCTCGACGCGATCCTCGAGCACGAGCCGGATCTCGCGCGGCAGCGACGCGGCGGCCTCGACCGGCTCGCGGCTTCGGTCGCCGGCGGGATTTCGCCGAAATACTGTTCCGCGAGCTCGAACGCCCGCTCGGTGTCGATGTCCCCGGCCAGCGCCAGCGACGCGTTGGCCGGGTGGTAGTAGCGTGCGGAAGAACGCCTGCACGTCTTCGAACTCCATCGCGCGCAGATCCGTCGACCGCGCCGATCGTCAGCCAGTGATAGGGATGGTCGGGCGGAAACAGCGCCGCGCTCAATCGCCATCAGCGCCATGCCCGTACGGCCGGTTCTCGTAGTTCTGCCGCCGCTCGTTGAGCACGACGTCGCGCTGCGTCTCGAACCGCTCGCGCGTCAGCGCCGGCAGCAGGTACCCCATGCGATCCGATTCCATCCAGAGCGCGAGCTCCAGCGCGCTCGTCGGCACGACCTCCCAGTAGTTGGTGCGATCGGCTGTTGGTGGATCCGTTGAGCAGCGCGCCCGCCTGCTGCAGCGGCAGGAAGAAGCCGCCGTTGTGGTGCTCGGACCCTTCGAACATCAGGTGCTCGAACAGGTGCGCGAACCCGGTGCGGCCGGCGCGCTCGTTCTTCGATCCGACGTGATACCAGAGGTTGACCGCCACGATCGGCACACGGCGATCCTCGTGGACGACGACGTCGAGGCCGTTGGCGAGCGTGCGTTTGGCGTGCGGAAGCTCGATTGCGGTCGACACGCGCCCTCAGCGAACCGGGAATAAGCGGAATCTTGCCCTTGTTGGCTTCAGCCGCCTTGTGCGCCAGGATCGACACCTGCGCCGCGGTGCGCTCGGCCGACGCGCATGAACGCGCGCCCGGCCGTCGACGCCGGGTTCGCTCACGACGATCGGCACGCCGCGTGTCGCTTCCCTCGCGGATCGGCTGATACACCGGCAGGCGGCCCAGGAACGGGATATCCAGCTTCTCCGCCAACGTCTCGCCGCCGCCGTGACCGAAGATGTCGGCCTCGTGATGGCAGTTCGGGCACGCGTAGTAGCTCATGTTCTCGACGATGCCGATCGGCGGGATGTTCAGCTTCTGATACATGCGGACCGCGCGCAGCGCTGTCGGCGAGCGACACCTTCTGCGGCGTCGTCACGACGATCGAGCCGACGACCGGCACGGTCTGGCTCAGGCTGAGCGCGACGTCGCCGGTGCCCGGCGGCATGTCGACGATCAGGTAGTCGAGGTCCTTCCAGGCGCACATCGCGGAAGAACTGCTGGATCGCGCCGTGCAGCATCGGCCCGCGCCAGATGACCGGCGCATCGTCAGCAGGTCAGGAAGCCCATCGAGACCACCTGCACGCCGTACTTCTCGGCCGGCACGATCTGCTTGCCGTCGGTCGTGAGCTGGCGTCGATGAGGCCCAGCATGATCGGCACGTTGGGTCCGTAGATGTCGCCGTCGAGGATGCCGACGCGGCTGCCGCAGCTGCGCGAGCGCCAGCGCGAGGTTGACGGCGACGGTCGTCTTGCCGACGCCGCCCTTGCCTGCGCCGACCGCAATGACGTTCTTCACGCCGGGAAGCGGCGGACGGCCGGTCTCCGGCGCCGACACCGAGCGGACGTTCGCCGTCATGCGAACGTCGACCGACGTGACGCCAGGCACCGCGCGCACGGCGGCCATCGCCTGCTCGCGCATCTGGTCCTTCACCGGACAGGCCGGGCGTCGTCAGCTCGATCGCGAACGAGACGTGGCCGTCCGTCAGCGAGAGGTCCTTGATGAAGCCGAGCGAGACGATGTCGCGGCGAAGGTCGGGATCGTTGACGATCCGCAGCGCGTTGAGCACGGCGTCGCGGTCGGGCGTGAAGGCCATTCCCTATATTAGTCCGGCGGTTGGCGCCGGTTCGAAGAGGCGGCGTCCTTCATCGGTCAACAGGATCCAGAGCGCGTATGCGCCGAGCGCCGTCCCGAAGGGAAGGACGAGGAGGTTGACGACCGCCAGGCCGAGCGTCAGCACGCGGCCGGCGGGGTGACGGCGTTGCAGCAGGACGCTCGCGCCGACGTGCGCGCCACCCCAGACAAGCGCGACGGCGCCCATGACGGCGAACGCCGTCGCGGTCACGCCGGCGGCGAAGCCAACGGCTGAGCCGTCAGGACCGAAGAGGATGGCGAGCGCGCCGGCGGAGAGCAGGAGCAGCGAGGTGCCCACGAGCATGGCAAGGGCGCCCCACAGCGTACAGAGAATGGCGAGGATGCCTGACGTGCCGTTCCACCGATCCTCAGCCGCGGGCTGGCGGGCTGACGAGCACGCGCAGCTCGATGCGCGTGGAGAGGTCGTGTCTGGCCGAAACGGAGAAATGGAAGCAGGCGCCGTCTTCGACGCCGGCCGGAACGCTGATAGTGCACCTGGTGATGCAGTAGCTCGATACCGCTGCCGGCACAGCAGCCGCACGGCTGGGTCCATGTCTCGCCGCGACCGCCGCACGCGCGACAGGTGCAGCGGACCGGGACGTCGAGCGGGACGGTCGCGCCTTCGCGCGCCTCGCGCGGCGAGATCTCGAGCGCCGCGGTCAGCGTCTTGACATGCTCGTCGGCGAGAAACGCGCTGCGCATGCGTTCGATGGCGGGCGCCACCGACGGAAAATCGATGACGACCTCGTCGGCAAACCATCGCCGCTCGTGGCGGATCTCGTCTCCGCCGCGCACCGCAATCGCATGTTCGCCGAAGCGACCAAAGGCGTTCCACGCCATGAGCTGCTGTTACGATAGGGGTCGCTCAGGGAGAAGTCAATGGCTGACAAAGGAGTGTCCGCTGTGCGGCGAGACGATGAAGCTGCGCCAGCGCGAGGTGATCGATCGCGTGCCAGGCACGCACGCAGACCAGGACCTCGAAATATGGTGAATGGGTCTGCCCTGAATGTGACTACTTCGAGGAAGCCGAGGAACAGGCGGGCTGAGAATAACGGAAAACGCGGCGCCGTCAGCGCGCGCCGAGCGTCAGCAGCAGTTCTTTACGCAGGCCTTCGTCGATGTCATCAATGGCTGAGCGCAGTCTCGCACTCGTCGCACAGTACTTCGAGCACCGCCGGGCGTCCTTCTTCCGACACTTCCACGCGCGAATCGTCGATGTGGACGACGTGCATCTGCAGTGTCTTCACCAGAAAGTTCTGGTCGTTCCCGCAGCTCGGACACGTTAAGCGCCACTCGGGTCTCCTCATTAATGGTCAATCCTTATGTCTCCTAAAACCTGATTGTAGGAGATGGGATCTGCATGCGCAATGCAGAAGTGTTCCATTTCGCGCAGAAGAGCTGGAATTCATTTATTTGTGCCAGATCCGGGCGCTTTTTCAGGCATATATCAACTGCGCGTCGATCAGCGAGTCTGGAAACACCTGCCGCATCGCCTGCAGATAGAGATCGACCTGTGCCTGATGTTCAGGACGCGCTCGTCCGGTCTTGAATTCGAGAATCGTGAAACGGCCGGGCGCGGTCTCGACGAGACAATCGACGGTTCCACGAAGCGACTCGTCCATCGATCGTCATCGTGAACGGCACCTCGTGCAGCGTTCGGCCCGCTGCGTACAGCACGCGCACATCCTCCGTGCGCGCGGATCGCCGCATAGGCGTCCACCGCGCCGTCGATGCAGCGCGTCCACGTCATCGCTTTCCTCGATCTCGTCGTGGCGCAGAAGGCGCGCTGCACGCTCACGCGTCGCGTCGGATGCGGCGCGCTCGTCACCGACCGGCGCGTGTAGCAGGCGATGCACCAGCGTGCCGACGAGGCGGTCTGATGCCGGAGTGATGCGGTCAACACGCTCGCGTTCATGGTCGCCCGCAATCGCTGATGCAACCGACGATGCGCTGTCGGGCGCGGTCGGTCAATGGCTCGAGCTCGCGCAGTCGGGATCGGGGATCGACGGGATTCGGGATCGCGGATCGGTTCGAGATTCGCCGGGATTCGCCGATTCGCCGGCTGCGCAGACAGCGCGAACGCGATGGACCGCTCCAGACGAAGCGCGCCATTCGGCAGTCGCCTTCAGCGGCCGCGAACTGCTCGACGAGCGCCGGCGGCAACACTTCGGCGAGGCTTCCGCGTCCGCGGCTGCAGGCGGCCCTCTTTCAGGACGCTTCCGAGATACAGGCGATCGCGCGCGCGTGTCAGCGCCACGTAGAGCAGCCGCTTGGTCTCCTCCCTCTCCTTCGCCGCATCGTCTTCGTCGGCGTCGGACCTGAAATCGCCGACGGCGACCGACACGTCGTCCCGCCGGGCCGGCGACGACGCGAATCGGATCACGGAAGCTGCCGGTCCCGCGCGCGAGATTGACGAGGAAGACGATCGGAAACTCGAGTCCCTTCGAGGCGTGGACCGTCATCAGGTTCACGGCGTCGAGCGCGTCGATCACCGCATTGGATTCGTCGCCGACGGCGAGCCGGTCGAGGTGAGCGGCGATGCGGCCGAGCGTCGCGTAACCGCGGTTCTGGATGCGTCGTATCAGCGCGCGCATCTTCTTCAGGTTCTCGCGCGCCTGCAGCGAAGCCTCGGGCCGCGCATCTCGCACGAAATACGCCGACTCGGTCGAGCACGAGATCGAGGAGCTCGGCGGGCGGCAACCGATCCACGAGCGCCTCGCCACCGCGCGCATGACTCGCGTGCCTGCGCCAGCGTCGCGGCGTCGGCCGGATCGAGATCGACAGGCGGCGCCGTCGGCGCCGCGCAATGACGCGGCGAGGTTCGGCGCGAGCCGGCCGCAGTCGCCTCGTCCGAGAGCCGCAAGACGCGCGATCGCAGCAGCGCCGCGGCGCGGAGATCCGACATCGGATCGGCGAGGTACCCAGAGCAGCGCGAGCACGTCCTTGATTTCGTCGGCGTCGAAGAAACCGAGGCCTTTGTAGACATATGCGGCGATGCCGCGCGCGGTCGAGCGCGGCCTCGAACTCGCGGTGGCGAGTCGCGGGTTCGAAACAGAATGGCGATGTCGGCCGGCGTGACCGGCCGCCGGACACCTGTGTCCTTGTCGCGAACGACCGTTCCCTCGGCGAGGAGACGCGCAATTTCCGCAGCCGTGGTTTCGGCGCACGCGTCGGGCGTGTCGCCGGTGACCAGTCCGAGCGGATGGTCGGCCGCATCGATTACGGCCCCGTCGAGCGGAAAGCGATCGTCTTCGCCGTAACGAAACGCGTCGCGGCGTCCCTCGGCCTTCGGCATGTCACGGCGACACGTCGTTGACGAACGCCAGCAGGCGCCGGAACCGACCGGAAGCTGCGCGAGATCGCGCGCCGCGCGTCGCCGCCGGGACGAAGCGCCTCGATGTAGCGGCGCGCGTCTTCGAGGATCGGCACGTCGGCGTCGCGGAAGGCGTAGATCGACTGCTTGCGGTCGCCGACGATGAAGATCGACGGCGGAAGCGGACCGCTGGACGTCAGCCCGGCGCCTTCACCCACGACTGGACGAGCAGCGACACCAGCTCCCACTGCGCGCGGCTGGTGTCCTGAAACTCGTCGACCAGCACGTGGTGATAGCGCGACTCCAGCCGATAGCGGCTCTGCGAGAACTCCTCCATCTGGCCGGAGCAGGTCGCAGCGCACGCAGCAGCAGGTCGGCGAAGTCGAGCACCGCGTGCGCGTCGAGCGTGCGGCGGTACTCGGTCTCGGCGATGCGAACATCCGCGCAGAATGCCGCGCGAGACGAGCACATTCAGATCCCGCTTGTAACGCGGTGATGCGTCCTTGATGGCGGCGCGCGTGGCCGACGACCAGGTCACGGTGAGCGTGCCCACGCGGTTGTCGGAACGAACTGCGCCTTGCTCGAACGGACGACCGCTTTCGCGGCTCGCCGTCCTGCGTCAGGAAGTAGTCGCGCGCGCGCGAATACGTGGCCTGCACGCTGGCGGGATCGAGCGGATGTTCTCTTCGACGCTGGCCGCGACGCCGCCGGAGGTCCCGGCGAGCAGCAGAAACGCGGGCTCGGGCGGGCCAGACGCGAGAAAGCGCGTCGAGGCCGCCCGGCATGGATGTGAAGACGCTCGAGCAGCTCGCTGGTCGCCCGGCGAGCGGCCGACTCACGTCCAGGTCTCGCAGGGCCGGTCGCCAGATATCGCGTCGAGCACCGCCGGCGCCACAAGCCGCCGGTTGAGCAGCGCCGCGAGCCCGCGCCGCGCCCGCCGATCGCCAAGCTGCGCGAACACGAGCGCGACGTGTCTCGTCCTCGCGCGCGAGGCTCCGGCACGTGCGCAGCGCGCGATCGAGCGATTCGTCGATGAGACGCGGCACCTCGGTTTCGTCGGCCACGTCGAACCCCGGATCGAGGTCGGCCTCGAGCGGAAATTCACGCAGCAGCGACAGGCAGAAGGCGTCGATGGTGCTGATCGCGATGTCGTCGGTGCGGTCGCGCAGCTCGCGCCAGCCGCGCCGGCGAAACTCGCCGCGGGCCGGCCGCGGCGCGCAGCGTGGACGATGATCCGCTCGCGCATCTCGGTGGCCGCCTTGCGCGTGAAGGTGATCGCCAGGATGTTCGACGGGTCGACGCCGGCGCGCAGCAGGTTGATATAGCGGTCGACCAGCACGCGCGTCTTGCCGGTGCCCGCCGACGCCTCGAGCGCGACGTTGTAGCGCGGATCGACGGCGCGCGCGCGTCCTGTCGCGATCACGCGCGTCGATGCGTGATTCGACGGTCGTCGTCCGCCTCGAACGGCAGCCGCTGACGGATCTACTCATCACCGACATAGTCCTTGCGGCATACCGGACGGATAGGCGCAGTAGCGAGCAGATGCGCGGCTCGTACGGACGCGGCGGAAACTCGCCGCGCTCGATGCCGCCGACGATGTCGAGCAGCCGCGTGCGCGCATCGGCAAGCATCGAATCCTGGTCGTCCTTGCCGGCCTTGATCACCGGCACGAGCGACCGCTTGCCGCGCAAAGCGCCACGTAGGCGGCTTCGTCAACCTGCCAGTGCGCCGCCTCGCTGCTCCGCCAGGCGTTCCTGCGCGCAGAGCGCATACACGGGCACCTGCAGCGCGCGCTTCGGCTGCGGCGCGTAGCCCGACTTGTAATCGATGACGCGCAGCCGGTTCCCCGCGAGCAGGTCGATGCGATCGGCGACGCCTCGAAGCGGAACTGCGACGGCCTCCGGCGGCCCCGAGCGAGAACTCCCCTCGAGCCGATATCGAGCCACCGCTCGACAACGCTCGACCGGACGCGACGCCTCGAGGCCGAGGACGACGTCGACGATCCCGACCGAGATGGCGGAGCCGAACAAGCCGCGTGCGTTCGAGCGCCGCGTCGGCCTCGGCAAGCGTTCGCCAGCAGCGGTTCTGCGGTTTCGGCAAAGACTGCCCGTGCGTCATCCAGCCGGTCGGACGTAATCGTGCCGCCGCCGCGCGCGATCCCACGCCTCGAAGAAGCGCTGAAAGACTTCGTGGATGAAGCGTCCGCGCGCGCGCGGTGACAACGCAGCCTCGTCTTCCGGAAGCTCGTCGAGCTGCAGCACGTCGGATGCGAAGAACTTGAACGGACAATCCTGGTAGCGCTCGAGCGCGCTGACGGAATATGCCTTCGCCGCATGCCCCGATGTCTGGCCGCCGGCAATCGAATCGGCCGGTCTCTGCGAGTCGGCGCATGGCCCATCCGCGCGCCGCATCCGACAGGACGACGCCTTCGTCTGAAGGGCGGGTCGAGGGGCGGGTCTGAAGACCCGCCCCAGACCGCTGCCACCTGCAATCTCGTCGATGAGTATCGAAGGCGCGACGATCGAGTCGTGCTCGAGCGAGAACGTTGAGATCGCCAGCTCTCTGACAGGCAGGCGAAGCAGGTCGGTGAACGATGCGCGAATGCCTTCGAGGCGATCCGCATCGGCAGGCCAGCCGAGCTCCCTGAGGATGGCGGCGGAATAGAAGATGTTGCGCCGAGGGCGATCGGGCCATTCGCCGTCGACGAGTCCGGCAAGCTGCACGAGGTCGAACTCGCCGAACGGCGCGCTGTCAGCATCGACCAGGTGCACGCCGCGATTCGCCGCTTCGCGGCGCGAACGTCTGCGTCTCGATTCCGCGGCGGACCATCGCCGCGACCTCGTCGAAGGCGACCGCCCTCGAATCGAAACGCCGGTGCGCGTCACGCAAAGCGCGCAGCAATCCGAGGATGGCGCCTCGCGCGCGAAGCTGCCGCGCGCGCAGCGGATCGTCAGGGCCAGGCAGGTTCTCATGTGCAGTCAGAAAGCCCAGCACGCGATCGACGTGCTCCGCAATCGTGGCGGCCGAGCGCAGTGGCTCAATCTCGAGCGCGGCCGGTGCGGAGAATCGAGGCACCACGAACCGCCGCCCTCGAGACGCGCGACCCTTCCCGCTGCCACGACTCAACGAGACGGTCGAGCGCGTCGAGGCCGCCAAGATAACCGGCCTCGCTCAGCGCGCGATCGAGCGCCGCAATTTCACCTTCGCGAATCGGCTGATCGTCCTCGCCGGCAATTCTGAAATACGGCGAGCGCAACAGCGGATACTGCAGGCACCCGCGCAAAGTTTGCGCTGACGAATGAGAACACGAGATCGAGCGCCGCCGCATACGGCTCGGCGGCGAGCGGAAGCGCGTCGAACATCTGGCACGGCACACCCGCGGAGCCGGAACACCTCACGCGCGAGGTAGACATACGGCAGCCGCTGCCGCACGACAATGGCCATTCGATCGAGCGCCGGCGAACCGGCCTCGCCAGCCTCGGCGCGCACCCAGCGCGCAAAGGCCGCAACTTCCTCTTCGCGATCGCGTGCGACATGTGGAGGCTGGCAGGCAGGCGGCTGGCGAGCCGGCAGCAGGTTCTGCCGGCTCCCAGCGTACCTCCTCGATTCCAGGCAGCCACTGGTGGATCCGTTCGTGGAAGCGCACCGGCAAGGTCGTATCGGTGACCACGACGTCGAGCCGTTCGAGACCCGCGATCCGCGCGAGCAGATCCCAATCAACGGGATGCAAGCCGTATCGATCGCCTGCGCGGTCGCGAACCGCGACGATCACGTGGCGCCACGGACGCGCCGCCGGGCTCGACGAGCAGCTGCGCGCGCATCGCATGCTCGTCGACGCCGCCCGACGCCGCGCAGCGCCGCTCGAATTCGCGGAACGCGGCAGCGAAAAATCGCGTCTGCCTGATCAGCCGCTCGGCGCCGCGATCGCCCGCCGCCCCGCCGTCCAGCCTCCCCATCGTCAGCCGCTCGAAGTCATCTACAGACTTCTGATGGCGCTTCAACGAATCGAAGAACTCGAGCATCGCGGCGACAAGGCCCGGCCTGACGCGAAACGGCGGGTCCGCACCCGCTTCAATTGCCGCGCGGCAGGCCACCGCCAGCAATGCTTCCCGTTCTTCGGTGGTGTAGGGCGACGCTCGCACGCCAACTCAATCCGCTCGAACAGCCGTTCGTGGAGCTCCGCGCGCGTAATGAAGTCGGGCAGGATAACCGCGCCACGCGCGGACATCCGGTCTTCGATCGTTCGCACCAGATGGAGCGAGGCGGCGCGCGTGGGGACGATGACGAGACGATCGCGGGCGTCGAGCGGAGAGCCGTCCGTGGCCAGCGCAACCAGCGCATTTCGGAACGACCGCAGATCCGCCGCCCGCACGAGTCGGGTCGTGCGGGGACTGATCACTGGAGTCGAGGGGGTTCGAGCAGCGCGCGGATATCGCGCTGCACGCGCGCGACCATGAGCATCGCGCCGCGCCGCTGACGAGGAAGCCTGCCATGCGATGGCGACGTCGCCCGACGACACCGCGCTGTAACGAATGTCAACCGCCGATTCCGCGAACCGCCACGCGCTGACAAGGAGCTCGTGGGTCGCGCGGAGCTCCGCGGGCACGGTGAGCCGCTGCAGGCGCTCGGCGCCGCCGTCGAGGCGGCTGCGCAGTGCCACGAGCGTCGTCGGCGCAGGACCGGCAAGACGCTTGATGGCCTCGAGCGACGGTTGCATTCTCACGAGCTGCAGAAGCTGGCTCCCGACAGCGCGCTGATAGTTGCGATAGCTCGCGCGATGAACCTGCCATTGGTCGCGAAGAAGCCGCAGGCGGCGGGCGTTGTCGAGCTGCAGCTGCAGTGACGTATTCAGTGCCTGGACGACCTCGGGACGGCGGCCCCCGAGGCGCGCATCTTCTTTCGACATCTGATTGAGAATGTGCTCGACGTCGCCAATGCGCGCCTCACCGGCGGCGTTCGCCGCCGATGCGAGCGAGGCGGCGCGACATCGCCGCGTACCGCTCGTCGATCACGGTCTCCGCATGGATCTGATCCTCCGCGAGGCGCCGCAGTCGCGATGATTCCGCCGACGAAATCGATGCGCCAGCCTCGGCGAGCAGCGCGAGCGTCTCCTGCAGGATGGCCACGCGGTCGGCGCACGCGTGGCGTCAGCCGCGCGATGCGGAACGTGGCGTCGATCTCGCTCGACGAGTCGGCGCACCGAGCAGCGGCTCGTAGCCCGTCTCCGCCGGTGCCGCGACGAGGGCGAGGTTGAAATCGTTGCGGCCGGCCGAAGCCCGGAGATCGGAAATCGCCTCGTCCAGCAGCGAGACGACCTCGCGCACATCGCGCTCCCGGTAGCCGTAATGCGCCGTCGGCCAGTCGGCGAGCGTCCGCCTCGCCTGCTCCGCCGAATCGAGCGCCGCGCTCTTGTCGGTCGCGCAGCGCGACCTCGTTGAGCACGCGGGCAATGTCGCTGCTCAGGAGCTGAAAGTCGTCCTCGCCGCGCGTTTCCGCGTAGCGCTGATAGCGCGCCGCCGCCGCATAGCGCTCGGTCCGCGTCCAATCGACTTCGGATGCCGGCAGCGTCACGACATGCAGGCGCGGCTGGTCGGCCGGTCCGCCAACGGGCATCGAGAACACCACCTGCTCATCGAGACGCGCGAACTCGCCGTAACTGACGACGCTGGTGCCGTCGCGCAGGAAGAGGCGCAGCAGCGTGGCATCGGCCGCGTCTGCGGGCGGCGCGACTGCGAGCCACACGAGTGCGACGAGGAAGGCGATCCGCAGCGTCATGCAGGGTGAGCTCGTATTGTAGCGCCGACCGCGCCGCTCTTTCGCGCGCTCGTTGTGGAAATCCTGTGGATGACACGTGCAAAACCTGTGGAGAACCGGACAGCGAAATTTTTCTGCGCGCGATGCGAACGATCCGGGACGATTCCGGCTGTGGACACGCCCTTCGCGTGCGCGCTTCGCTTGATCGCTTCGCGCCGAAGCGTAGAATCGTCGCGCTCCTGATTCCACACGGACATCCAAATTTGATCGTTCATCACTTCGAAGAAACCATTGGCGGTCGGCGTACTCAGATCGAGGTCACGCTGGTCAGCAACCGTTGGCGGGCGCAATTGCGCCGCGGCCCTGGCGTGCCGACGGCCATGATGCCGTTTTATGGCCAGACGCCTGACGAAGCGGCCGGCCACCTGTGGCAGTGGCTGTCGCTGACGCACCAGCGCTTCGCGGCGGCAGCAACCGACCCGCGCATCCACAATATAGACGTGCCGTGACAGGGAAGGTCTTTCCAAGACCGGCGGCCGGCGCTGGCGGGTTGCCGCGTCAGTGGGCGTGCGCTACCATGAAAGGTCCACCCCAAGTGGGCCAGTAGCGCAGTTGGGAGCGCGCGTGAATGGCATTCACGAGGTCACCGGTTCGATCCCGGTCTGGTCCACCAACCCCATCCGTAGCATCCAGGGCCATCGACGTGCCGATGCTCCTTCGCAGCTCAAACTGGAGCGACTCTCGCCAGCGTCTTCAGAGCGGACTTTGCCTTGGCTTTGCGAACAGCCTTCCACTCGCTGTCGGCGCGATGGTGTTTGAGGTCTGTCAGATAGGCGTATCCGGCGTGAGCAGCCGGTGTTCCTCGGCCTTGGCCTTCGTCCATGACCGGGCGAACTCCTCGAAGGTCGGAGCTTCTCCTCGCGTCCAGAACTCCATGGCGAGCACCCGGGCAACCGCGCCGTCCTTGAACCGTCCGGCGGTCAGATCACGAAGCAACCGCATGACACCCTCGAACTCCTTCGCGTACCAACGATAGTAGAGGCGATCGCGAGGTCCGGGCCGCGCCGGCGGACTCTCCTCGCGGACAATCTGTGCGGGGATGCGAGTGGGCTGACCGACTTGGCCTGTTGTGAGATAGCGCCGGACACGGGCCAGCACGATCGGCTTTCGATCAGTGTCCTTCGTGGCCTTCACCTTGCCGTCCGCGGACTCCGCCATGATCCGGTAAGGGATTCCGCGCTCCGAGCAGAAGCCGCGAATCTCCTCGAGGTTCATGTAGTTCAGTTCCTCGAGGAGCCGCGCGCGCTCGCTCGCGGTGAGCTGCGACAGGAAGTTCGACATTCAAATACCTTTCAACGCGTCCGGCCCGCGCCAGCGCGTCGCCGGGTTCGTCAGTCAGATCGATGCCGCTTTGGAATTCCGCCGATGATAACGCGCAGTGGAGGCCGGATGCCGACCACCGCGAATTTGGTCTGACGTGGGAAGAGTTCGAGAGGTATCTGTCGCAACCAGGGTATGTGACACGGGACGGCGACGAACTGCAGTTCTCCGATGTCTTCGATCAGATCGGCGGCGATGCGGCGGGCGCTCCGATCAACGTCAGGTGAATCCCGCCGTTCTGCTTCGCACGCAGCTTCTGTGGGCTTCATTGTCAGGGCAACGGTGCCAACCTTCCGATCACGCACTCCGTTGATGTATCCTCCACGAACACGCCCACGACGTTCACCACTCTGAGCTGCAGTGCTCCGGGCGAGCGCCTCGATCGTCTCGAGCTCCGCGGGGTCGAAGACAGCAATCGCAACCAGACGGGACTGAAGGGCGCGCATGGCGTCTCGTTATCTGCACAGCTCGCGGTAATGAGGTTGGTGTCGGGATTCCACCACGCGATGGGTCCTGAAATCAGATCCACGGCGCCCTGTATGGTGGGGCCGTGCAGGTTGCCCGACAATACCGGGAGCAACATCGCCGACGAGCACAGTCGTTGAGCGGCCGGATCGCAGGTCGCGATCGTGAGTCCGGTATGCGTCGCCGCCCCGCCTGCGCCGCCGATGTCCACAGGGAAGACCCATCCCCGTTTGGCGACACCGGAATCGCCGACCTTCAGCCACACGCGGCGACCGAGATCCTGGGCGCGAAAATCCGTGGAGGCTGGATCACCAGGCGGTTATGCACATCGTCGGCGTCCAGCAACGGGTTGCCTTGCGCGGCTGTCGACCGTCTCAAAGGTGTCATCCGGAGTCCAGTTTGATCGATCGGTTCCGTCCGTCGTGGTTATCGATCCACTTGTCCGCGATCGCCCACGGTCTCGCGCAGGCGGACTGCGCCGACGCGGCCAACGGCATGCCACAAATCGACAGGGACAACCACACCGACAATCCACCTCGCATGACGGCCCGTTGGGCAACCGACGTGCCAGGCGACGAATGTCCCGGCGCGCCTTATCGAAGCGTTGTCGAGTGGCCTGACCGCGCAACACGATCACATTTGTTCGGCGTCGGACAGACCTGCACTTCCGGCGCGGAGGACGTGTCCACGCTCACGTAGCTCGCCCTGCCTCTCTAGAACCGGCGGCGGTCGCCATCATCAACGACCTCGACCCGCTCAGAACAGCGCGATCAGCGAGCCGAGTCGCCGACTCTGGATCGGGAAGGCAGATACGTCGTCGTGTTCAGCTACGAGATCGATCTGCCGAAGCGGATGGAAGAAGTAGGTTCGGTCCACCAACCTCCGCTCCATGATCGAGCGAGGTTGTCAACCATAGCCTCCCCGCGAATAACCCTTTGGCACGACGCCGAGTTGCTTAGCGGCTCAGGGGATCAGCGCCGCAAGCGCTACGTTGCCGACTGCTGCTGCGCCGCGGCGCAGCCACCAGAGGCGTGGCTTGGGCGGCACGCAGATGAGCGGCTCGGCCTCCAGCGGCCCGGCCGACGTGACTGGCACCGCCAGCGGATCGATCCACTCGCCATCGAGCATGGTGCCAATACCGTGCGCGAGGTGCGTGCGTCCGTAGTGCATTAGCATCGCCCGCGGCGACAGCGCCGGTGAGACCGCGAAGCCCGAGAGCAGCTCCTGTCCTGGAATCACGGGCCGCCCGAGCGCCAGGAACGGCTTCGCGAATCCGGCCACGTTGAGCGAGACGAAATACGTCGTCGCTTCAAAGACGCCGCGTCCCCATGGTGGAAGGCGCGACGAGAGTGTGGCCCGCAACGTGCCGATGCCTGGGAACATCGGACCCGATACCGACCACCACCGCCGCTTCCGTTCACGCAGTGGAATCGTCAGGTCCGCCGTGACGCCATCGTCGCGGCGCGCTACGCTGATGTCCGCCAGCGTGAGCGGCTCGAAGACGCCGATGTCGTTGATTCGCGCGAGACTGCGCCGCAGCTGTCCGACGTCGAGCAGGTCGCGCTCGTAGATCGTCATGGCGCGGCGGAGCGTGGAGTCGTTGATCCCGGAGTGGCCGGTGAAGTTGATGCGCCCGACCGCATGAGCGGATCCCACCCAGATGCGCGCGGTCAGGTCCAGCGGCCCGCCCGTACCAGCGGACTCCACTTCGGCAGTGAAATCGAGGCGGCCTTGCGCCTCGGCGCTCCGCCGCAGGTCGAGCAGGCACGCGCACAACTCGTCCACCGCCGAGGGGCCGGAAAAGCGCACCTCGCGCAGAGGAACTGCCGACTGGCCAGCCGCCGCGGCCGGAGCGATGAGGGCCAGGCACAGCGCCAATGCGGCGGATTTCATGTCCCTTCAGTTAGATGTCCCACGTGAGCGTTCGGCCGTTCCGACGGCTCGATTGATGAGTCCCGCGGCCCTATATCGGGCGCGGGACCTTCACTTCGTCGAGTCGGCGTGCTCGGCAGCGACACCAATCACGATGAGAACTGCGTAGTCTTGTTTGTTGCAGCCGTCGACGCGAGGCATCGGGCGCCCTGGTGCCACTCGAAATTCCGCTTTGGGCGCGTTCGCCGGCGAGCATGAATTCGGGCTCGTCGTCGGTGTGTAGCGCGCCGACCGACAGGCCAGGTGCGTCACATCATAGAGCTTTGCCCCGTCACCGAGCTCCCAACGTTGATTACCGTCCTTGTCCGGAGGATGGACGGTCAATACCGTGGTCACCTCGCGGTCGCCCGTGACCAGGTACTTTCGGGAGCAAGCGGGAACGTCGGCTTCTCCATGATGAGGCCGTGCTCCTCCAGCCACCAGTCCTTACTGTCGAACCTCCAGTTGGACGGCGCGACCCCACCCACCTCGATCAACCGTTGATAGCGGGTCAGTGGCACACCTCTGGGACCCGGATCGACACGCCACAGCCCCCACGTTTGTGCGTTGTTCCCGGCTTTCGCCGCTGGATCACCCAACGCCGCGATAGCTGTGGGGCAACCCGCGTGAACTTCGTCTCGTCAACGCCGGCACCGTGAACCGGCGGTGCGAAGGCCATTAACATCCCTACGACGGCTACCGTATGGGTAAGTCACGCATGAGGTCACCTTTCTGCACGTGCGCAACGAGTATAGCGCCGGACGTCCGGGACGGAGTAAACGGCGAAACCGCCGCCTCACACGAGCCAGACATCTACGCACCGCATGCGGGTGATGGCGGACAATCGATCGATGGCGTCTCACGAGCTGTCCATCGTGATTCCGGTGCTCAACGACACCGAGCCGCTGCAACGGCTGCTGACGACCATCCGTGCCGATCCGCGGGTCGACATCGTGGTCGTCAACGGCGGCGCGCCAGAGGATCGGCTGAACGCGATTTGTCGTCGGCCAGACCTCCAGTTGCTGACGTCGGCCCCAGGTCGCGGGCATCAGATGAACGTCGGAGCGTCGGCCGCGGCGGGCCGGTGGATCGTGTTTCTGCACGCCGACACCCGGTTACCGCCCCAGTGGTCCGACGAAATTCGCCGAGCTAGTGCCGATCCGGACAGTGGTTGGCGGCAGCTTTCGATTCCGACTCGATTCCGCCGCGTGGCAGGCGCGGCTGATCGAGCGTGCCGTGGACCGGCGTGTCCGCTGGCTGGACCTCGCGTACGGGGATCAGGCGTTATTCGTTCGTCGCGACGTATTCGACGCGATGGGCGGCTACCGCGAGTGGCCGTTGATGGAGGACGTCGAGTTCGTGCGTCGGCTTCGCCGAGCTGGCAAGTTGTATCACTCGGCGCAACCGGTGCTCACCTCGGCGCGGCGATGGGAGCGCGACGGCTGGTGGCGGAGGAGCGCGAAGAACGTGATGCTCCAAGCCCTCTTCTTCGCTGGAGTGGCGCCGGAGCGGCTGGCGAACTGGTATTCGCATCCACCGCGCCGATCCACACGCGAGGCGCTCGTCGTCATGGCACGCGTCCCGTCCGACAGGCGCGGTAAGTCTCGACTGACCCGCGATCTCGGCGGCGACCATCTCGAGCTGAGACGAGCGCTGCTGCTGGACACGCTCGACGCCGTCCGAGGTGTCGCCGACGCCGATCTGTTCGTCACGTTTGAGCCCGCCGATTCGATCGCCGAAATGCGCGGACTCGTCGGCGACGGAGCCCGGTTGTTTCCGCAGCAGGGCGACACCCTCGGCGATCGGATGCGCAACGCATTCGGACACCTGTTCGCGGCCGGAGTACTCGACGCGTCGTGATGATCGGGTCAGATCTCCCGTCGCTGCCGACCTCCACACCTCGCACAAGCATTCCAATACCTGCGGGACCGGCCGGATGCTCTCGTGATTGGGCCCGCGACCGACGGCGGGTATTACCTGATCGGACTGCGCCGCCCCTGTCCCGCGTTGTTCACGTCGATTGCCTTGAGTACGGCCGACGTGCTGACGACCACAACGAGCATTGCAGAGACGTGCGGTTTGACAGTGTCGTTCGTGTCGCCGTGGCATGACGTCGACACGGTAGACGACCTTCGGCGCGTGCTGCGCGATCCGCACGGCGCGACACAAACGCGCGCATGGGTGACCGCGCACGGGGACCTCGCTGTCCGCGACAGCGCACGCTGACCGCGCCTCTACGGCGCCAGTTCATTGACCGTTGGTGCCGGTCTGTGCGCCTCCGGCTCTCCGTCGCCCGGAAACGCGCGCCATGGCCACTGCGCACCGAAGGGCAGCGCAAAGCTATTCGCGAGTGTCACGTCCGCTGGCGTCGGGTATGCGGGGACGCCAATCGTAATGGCCTGCTGCGGCACGTCCAGCCGCAGCGTGCCATGAAGGTAATCCCACACGGTCAAACCGCTGGACCAGTTCGAATGCGTTTCCTCCGGGACGATGGAATGGTGAATGCCGTGAATACGCGGCGTGACGACGAAGCGAGCCACGAACCTCTCCACGGCAATCGGCAGTTCGACGTTCGAGTGGTGAAACAGGATCGAGAGGAGGAGGAGGTTCTGCCAGATCCGGAGTGCGTCGGGTGGGACGCCGATTGCCGCAATCTGCATCGCGCGCCATGGGACCGAGAGCGCGAGCTCGCCGGCATGAAACCGGAGTGCGGTCGACGCGTCCAGATCGCGATCGGCATGATGAACCAGATGGAATCGCCACAACCAGGGGACGCGGTGCGCGAGCACGTGCCACACATGACATCGTGTAGTCGAGGAGGACGACCGCCAGAATGAGATGCAGCGGCGGTGGCAGGCGACAGACATACAGCAGCCCGCACCGGCGCCGCTCGATCACGTTCGCGAGCGGCTCAACGACAGGTCGTTCGAGCAGATTGACCGTCGCCGCGGCGGCGCCCGCGAACACGATATTGCGCGACACGTGACGCCATTTCGCTTCGCGGACACGCCTCAACGGACGCCGCCGTTCGAGCGCGGTGAGCACCAGAAACGTGCCGCCGACGACGACGGGCGCCAGGACGCGCCACCAGGGCGTGCGGCTCATGAAGCGGCTATTTATCATAGAAGATAGGGCATTGCAGGTGGACATGGTGACGAGTGCGGCGGCCGTCGAGTTGCGACACCTCGATAACCTCTGGATCCAGGTCAGCGGCACCCGCTGCAACATCGAGTGCCGTCACTGTTTCAACAACAGCGGCCCGCGTGAGACCACCTTCGGCCTCATGACGTTGGAGGCGGTAAACCAGGCGATCGCGGCAGCGTCAGCGCGCGGAGTGCGCGAGATCTATTTCACCGGCGGAGAGCCTTTCCTGCATGCGCAGTTGCTCGAGATGGTCGCGTGCGCGTTGACCGTCGCGCCGACGACGGTGCTGACCAATGGCATGCTCATCAGCGATCGGATGGCCGATACGCTCGCGGACCTCGCCATCGCCGCGCGGTACTCGCTGGAGGTGCGAGTCAGTCTCGACGGATACACGGAGCAGACGAACGACGCGATCCGCGGACGTGGTGTGTTCCGCCTCGCGCTCGCCGGCGCGGTCAGGCTTGCGCGGCGCAACCTCCTGCCGATCATCACCATCGTTCGAACGTGGGATGACGCCGACGAGCTCGCGATGCTCGCCGGGTTCACACGGGTGCTGCGCGACGCGGGCGGCGATCGACCGCGCATCAAGGTCCTGCCGGCGTTACCGCTCGGACGCGAGTTGACTCGCATCGCCGGCCTGCAGCGAGACGAGGTGCGTCACAACCGCGATGCTCGACGGCTTCGACCGGGATCTGCTGATGTGCTCGAATTCGCGTCCTGTCACGGACCGCGGCGTATGGGTGTGCCCTTGCTCGTCGAGCAGCCCGATGCGCAACTCGGAATGACGCTGGACGAGGCAGGGAGCTCGCATGAGCTGCGGCACCAGACGTGCGTCACGTGCTGGCGATACGGGACGATCTGCGGCAATGTCAGCGCGGACATCGAAGGTCCTGACATCACGCCGGCGCCGGTGGCGCGGTGACACGGTTCGCGCTGATCGGCGGCATCTACAGTAACTGGCGCGCGCTCGAGACGACGCTCTCGGACATCGCGCGGCGACAGGTAGATGCCACATTCTGCCTCGGCGATCTCGGCGCCTTCGGACCGTATCCGGACCGGGTGTTTCCACTGCTGCAACAGGCGGGCGTGTTGTGCCTGCAGGGAAATTATGACAATTCGCTGGCCAGCGGGCTCGCCGATTGCCAGTGCGGCTATACCGACCCGCGCGACAACCACTTTGCGCGTCTGAGCTACGACTACACGTTCCGGAATACGTCGCCCGCACACAAAGCGTGGCTCGGCACGTTACCGATGTCGCGGCGGCTTGATGTGAACGGGACGCGGCTGCTCCTGTGCCATGGGTCTCCGCGCAAGATCAACGAGTTTCTGTGGGAATCCACCAGCCCGGACGGGTTCCTCGCATATCTGCTCGACGAAGCCGTTGTGGACGTGCTGTGCGTCACGCACACCGGCATCAAGTGGCATCGCGATCTTGGCGACGGGCGTCACGTTGTCAACGTCGGAGTGCTCGGTCGACCGGAAAACGACGGCACGCCCCGGGTGTGGTACGCGCTGCTCACGATCGGTGACGCCGTCGACGTGGAATTCATTCCCGTCCAGCATGACCACGAGGCGCTGCGCGGCAGATATGGACGCCGAGCGGCTGCCCGGCGAGTTCATCGAGACGATCCTCTCCGGCTGGTGGACCACCTGTCTCGAAGTGCTGCCGCAGAAAGAGCGCGCACGGGGACGTTTCTGACGGAGTCGGACGCGCCCTGATGGAGTCAGCCGACCGAGTGGCGTGAGCGATAACAGC
>ERZ1370068.1500-contig-11398_pt1 | contig 28940 bp, 30 predicted proteins | sample MGYA00561227_ERZ1370068 | MGnify/ENA primary metagenome ERZ1370068 (study PRJEB38410, sample SAMEA6850437) | metagenome | study: Metagenomic assessment of the ecological functions of the soil: analysis of the soil microbiota associated with the...
GCCATCCGGTACGGATTCGCGAGCATCTTCGCGGCGACCTCCATGAACGCCTTGCCGATCCCGAGCTCGTACGGCGACGAGCGATTGGCCGGATTTCGCCTGGCGCGCGGCGAAGTCGCCGATCACCTTCGCGCTCTTCTCGGCGGCGGTGCGCAGCGATTCGGCGAGGGCCGCGGGATCGTGGGACGGGGCCGGCGCGGCATCCGGCGCGGCGCGGGTCTTGGCGGTAGCGGACATGGTGGTGGCTTTCTTGGACGGCGTAGACGCGACGACAGATTATCCTACGGACGGCGCGAATCGTATTCGATGCCGTCCGCATCGACGCGGCGCTCGAGCTTCGCGGCCGCGCCAGAGAAAGTTGAGATGGGCGATCGCCTCGCCCATGGCGAAGTAGCGCTGCTGGAGGTCGAGCTCGCGGCGGAAGAGCACCGGAACGAGATCGGCCGCGCAGAGCGGCGCGGCGGCCGAGCGCACCGCGTCGTCGAGCTCGGCGGAGCCTTCGCGCTCGTGGTGCGCGCGGAGCTGCGCCACGCGCAGCGGGAATGCCCGCGGAACGGCAGGCCGTGCGACGGCAGCACCAGGGTCTCGCTCGGCAGGTCAGTGAAGGACGCGGCGAGCGAATCGAGGAAGCGCCGGAGCGGATCGCCGTCGGGATCGACGGCGGTACGCTGACGTTGGTGGATATCTCTCGGCAGCAGCATGTCGCCGGAGATGAGCACGCCACGCTCCGCGCAGTAGAGCGATGCGTGCTCCGGCGAATGCCCGTGGCCGTCGATGACCCGCCAGGCCGTGTCGCCCGCCTGCCTGTACATCGCCGCCCAGCATCCGATCGAACGATTGCGGCAGGTCCGGGCACGCCGCGCCGGTACGGCGTTGCCGCGCTTGCCCGAGCGCGGCCACGTCGGCTTCCGGGCATGCCGTGGCGGCGAAAGAGGTCGATCGTCGCTTCCGTCGTATAGCCGCCGAGCTCGCCTGCGACGGCGTGGCGCGGTCAGGTACTCGGCGTGAGTCATCGCGACCGGCGCGTCGAACCGCGCCGAGAGCCACGCGCGCGTTGCCGACATGGTCGGGATGGTAGTGCGTCGCGATGATGCGCCGGATCGGCATCGATGCGAGCGTGGTCGCGATGTGGCGCTCCCAGAGCGTGCGCGGTCGGCGAGATCGCCGATAGCCGCAATCGACGAGCGTGGCAGCCGCCGTCGGCTCCGGGGAGCAGCCAGAGATTGATGTGGTCGAGCGCGAACGGCAGCGGCATCCGCAGCCAGAGCACGCCCGGGCGCGATCTCGACCACGTGCGCCCGGCGCGGGGGCGCGGCGACGGGTAGACGAGGACGTCGGCGAGAGGGCGGCGGACATGGATGGGCTCTCGCAAGCGCCGGCGGAAGGGAGGACTTTTGTGCGACGCAGCATCGTCGGGGAAACCCCGAGGCTGTCAAGCCGATATGCTATCGTGACAGACCGTCGCCCGATGCGCATTTCGCGCGCCGCCGCGCTCCGATGTCCGCCGTCAATGCCCCCGGGGGCCACGCCAAGCCGACCGCTGCCGAGCGGACGGGCGCCACGTATTCCATTTCCGAGCTCGCGCAGGAATTCGCGCTGACGACCCGCGCGATCCGCTTTTACGAGGACGAGGGCCTGCTCGCGCCCCGGCGGCGCGGGCTTCGCGCGGATCTACGGCGAGCGCGAGCGCACGCGGATCAAGCTGATCCTGCGCGGCAAGCGGCTCGGACTCGCGCTGTCCGAGATCCGCGAGCTTTTCGACATCTACGCGACCGCCGGCAACGAGCGGGCGCAGCTCGACCAAATTCCTGCAGATGCTCGCCGAACGGCGCGCGATGCTCCACCAGCAGCGTGAGGACATCGACGCCGTGCTGGCCGAGATCGCGTTCATCGAGCGCGACTGCCGCCGGCGGCTGAAGCTCGAGGCGCCGCCGCGGCAGCGCCCGCCGAGCGATGCGGCTGAACCTCGCGGCGCATTGACGTTTACGTAAACGTAATGTACGGTCGAGCGCGTGCTAGGCTCGCCCGGCCACCGGCAGACGCAACGGACGATTCCGCGACCGCGCGAGGCGTGACGATGCAGGACTTTCCCGCCATCGACTTCCACCACGGCGACACGATCGACATGCTGCGCGCGACCGTCCGGCAATTCGCCGCCGACGAGATCGCGCCGCGCGCGGCCGAGATCGACCGCGCCAACGCAGTTTCCGCCGGACCTCTGGCGCAAGATGGGCGACCTGGGCCTGCTCGGCATCACCGTCGACGAGGAGTACGGCGGCACGGCGATGGGCTACCTCGCGCACGTGATCGCGATGGAGGAGGTGAGCCGCGCGTCGGCGGCGGTCGGCCTCTCGTACGGCGCGCATTCGAACCTCTGCGTCAACCAGATCCAGCGCAACGGCACGCCGACGCAGAAGCGCAAGTACCTGCCGAAGCTCGTCTCGGGCGAGCACGTGGGCGCGCTCGCGATGAGCGAGCCCGGCGCGGGCTCCGACGTCGTGTCGATGCGGCTGCGCGCCGAGCGCAGCGGCGATCGCTACGTCCTGAACGGCAGCAAGATGTGGATCACCAACGGCCCGGACGCCGACACGCTCGTCGTCTACGCGAAGACCGATGCGACGGCGGGCCGCGCGGCATCACCGCGTTCCTGATCGAGCGCGGCATGAAGGGATTCTCGACCGCGCAGAAGCTCGACAAGCTCGGCATGCGCGGCTCGAACACCTGCGAGCTCGTGTTCGACGGACTGCGAGGTGCCCGTCGGAGAACGTGCTCGGCGCAGGAGGGCCGCGGCGTCAACGTGCTGATGAGCGGGCTCGACTACGAGCGCGCGGTGCTCGCCGGCGGCTCGCTCGGCATCATGGCCGCGTGCCTCGACGTCGTGCTGCCCTACGTCCACGAGCGCACGCAGTTCGGCCAGCCGATCGGCGAGTTCCAGCTGATGCAGGGCAAGCTCGCCGACATGTACACGACGCTCAACGCCGCGCGCGCGTACGTCTACGCGGTCGCGCAGGCGCTGCGACCGCGGCGAGACGACGCGCAAGGACGCCGCGGGCGCGATCCTCTTCGCGAGCGAGAACGCGACGCGGATGGCCGGCGAGGCGATCCAGTGCCTCGGCGGCAACGGCTACATCAACGACTATCCGACCGGCCGGCTGTGGCGCGACGCCAAGCTCTACGAGATCGGCGCCGGGACACTCGGAGATCCGCCGGATGCTGATCGGCCGCGAGCTCTTCAACGAGACCAAATGACGTCGACGGAACGATCGTCCGGAGATCCGTGCTGAACGATCCGATCGTCATCGTCGGCGCGGCGCGCACGCCGATGGGCGCGTTCTCAGGCGATTTCGCTTCGCTTGCCGCGAGCGATCTCGGCGCGGTCGCGATCAAGGCGGCGATCGAGCGCGCGGGCATCGCGCCCGAGGACGTGCGACGAAGTGATCATGGGCAACGTGCTGCCGGCGGGCCAGGGCCAGGCGCCGGCGCGGCAGGCGTCGCTCAAGGCCGGCGTGCCGCTCGCCGTCGGCTGCACGACCGTCAACAAGATGTGCGGATCGGCGATGAAGGCGGCGATGCTCGCGCACGACCTGATCGTCGCCGGCTCGGCGGACATCGTGGTCGCCGGCGGCATGGAGAGCATGACCAACGCGCCGTACCTGATGCCGAAGGCGCGCGCCGGCTACCGGATGGGCCACCAGGCGGTCTACGACCACATGTTCCTCGACGGCCTCGAGGACGCCGTACGACAAGGGCCGGCTGATGGGGACGTTCGCCGAGGACTGCGCGACGACGTACGCGTTCACGCGCGAGGCGCAGGACGCCTTCGCGCTGACGTCGCTCTCGCGCGCGCTCGCCGCCAACAACGACGGGACGTTCGCGTGGGAGACCGCGCCGGTGACCGTGACCGGCAAGAAGGGCGACGTCGTGATCGACCAGGACGAGCAGCCGGCGAAGGCGTCGCCCGACAAGGTGCCGCTGCTGAAGCCGGCGTTCCGCAAGGACGGCACGGTGACCGCGGCGAACTCGAGCTCGATCTCCGACGGCGCGGCGGCGCTGGTGCTGATGCGCCGCTCGACCGCCGAGAAGCGCGGGCTCGTGCCGCTCGCGGTGATCGTCGGCCACGCGACGCATGCGCAGGAGCCGGGACTGTTCACGACCGCGCCGGTCGGCGCGATCGCGAAGCTCTACGAGAAGACCGGCTGGACGACGCAAGGACGTCGACCTGTTCGAGATCAACGAGGCGTTCGCCGTCGTCACGATGGCGGCGATGAAGGAGCACGGCATCGCGCACGACAGCGTCAACGTGCACGGCGGCGCGTGCGCGCTCGGCCATCCGATCGGCGCGTCCGGGCGCGCGGATCCTCGTGACGCTGCATCGGCGCGCTGCGGAAGCAGCGGCAAGAAGCGCGGCGTCGCGAGCGCTTTGCATCGGCGGCGGCGAAGCGACCGCGATGGCGATCGAGCTGTACGCACTAGTGTCGTGACGACCTGCCCACCGATGCTGCCGAGCCTCGACACCTGGCTCCTGTTCTGCCTTCGCGTGCGTCGCGCTCGTCGCTGACGCCGGGGCCGAACATCGCTCTACCTCGTTTCGCGCACGCTGGCGCAGGGCGCGCGCCGCGGGCTTCGTCTCGCTCGGCGGGACGTCGTCCGGCTTCGTCGTGCACATGCGCTCGCGGCGGCGCTCGGATTGTCGGCGCTCCTCGCTCGCCGTGCCGCTCGCTTACGACGCGGTGCGCTGGGCCGGCGCGGCGTACCTCGCTGTGGCTCGCCGTGGCGACGTGTGCGCACCGGCGGCGACGGCGCGGCCGCGGACGCTGCGCGCCGCGGCGCTGCCGAGCGGCGCCGCAGACTCTTCCGGACAGGGCTTGCTGACCGCGCATCCTCAATCCGAAGGTCGCGCTTGTTCCAGCTCGCGTTCTTTCCGCAATTCGTCGACGCCCGCGCGCGGCAGCGTGCTCGCTGCAGAGCGCTGGTGCTCGGCCGCGACGCAGATCGTCGATCGTCGTCGCCGGCGACTCGCTGTTCGTGCTTGCGGCGGCGCGCGTCGCGCCGCTGGTTCGCCGCGCGTCCGGGCTGGGGCGCTCGGCGCAGCGCTGGCGCTCGCCAGCGTGTTCGCCGGCATCGCGGCGCAGCTCGCGTCGGCGATCGGCCGATGAGCGCGCTGGCCGTCACCGATGCGCGCCGCGAGCGCGCGCACGCAGTGCCGCAGCGCGCCTGATGCTGCTCGACCGAAGAGCAGCGCCTCGATCCGCGACACGATGCGCGTCGTTCGCGCAGACGGAGCTCGCGCCGAATGCCGCGCGCTGGGACCGCGAGCACCACTTCCCGCGCGAAGCGCTGCATGCGCTCGGCGCGCTCGGCGCGCTGGGCATGGTCGTGCCCGAGCGCTGGGGCGGCGCCGGCGATGGACTACGTGTCGCTCGCCGTCGCGCTGGAGGAGATCGCGGCCGGCGACGGCGCGACGTCGACGATCGTCAGCGTGCAGAACTCGGTGGTCTGCGGTCCGATCAACGCGTTCGGCACCGACGCGCAGAAGGAGAAGTATCTGCAGCCGCTCGCGCGCGGCGAGCAGCTCGGCTGCTTCTGCCTCACCGAGCCGCACGTCGGGTCCGATGCCGGCGCGATCGCGACCCGCGCCGAGCGGCGACGGCGATCGCTAGGTGCTGAACGGCGTCAAGCAGTTCATCACGACCGGCAAGAACGCCGATGTCGCCGATCGTGTTCGCGGTGACCGACAAGGCGGCGGGCAAGAAGGGCATCTCGGCGTTCATCGTCGAGACGACGACGCCGGGCTACGTCGTCGCGCGCGTCGAGGAAAAGCTCGGCCAGCGCGCGTCCGACACCGCGCAGATCGTGTTCGAGAACTGCCGCGTGCCCGCGGCGAACCTGCTCGGACGCGAAGGCGAGGGCTACCGGATCGCGCTCGCGAATCTCGAGGCCGGCCGCATCGGCATCGCGGCGCAGGCGGTCGGCATGGCGCGCGCGGCGTTCGAGGCGGCGCTCGCCTACGCGCGCGAGCGGACGAGCTTCGGCAAGCCGATCGTCGAGCATCAGGCGGTCAACTTCAAGCTCGCCGACATGGCGACCGCAGATCGAGGCGGCGCGGCAGCTGGTGCTGGCACGCGGCGGCGCTGCGCGATGCCGGCGAGCCCTGCCTCAAGGAAGCGTCGATGGCGAAGCTCTTCGCCTCCGAGATGGCCGAGCGCGTGTGCTCCGACGCGATCCAGATCCACGGCGGCTACGGCTACGTCGCCGACTTTCCGGTCGAGCGGATCTACCGCGACGTGCGCGTCTGCCAGATCTACGAAGGCACGAGCGAGATCCAGCGGCTCGTCATCGGCCGCGCGCTCGCCGGCTGAAGCTCGACGCACGGAGGACACCGATGGCGGCACCGATCGACTTCTATTTCGACTTCTCGTCGCCGTACGGCTATCTCGCCGCGCAGAAGATCGAGGCGCTCGCGGCGAAATACGGCCGCGCGGTGGACTGGCACCCGGTGCTGCTCGGCGTCGATCTTCAAGCAGACGGGCGACGGCGCCGCTGACGATGATTCCGCTCAAGGGCGACTACTCGCGGCGCGACTTCGAGCGCAGCGCGCGCTTTCACGGCATCGCGGATTCCGCATGCCGCCGAAGTTTCCGATCGCGACGCCAGGCGCCGGCGCGGATCGTGCTCTGGCTCAAGGCGCGCGATCCGGCGCTTGCGGCGCGCGTCGTCGAAGGCGCTCTATCGCGCGTTCTTCGTCGACGGGCGTCGACATCTCCGACCCGGACTGCGGCGGCGTCCGTCGCGGCGCGAGAGGGCGTCGATGCGCGGCGGCGCGCGCGCGGCGATCGACGATCCGGCGATCAAGGATGCGCTGAAGCGCGAAGTCGAGCAGGCGATCGCGCGCGGCGTGTTCGGCTCGCCGTTCATCGTCGTCGACGGCGAGCCGTTCTGGGGGCTCGACCGCTTCGACCAGGTCGAGCGCTGGCTCGCGACCGGCGGGTTCTGACGATCGGGAGCTTCGACGATGGCCGAATACACGCTGCTACTGCTTCGCGCAATCGGGCAACGCCTACAAGCCGGCGCTGGCGCTCGAGCTCGCCGGCGCCGACTGGGCGCCGCGGTTCGTCGACTACTTCAACGGCGAGACGCGCACGCCGGCCTATCGCGCGATCAACGTGATGGGCGAAGTGCCGGTGCTCGAGCATCGCGGCGCAGCGCTGTGCGCAATCGGGCGTCATCCTCGACTATCTCGCCGAAACGCTCGGCCGATTCGGCGCCGGCCGACGACGCCGAGCGCCGCGAGATCCTGCGCTGGCTCCTCTTCGACAACCACAAGCTGACGAGCTACACGGCGACCTACCGCTTCATGCGCGCGTTCGTCGAAGGATCCCGACCCCGCGGTGCTGGCGGAGTTTCGCCGGCGCGCCGAGACGGCGTGGGGCGTGCTCGACGCGCATCTCGACGGGCGCAGCTACGTCGTCGCGCGACCGGCTGACGATCGCCGATCTCTCGCTCGTGCGGCTACCTGTTCTTCGACGACGAGATCGGCGTCGACTGGAACGCGTATCCTGCGATCCGCGACTGGCTCGACGCGGATCCGAGCGAGCCGCGCTGGGCACCCGTACGCTGATGCCGGGCATCCGTGCCGACGCACTGACGTGACGTCCGCGCGCACTCGCCGTCGGCACGCGTCGCATCGGCGCGCGGAGCCGACATGACCGGCATCCACGACCTCGGCTCTGTTCATCGCGGCCGGGTCTGCTGCTCAACGTCACGCCCGGGCCCGACATGGCGTACATCGCCGCGCGCGCGCGCGGCCGGCGGGTTTCGCGCCGGCGTCGCGGCGACGCTCGGCATCACCGCGGGCTGCGTCGTGCACACGCTCGCCGCGGCGGCCGGACTCTCGGTGCTGCTCGCGACCTCCGCGGCCGCGTTCGAGCGTCGTCAAGTGGTGCGGCGCCGCGTATCTGCTCTACGCCGGCGTCCGCGCTCGTCGCCGCGAGCGCTGCGTCCGCCGCGCGAGCGACGCCGCAGCGGCGCTGCTGCCGCCCGCGCGCCGCCACGCGCGGATCTTCCGCGAGGCGTTCGTCATCAACGTGTTCAATCCGAAGGTCGCGCTGTTCTTCCTCGCGTTCCTGCCGCAGTTCATCGACGCCGGCGCGCCGTCGAAGGCGCTCGCGTTCGTCGCGCTCGGCTGTCTGTTCAATTTCAACAGCCTGTTCGTCAACCTGCCCGTCGCCTGGCTCGCGGCGCGCGCCGGCGGCCGCGTGCGCGCGCATGCGATCGCGCGGCGCGCTGGCTGACCGGCGCCGTCGGTGCGCTGTTCGTGCTGCTCGCCGCGCGTCTCGCGACGCTCGAACGCAGCCTGACGCACGCGACGCGACCCGCATGCCCGTGCATCGAATCGAAGCTCGACCCGCGCGACGCGACGTTCGCGAGGAACCGCGACGCGCATGGCGGCGCTGGTCGCGGACCTGCGCGCGAAGGTCGCGCGCATCGAGCAGGGCGGCGGCGAGGCCGCGCGCGCGAAGCACGTCGCGCGCGGCAAGCTGCTGCCGCGCGAGCGCGTGCGCGCGCTGCTCGATCCCGGCTCGCCGTTCCTCGAGCTCTCGCAGCTCGCCGCGCACGGCATGTACGACGACAACGATCGCCGCCGCCGGCATCATCACCGGCATCGGCCGCGTCGCCGGGCCGCGAATGCGTGATCGTCTGCAACGACGCGACGGTCAAGGGCGGCACGTACTACCCGCTGACGGTCAAGAAGCACCTGCGCGCGCAGGAGATCGCGCGCGAGAACCGCCTGCCGTGCATCTACCTCGTCGACTCCGGCGGCGCGAACCTGCCGAACCAGGATCGACGTGTTCCCCGACCGCGATCACTTCGGCCGCATCTTCTACAACCAGGCGACGATGTCGGCGCGAGGGCATTCCGCAGATCGCCGTCGTGATGGGCTCGTGCACGGCGGGCGGCGCGTACGTGCCGGCGATGTCCGACGAGTCGATCATCGTCAAGGAGCAGGGCACGATCTTCCTCGGCGGCCCGCCGCTCGTGAAGGCGGCGACCGGCGAGATCGTCACCGCGGAGGAGCTGGGCGGCGCCGACGTGCACACGCGCGTGTCCGGGCGTCGCCGACCATTTCGCGCTGGACGATCACCACGCGCTCGCGATCGCGCGCCGGATCGTCGGCAACCTCAACCGCGCCGAAGCGCGCTGCGATCGACGCTCGCGAGCCGCGTCGCCGCCGCGGTTCGACGCCGACGAGATCTACGGCGTCATCAGCGCCGACATCACGCAAGCCCTACGACGTGCGCGAGGTGATCGCGCGCATCGTCGACGGCAGCGAGTTCGACGAATTCAAGGCGCGCTACGGCACGACGCTCGTCACCGGCTTCGCGCGGATCTGGGGCTATCCGGTCGGCATCGTCGCCAACAACGGCATCCTGTTCTCCGAATCGGCGCTGAAGGGCGCGCACTTCATCGAGCTCTGCGCGCAGCGCAGGATCCCGCTCGTGTTCCTGCAGAACATCACCGGCTTCATGGTCGGCAAGAAATACGAGGCGGGCGGCATCGCGCGCGACGGCGCGAAGATGGTCACCGCCGTGTCGTGCGCGCAGGTGCCGAAGTTCACGGTGATCATCGGCGGCAGCTACGGCGCCGGCAACTACGGCATGTGCGGCCGCGCGTTCGGCCCGCGCTTCCTGTGGATGTGGCCCAACGCGCGGATCTCGGTGATGGGCGGCGAGCAGGCGGCGATCGTGCTCGCGACGGTGCGCCGCGACGCGATCGAGGCGAAGGGCGGCGCGTGGAGCGCCGAGGACGAGGAGGCGTTCCAGCGCGCCGATCCGCGCGCAGTACGAGCAGGAAGGGCATCCGTATTTCGCGAGCGCGCGCCTGTGGGACGACGGCATCATCGATCCGGCGGACACGCGCCGGGTGCTCGGGCTCGCGATCTCGGCGTCGCTCAACCGGCCGATCGAGGCCACGAAGTTCGGCGTGTTCCGGATGTGAGGTCGAGCCATGACCCGAGCGAAGACCACGGCAGCGAAACGGCGAAGGTGCCGCCGCGGCGGCGCGAGCCGCACGCGCGACGAAGTCGCGCCGCTACGCGACGATCGCAGTCGACGTGCGCGAATCGGTCGCGCTCGTCGTGCTCGCGCGGCCCGAGGTGCACAACGCGTTCGACGCGACGCTGATTCGCGGAGTTGACGCAGGCGCTCGCAGCGCTCGACGCGCGACGCGAGCGTGCGCGCCGTCGTGCTGCTGGGCGAGGGCAGGAGCTTCTGCGCCGGCGCCGACCTCAACTGGATGAAGGAAATGGCGGGCTACGACGCCGCCGAGAACCTCGCCGACGCGACGGCGCTGGCGGCGATGCTGCGCACGCTCTACATGCTCGGCAAGCCGACGATCGCCCGCGTGCACGGCTCGGCGTTCGGCGGCGGCGTCGGCCTCGTCGCGTGCTGCGACATCGCCTTCGCCGCGCAGGACGCGACGTTCTCGCTCTCGGAGGCGAAGCTCGGACTCATCCCCGCGACGATCGCGCCCTATGTCGTCGAGGCGATCGGCGCGCGGCAGGCGCGGCGCTATTTCCTCTCGGCCGAGCGCTTCACCGCAGCGGAGGCGTTCCGGATCGGGCTCGTGCACGACATCTATCCGCTCGCCGAGCTCGACGGCAGGATCAACGAGCTCCTCGGGCGCGCTGCTCGTCGCGGGCCCGCGGGCGCAGGCCGAGTGCGAAGGCGCTGATCCGCGCGGTCGCGTCGCCGGCCGATCGACGACGCGTGATCGCGGACACGGCGGCGCGCATCGCGCGGGTGCGCGGATCGGCGGAAGGCAAGGAAGGCGTCGCGGCGTTCCTCGGACAAGCGCGCGCCGGCGTGGGTGCCGGTCGCTGCGTGAGCCCTGAAGCGCATGAGCGCGCATGACCGCGGCCTCGCGACATGTTCGACACGTGGCAGCTGGTCGCGCTGGCGGCGGCGTGTCGGCTGGGCGAGCGGGATCCGGCTCTATGCGGTGCTGTTCATCGTCGGCGGACTGGGCTACCTCGGCTGGGTCGATCTGCCGGGCGGGCTTGCTGCGCTCGCGCATCCGTGGGTGCTCGCGGCGTCCGGGTTCATGTTCTGCGTCGAGTTCTTCGCCGACAAGATTCCCGGCGTCGATACGGTGTGGGACGTCGTGCACACGTTCATCCGCATTCCCGCGGGCGCGGCGCTCGCGGCGAGCGTGTTCGGCGATTCGACGGCGGCGGCGACGCTCGCGGCGGCGATCCTCGGCGGGTCGCTCGCCGCAGGCAGTCACTTCGCCAAGGCCGGCAGCCGCGCGGTGATCAACACGTCGCCGGAGCCGTTCTCGAACTGGGCGGCGTCGTTCGGCGAGGACCTCGCGGTCGGAACCGTGCTGTGGCTCGCGTTCGCGCATCCGATCGCCGCGCTGATCGTGCTCGCGCTGCATCGTTCTGCTGATGATCTGGCTCATCCCGAAGGTCTGGCGCTTCATCCGGACGCTGGTCGCGCAAGGCTGACCGGGGCGGGCGCGCACGGTCGGGGCGACCGACGGGCCACGGCGCCGATGTTTGACAAGATCCTCATCGCCAATCGCGGCGAAATCGCGCTGCCGCGTCGCGCGCACGGCGCGGCGGATGGGCATCCGCACCGTCGCCGTCTATTCCGACGCCGATGCCGACGCGCTGCACGTCGCGGTCTGCGACGAGGCGTACCGGCTCGGTCCGCCGCCGCCGCGCGAGAGCTATCTCGACGGCGAGGCGATCATCGCGATCGCGCGCGAAGACCGGCGCGCAGGCGATCCATCCGGGCTACGGCTTCCTGTCGGAGAACGAGCGCTTCGCCGCGGACTGCGCGCGCGCGGGCATCGTGTTCATCGGCCCGCCGCCCGCGGCGATCGCGGCGATGGGCTCGAAGTCGGCGGCGAAGACGCATCATGGGCAAGGCCGGCGTGCCGCTCGTGCCCGGCTATCACGGCGACGACCAGGACCCGCGGCTCCTCGCGCGCGAAGCCGGCGACGATCGGCTACCCGGTGCTGATCAAGGCGACCGCCGGCGGCGGCGGCAAGGGCATGAAGATCGTCGAGCGCGCCGCCGACTTCGCCGCGGCGCTCGCGTCGCGCGCAGCGCGAGGCGCAAGCCGGCTTCGGCGACGACCGCGTGCTGATCGAGAAATACCTGACCGCGCCGCGCCACATCGAGATCCAGGTGTTCGCCGACACGCACGGCAACGCGGTCTACCTGTTCGAGCGCGATTGCTCGGTGCAGCGCCGCCACCAGAAGGTGCTCGAGGAGGCGCCGGCGCCCGGCATGACGCCCGAGCATCGCGCGCGCGATGGGCGACGCCGCGGTCGCGGCGCGCAAAGGCGATCGGCTACGTCGGCGCGGGCACCGTCGAGTTCATCGCCGCGGACTCGTTCGCGCGCGACGGCGCGTTCTACTTCATGGAGATGAACACGCGGCTGCAGGTCGAGCACCCGGTCACCGAAATGATCACCGGCGTGGACCTCGTCGAATGGCAGCTGCGCGTCGCCGCGGGCGAGCCGCTGCCGACGCGAGCAGGACGAGCTCGCGATCGCGCGGTCACGCGATCGAGGCGCGCATCTACGCCGAGGATCCCGAGCGCGGCTTCCTGCCGTCGATCGGCACGCTCGCGCATCTGCGCGCGCCGGCCGAGCGGGCCGGCGTGCGCGTCGACACCGGCGTGCGCGCGGGCGACGCGATCACGCCGTATTACGATCCGATGATCGCCAAGCTGATCGTCCACGGCGAGGATCGCGCGCGCGGCGCTCGCGCCGGCTCGCGCGACGCGCTCGCCGACGTACGAGATCGTCGGCGTCGCGACCAACGTCGCCTTCCTGCGGCGCGTCGTTGCGCATCGAGGCGTTCGCGTCCGGCGCAGCGTCGACACCGGGCCTCATCGCGCGCACACCACGCGGCGCTGTTTCCGCCGCGCGTCGCCGGTCGCCGCCGACGCGCTGCTCGCCGCCGCGCTGGCCGAGACGCTGGCGCTCGTCGCGGAGCGCGCGGCGCGCGGCGCGCGCGTCAGGCGATCCGCATTCGCCGTGGCACGCGGTCGATCCGTGGTGGCCGAACAGCGCGCAGCCATGCGATCTCGCTTCACGTTCGCCGACGGCGAACGGCGCGCGTACGCGCTCGCGGTGCGCCGCGACGGCGCGGCATGGCGCGTGACGCTGCCGACCGGCGAGATCGACGGCGCGCGTGATCGAGCGCGACGGTCGGCTCGTCATCGCGACGCCCGGCGCGGAGTTCGACGGCGACCGTCGTGCGGCGACGGCGAGCGAGCGGCACGTGTTCTGTCACGGCGAAGCAGCGCAAGCTCGTGCTCGTCGATCCGCTCGCGCACGCCGGCGACGAGGAGGCGCACGGCGGGCACCTGACGGCGCCGATGTCGGGCACGGTCGTCGCGGTGCTGGTCAAGGCCGGCGACAGCGTCGCGCAGCGGCGCGCCGCTGATGATCCTCGAGGCGATGAAGATGGAGCACACGATCGCCGCGCCCGGCGCCGGGCGTCGTCGCCGCGGTCAACTTCCGCGCCGGCGATCGCGTGAAGGAAGGCGCGGATCTCGTCGACATCGACGACGACGTGAGCGGTCGACGCCCGGTGGATGAAGATCCTGCTGCAGTCGCCCGCGCGACGACGCCGACGCATGGCGCGCAGCGCGCTCGCCGCGGCGCTGCCCGAGGCGACGATCGCCGTGTGGCCCGATGCGCCTGCCGGATCCCGATTACGCGCTCGTCTGGCAAGCCGCCGGCCGAGCTCTTCGCGCGCGTCGCGGCCGACGCGGGCGATCTTCAATCTCGGCGCCGGCGTCGATGCGCTGCTCGCGCGTGCCGACGCTGCCGCGATGACGTGCCGGTGATCCGCCTCGAGGATGCGGGGATGGCCGAGCAGATGGCGGAGTACGTGACGCTCGCCGTGCTCGCGCGCGTACCGCGAGTCGGACGCGTATGCGCGCGCAGCAGCGCGACGGCCGCTGGCAGCCGCGGCCGCGGCTCGCGAAGTCGCGATTCGGCGTCGGCATCCTGGGCTTCGGCGTGCTCGGGCAGGCGGTCGCGGCGGCGCTCGCGCCGTTCGGCTTTCCGCTCCGCGCATGGAGCCGCGCGCGCAAGACGTTGCCGGGCGTCGAGTCGTTCGCCGGGCTCGCCGAGCTGCGACGCGTTCCTCGCGACGTCGCGCACGTGCTCGTCTGCCTGCTGCCGTCGACGCCGGAGACGCGCGGACCTGCTCGACCGCGCGAGCGCTGTCGCAGCTGCCGCGCGGCGCGCATCTCGTCAACGTCGCGCGCGGCGACATCGTCGTCGACGCGGATCTGGTCGCGCTGCTCGACGACGGTCATCTCGCCGGCGCGACGCTCGACGTGTTCCGCGAGGAGCCGCTGCCCGCCGGACGCATCCGTTCTGGCATCATCCGCGGATCACGCTGACGCCGCACGCGTCGGCGGTGACGCGTGATCGAAGACTCCGTCGCGCAGATCGCCGCGAAGATCCGGCGGCTCGAGCGCGGCGAGCCGGTGACCGGCGTCGTCGATCGCGCCCGCGGCTACTGACGACCGCATCGCGAACGTCATGACGCGCAACGCCACGCTGCCGCGCAGCGGTCCGCCTGGTCGAAGTCGGGCCGCGCGACGGCCTGCAGAACGAGAAGGCGATCGTGCCGACCGACGTCGAAGGTCGCGCTGATCGATCGCGCTTGACGGACGCGGGCTTTCCGGCGATCGAGGCGACGGCGTTCGTGTCGCCGAAGTGGGTGCCGCAGATGGCGGACGCGCGCCGACGTGATGGCGCGCATCCGCCGCAAGCCGGGCGTCCGCTATCCGGTGCTGACGCCCGAACATCAAGGGCTTCGACGCGGCGCTCGCCGCGAAAGCCGACGAGGTCGCGGTGTTCGTCGCCGCGTCGGAGACGTTCTCGCAGCAAGAACATCAATTGCAGCGATCGCCGAGAGCCTCGAGCGCGCGCGGCCGATCTTCGCGGCGGCGGCGGCGCACGGCGTCCGCGTGCGCGGCTACATCTCGTGCGTGCTCGGCTGTCCGTACGAGGGCGACGTCGATCCGGCGAAGGTCGCGGAGGTCGCCGAAGCGCTCTATCGCGATGGGCGCGTACGAGGTCTCGCTCGGCGACACGATCGGCGTCGGCACCGCGGGCAAGACCGCAGGCGCTGTTCGACGCGCGTCGCCGAGCGCGTCCCGATGAGCGCGCTCGCCGGTCATTTCCACGACACCTACGGCCAGGCGCTCGACCAACGTCTACGCGGCGATGGAAATGGGCGTCGCGACGTTCGACTGCTCGGTCGCGGGCTCGGCGGCTGCCCGTATGCGAAGGGCGCGACCGGCAACGTCGCGAGCGAGGACGTCCTCTACCTGCTGAACGGGCTCGGCATCGAGACCGGCGTCGACCTGACGAAGCTGCGCGCCGCGGGCCAGCGTCATCTCGGATGTCCTCGGCCGCGCCGCCGCGTGTCGCGCGTCGCGCGCGCGCTCGCGACGCCGAAAGTCGTTCGCAGCGGCGCGACGTGACGCGATGCCGCGCATCCGCTCCGTGCCGAGGCCGCGGATCGGCGTGCCGTCGCCCTGCATCAGCGTGTGCGAGATGGACGCGCGAGCGGCGTCTGTGCCGCGGCTGCTTCCGCACGCTCGACGAGATCGCCGCCTGGGGCACGCTCGACGCCGACGCGAAGCGCGCGCGTGCTGGCCGCGCTGCCCGCGCGGCGCAGCGCGATCGCGGCGGATCGCGATGATCGCCGACTGGTACTTCGATTTCGTCTCGCCGTTCGCGTACCTGCAGAGCGAGCAGCTCGCCTCGCTCGCGCCGCGGGTCTCGCATCCGCTATCGCCCGGTGCTGTTCGCCGGGCTGCTCGGCGCGAACGGCCAGAAGGGCCCGGCCGAGATTGCCGCGAAGCGCGCGTTCACCTACCGCTTCTGCCTCTGGCAGGCGAAGGCGCTCGGCATCCCGCTGCAAGTTCCCGCCCGAGCATCCGTTCAATCCGCTGCCGCTGCTTGCGCCTCGCGATCGCCTGCGACTGCACGGCCGACGCCGTGCATCGGATCTTCCGCTTCGTCTGGCGCGACGGCCGGCTGCCCGACCTGCCGATCGAATGGGCGGAGCTCGTCGCACGATGCTCGGCGTCGCCGATGCCGACGCGCGGATCGCGACGCGCGGAGGTGAAGGACGAGCTGCGGCGAAACACCGACGAGGCGATCGCGCGCGGCGTGTTCGGCGTGCCGACGCTCGCGATCGGCGACGAGCTGTTCTGGGGCGCCGACGCCACCGGCGATGGCTGCCGACTTACGTCGCGGCGCGGCTGCCGCTTCGACGATCCCGAGTATGCGCGCGTACGCGCGCGCTGCCCGTCGACGCGGACGCGCCGCGGCGCGAAACCGGCGGCAAGCCCGTCAGGAAGTCCTGACGCACGCCCGCTGCGATCGAGCGCGTCGATCGATCGCCGCACGTCGAAGCCTCGCCTCGCGCAGGATCTCGCGCGCCGTGCTCGCCCATGCGCTGGCGCTTCGCCGCGCGACGGTGAACTCGTGGCCGGAGAGCTTCCACGGCGGCGCGTACTCGACGCGAGCCGTCGCCGCTCGTGCGCACCATTTCGCGCGCCGCGAACTGCGCGATCGCTCGAGCGCCTCGTCGAGCGTCGCGACCGGCGTCACGCAGCAATCGACCGCCGCGAGCGTGCTCGTCCACTCGGCGAGCGTCGCCCCGGCGAAGATCGCGCTCGAGCTCGCTGCGCGCACGCGCGCGCCTTCGTCGCCCGGCGCGAACTGGCCGGGCGACGAGATCGGGCCGCGTCGATCGCCGCGCACAGCGCGCTGCCAGAACTTTGTCCTCGAGCGCGCCGACCGCGAGCCAGCGCCCGTCGCTGCGTCGGGTAGACGCCGTAGCACGGGACGCCGCCGGTCAGGAGATCGTCGCCGCGCGGCGCACGTCGTCCCCATTGCTCGAGCGCGTGCAGCGCGAACGATGTTGTGCGCGAGCGACGCGTCGGCCATCGCGACGTCGACGTAACGCCCGCGGCCGGTACGCTGCGCGCCGACGAGCGCGGCGAGGAGCGCGATCGCCGCGGTCGCCGGCGCCGCCCAGCAGGTCGGCGATCTGCAGGTTGCAAAGCGCCGGCGGCTCGTCGCGCGCGCCGGTCTGGTCGAGCACGCCGGCGTAGCCGAGGTAGTTGATGTCGTGGCCCGGCGAGCGTGCGCGCGCGGCCCGTTCTGGCCGTAGCCGGAGATCGATGCGTAGACGATGCGCGGATTGAGCGCCGCGACCGCCTCGTAGTCGACGCCGAGCGCCGCCACGACGCCGGGCCGGAAGCTCTCGACGATGACGTCGGCGCGCCGCGCGAGCGCGAGGAACGCCGTCGCGTCCCCGCGGGTCCTTGAGATCGAGCGCCGACGCTGCGCTTGTTGCGGTTGACCGCGCGGAAGAAGGCCGGACACCGTCCCCGCGCGATTGCCGAGGTTGCGCGCATAGTCGCCGGCGCCCGTGTCCTCGATCTTGACGACGTCGGCGCCGAGATCGGCGAGATAGAGCGTGCACACCGGGCCCGGCAGGAGCCGCGTGAGGTCGAGCACGCGCAATCCCGCGAGCGGACCCGTGCCGCGGGCTTCCCGCGGGCGGCGCTCGCCGGGGAAGCGGCTTCGCCGATCACAGCTCGTCGGCGCCCGGAATCGCCGAGGTCGCGCTTGATCGCGCGCGCCGTCGCGAGCGCGGCGTCGAGCGTCGCGCCGAGGCACGTCGCGTGCCCCATCTTGCGCCCGCGCCGCGGCTCCGCCTTGCCGTAGAGGTGGAGCTTCGCGCCGCGGATGCCGAAGCACGTCGCGCCCAGTCGGGCTCGCGCGGCGTCGTGCGCCGCGTCGGCGAACCAGATGTCGCCCAGCAGGTTCACCATCACCGCCGGCTCGTGCTGCCGCGCGTCGCCGAGCGGCAGGCCGGCGAGCACGCGCGCCTGCTGCTCGAACTGCGAGGTCACGCACGCGTCGATCGTGTAGTGGCCGCTGTTGTGCGGGCGCGGCGCGATCTCGTTGACGAGCAGCCGCGCCGTCCGTCGTCACGAACATCTCGACGCACAGCACGCCGCGGTAGTCGAGCTTCGCGCGCGACGGCGGTCGCGATGTCGCGCGCCTCTGCCGCCAGCGCCGCGGGCACGCGCGCCGGGACGATCGAGACGTCGAGGATGCCGTCGCGGTGCCGGTTCTCGGCGACCGGCCAGTCGACGTCTCGCCGCTCGTCGGTGCGCGCGACGATCACCGAGACCTCGCAGGCGAGCGGCACGAACCGCTCGAGCACGCAGGGCACGCCGCCCATCGCGGCCCAGCGCGCGCGGCGACCTCGTCGCGCGAGCGCGACGCGGATCTGGCCCTTGCCGTCGTAGCCCAGGCGCGCGCTCTTGACGATGCCCGGCAGCAGCGCTGGCGTCGACGCGCGCGCGCGTCGTCCTCGGCGTCGCGCAGCACCGCGTACGGCGCGACGGCGAACCCGTGCGCCGACAGGAACGCCTTCTCGCTGATCCGGTCCTGCGCGATCGCGACGCTCGCCGCCGCGGCGTACACGCGTGCCGTGCGCGCGAGAAACTCGAGCGCCGCCGCCGGCACGTTCTCGAACTCGGTCGTCGCGGCGCGCGCGAGCGCCGCGAGCTCGCGCGAGGCCGCGCGGATCGAGGTAATCGCCGCGAATGTGACGGTCGGCGACGCTGCCGGCGGGCCGCGCTCGCCGGGATCGAGCACGGCGACCCTGTAGCCCAGGCTTTGCGCGGCCATGCAGAACATCCGGCCGAGCTGGCCGCCGCCCAGCAGCCCGAGCCACGCGCCCGGGCGCGAATCGACTGACGCTCACGATCGCGCTTAGCGCCGCCGGGCGGCACGCGCATCGCGCGCGCGGCGTTCGTCTGCTTCAGCGCGGAACGCAGCGAGCTTCCGCGCGACGGCGGGATCGGTCGCGGCGAGGATCGCGACGGCGAACAGTCCGGCGTTCGCGGCGCCGGCCTCGCCGATCGCGAACGTCGCGACCGGAATGCCCTTCGGCATCTGCACGATCGAATAGCAGCGAATCCTCGCCGCGCAGGTATTTCGACGGCACCGGCACGCCGAGCACCGGCACCGTCGTCTTCGCGGCGAGCATGCCGGGCAGATGCGCCGCGCCGCCCGCGCCGGCGATGATGCAGCGCAGGCCGCGCGGCCGCGCGTCCTCGGCGTACTCGAACATGTCGTCGGGCATCCGGTGCGCGGAAAGCACGCGCGCCTCGTAGCGCGACGCCGAACGCGTCGAGCTGCGCGGCCGCGTGGCGCATGATGTCCCAGTCGCTGTCGCTGCCCATCGACGACGCCGACCAGCGGTGCGCGATCTTGCGTTGTGCCATCGGTCCTCCCCGATGGCGCCGGATGCCGCCGCGCGGGAACCGCGTGCGCGCCCGAAATGTCCACGAATCTTAGCATTCGAGCGGCGGAATCCGCGCGGGTCCGCGAATCGTCGCCGGCGATCGACGGATCGCAGAAGCGAACAAGACGGTTGCCCTAGTGCCTCGCGGTCGCGGACAATGCGCTCATCGTGCCGAACGCGTCCGTCGTCGTCATGCCTCGTCGCTGTCGCCGTCGCTCGCGCTGCGCCGCGGCGCCGCGCCTTCGCGCACAGAGCGACGCGGACTTTCTCGCCGCGCGGACCGCGTTCGATCGCGGCGACCGGACGCGCCTCGACGCGCTGGCGCCGAAGCTCGCGGACCATGTCCTCGCAGCCCTACGTCGAGTACTGGCAGCTCAAGCTCGAGGCTCGACACCGCCGACCGACGACGAGATCGCGGCTATCTCGCCCGCTGGCCGAAGACGCCGCTCGCCGACCGGCTGCGCGTCGATTGGCTGAAGTCGCTGGGCAAGCGCGGCGAGTGGGCGACGTTCGCCGCTCGACTATCCGCCGCCGGCCGGCGAGGACACCGAGCTCGCGTGCTACGGCGATCCAGTATCGCCGCCAGCGCGACGGCGACGCCGCGCTCGCGGCCGCGAAGCCGCTCTGGTTCACCGGGCAGACGCACGCCCGATGCGTGCGAGCCGCTGTTCGCCGCGCTGATCGCGAAGCGGCGAGCTGTCGCGTCGACGATCGCCGCGCGCGCTTCCGCCTTGCGACCGAAGCCGGCAACGTGCGCCTCGCGCAGTCGATCGCCGACGACCTGCCGCCCGACGATCGGATCACCGCGCGCGAGTTCGCGCACGTCGACGCGAACCCGGCCGCGCGCTCGCGCAAGGGCGAATTCCGCGTGGAAGCAGCGCGGCGGACGCGATCTCGCGCTCTACGCGCTCGAGCGCGCGCGCGCGCACCGACGCCGCGGCGTTCGCGCGGCGTGGGAGAAGCAGCGCGGCCAGTCTGCCCGAAGCCGATCGCCTCTACGGCAACGCGCGGATCGCCTATCACGCGGCGCGGCAGCTGAACCCGCTGGCCGCACGAGTGGTTCCGCGAAGCCGGCAGCGCCGCCGCTGAACGACGACGCAGCGCGCGTGGCGCGTCCGCGCGGCGCTGCGCGCGCGGCGCGTGGCCCGACGTGCTCGGCGGCGATCGACGCGATGCCGCCGTCCGAGCAGCGAGGAGCCGGCGTGGCGCTACTGGAAGGCGCGCGCGCTCGCGGCCGCCGGGCCGCGACGACGAGGCGCGCGCGCTCTACGCGGCGCTCGCCGGCGAGATCAGCTTCTACGGCATGCTCGCGGCGGAGGCGCTCGGCCGGCGGCAGCGAGCTCGCGAGCGCGCCGCTCGGAGCCGAACGCCGAAGCGCTGGCCGCGTTCGGCGCGACGCCGGCGTGCGCCGCGCGGTGAAGCTCGCGCAGCTCGACATGCGGCCGGAATCGCAGCGCGAATGGCTCTACGTCGTGCGCGGCCTCCGACGACGACGCGCTGCTGCTCGCCGCCGAATACGCGCGCCGCGAGGGTCTCTACGACCGCGCGATCAATACCGCCGAGCGCACCGTCGGCGCGGCACGATTTCGGGCTGCGCTACCTGATGCCGTTTCGCGACGCAGTTCGCAGCCGCCGCGCAGCGAGCAGCGCGGTCGACGTGGCGCTCTGCTCGGCATCGCGCGCCAGGAGTCGCGCTTCGCGCCGGACATCGTGTCCTCGGCCGGCGCGGTCGGGCTTGATGCAGCTGATGCCGCCGACGGCGCAGCTGGGTCGCGAAGCAGCTGAACCGCGCCGACTACCGCCCGTCGCAGATCGCCGATGTCGCGCATCAACACGCAGTTCGGCGCGTTCTACTTCAAGTACTGGCTCGACCGGCTCGACCGGATGCCGGCGCTCGCCGCCGCCGCGTACAATGCCGGGCCGGGCCGCGCGCAGGCGTGGCGCGCGCGACGCGCCGCTCGAAGGCGCCGATCTGGGTCGAGACGATCCCGTTCAACGAGACGCGCGACTACGTGAAGAAGGTGCTCGCCAACGCGATGGTCTACGCGCGCGCGCTCGATCAGCCGTACGTGCCGCTTGCAGACGCGGCTCGGCACCGTGCCGCCGCGCGGCGCGGCCGGCGACGCGCCGCCGTCACCGGCGACCGACGCTGACGCAAGGCGACCGCGCATGGCCGACGGCGCCGATCCTCGTGCTGGGCGGCAGCGGCTTCGTCGGCCGCCACGTCGTCGACGCGGCTCGTCGCGGGCGGCTAGCGCGTCGTCGTCCCGACGCGCAGGCGCGACAAGGCGCGGCATCTGCATCGTGCTGCCGACGGTCGACGTCGTCGAGGCCGACGTCGCACGACGCCGGCGCGCTCGCGCGCTCGCGCGAGCGCGCGTCGGCGGTCGTCAATCTCGTCGGCATCCTGAACGAGACGCGGCGCGCGACACGTTCGCGACGGCGCACGTCGAGCTTCGCGCGCACGCGTGGTCGCGGCCTGCGGCGCCGCCGGCGTGCGCCGGCTCGCTGCACATGAGCGCGCTCAACGCCGATCCGGCGGGGCCGAGCCGGTACCTGCGCAGCAAGGGCGAAGCCGAGGCGATCGTGGCGGCCTCGGGCCTCGACTGGACGATCTTCCGGCCGTCGGTGATCTTCGGGCGCGAGGATCGCGTTCCTCAATCTGTTCGCGACGCTTCTGCGCTATCGTGCCGGTGATGGCGCTCGCCGCGCGCGCAGGCGCGGTTCCAGCCGGTCTACGTCGGCGACGTCGCCGCAGTGCTTCGTCGCACGCGCTTCGCCTCGACGCGACGATCGGACAGACGCTATCCGCTCTGCGGCCCGACGGTCTACACGCTGCGCGAGCTCGTGCGCTACGTCGGCAGCGTGACCGGCAATCGCGCGCCCGATCGTCGCGCTCGGCCCGACGCTCGGCACGCTGCAGGCGCGCGTGCTCGAGCATCTGCCCGGCAAGCTGATGAGCCGCGACAACCTCGCGTCGATGCAGAAGCGACAGCGTCTGCGACTGCGCGTTTCCGCCGGTATTCGGCATCGCGCCGCGTCGCTCGAGGCGGTCGCGCCGGCGTACCTCGGACCGGAGGCGATGCAGCAGCCGCTACGACGGCTATCGCGTGCGCGACGCGCGCGAATCGCTCGATGGCGCGGCATCGCGAATGCGCGCGACGCGCCCAGCCCGTGAAGATCTACCGCGTCGGCGGCTCGGTGCGCGACGAGCTCCTCGGCCGCAGCGTCGGTCGACCGCGACTGGGTCGTCGTCGGCGCGACGCCCGAGATCGCTGATCGCCTCGGGCTACAAGCCGGTCGGCCGCGACTTCCCGGTCTTCCTCCATCCGCGACACCGCGCGAGGAATACGCGCTCGCGCGCACGGAGCGCAAGCACGGGCGCGGCTATCGCGGCTTCGAGTTCTTCGCCTCGCCCGACGTCACGCTCGAGCGAGGACCTCGCGCGCCGCGACCTCACGATCAACGCGATGGCGCGCGACGAGAAGCGGCGCGCTGATCGATCCCGTTCGGCGGCGCAGGCCGATCTTCGCGCGCGGCGTGCTGCGCCATGTCTCGCCGGCGTTCGTCGAGGATCCGCTGCGCGTGCTGCGCGTCGCGCGCTTCGCCGCGCGCTTCGGCTTCGCCGTCGCGCCGGAAACCGACGCGGCTGATGCGCGAGCTCGTCGCGTCCGGCGAGCTCGCCGACGCTCGTCGCCGGAGCGCGTCTGGCAGGAGCTCGCGCGCGGGTCTCGATGGAGCCGCATCCGTCGCGGCTGCTCGCGGTGCTGCGCGAATGCGGCGCGCTCGCCGCAGCTCCTGCCCGAGGTGGACGCGCTGTTCGGCGTGCCGCAGCGCGCGCGGACAGCGAACCGGAGCTCGACGCCGGCGTCGCACGTCGCGCGCGCGCTCGACTACGCGGCCGGCCGCGAGTTCGCGCTTCCGGTGCGCTATGCGGTCCTCGCGCACCGATTGCGGCGAGGGCGCGATCGCCGCTCGCGCGGCCGGCGACACTCGCGGCACGCGGCGACGACGTGCGCGCGCCGAGCGTATCTCCGAGCGGCTGCAGCGTGCCCGTCGACTGCCGCGACGCCGCGCGCCTCGCGGCGCGCTGGCATCGCGCATCGTGCCGCGCGCGCGACGCTTCGCGCCGGCGGCGTGCTCGATCTCCTCAACGCGGCGGATGCGCTGCGCCGCCCGGAGCGGCTCGACGCATTGCTGCGAGGCGTGCGAATGCGACGCGCTGTCGCTGCCGGGGCGCGTCGGCGATTTCGCGCCGGCGTCACGTCTTCGCGCGGCGCTCGACGTCGTGAAGGCGGTCGACGCCGGCGCGATCGCGCGTGCCGTGTCCGGCAAGAGCCGGCGCCGCGGCAACGGCGCGATCGGCGGCGATAGGCGGTGTCGCGCGGCGCGGCTTCGGCGCTGCGCGCCTGCGTGGCAGCTGGTGCCGGCTACCGGCGCCTAGACGCGGTACGCGACCAGCGCGCATCACGTCCGCGGCGACGCGCATCAGGCCTTTCACCGGGAACGGCAGCTCGCGCCGCGCCGGCGGCCTGCGCGGCATCGCGCCGTGGCGCGCCTCGTCGTCGCGCATCTTCTCGACGATCGCGCGGCTCTTCGCATCGGCCGCCGGCAGGCGCTCCATGTGCGCCGTCAGGTGCTCCTCGACCTGCCGCTCCGTTTCGACGACGAAGCCCAGATTCGACGCGATCGCCGGCGACGCCGGCGGCGATGCCGATCGCGAACGAGCCCGCGTACCAGAGCGGATTCAGCAGCGACGGGCGATCGCCGAGCTCGGCGAGCCGCTGCTGCGTCCACGCGAGATGCTCTTCCTCCTCGCGCGCGGCCGTCGGCGAATTCGCGCTTGATCGCGCGGATCGCGGGCGAGCACCGCCTGCGCCGCGTACAGCGCCTGCGGCGCAGACCTCGCCCGTGTGATTGACGCGCATGAGGCCCGCCGCATGGCGGCGCTCGTCGGGCGTCAGCGCGGCCTCCTCGAGGCTCGCCCCGGGTGTCGCCCGCGACGTCGCGCGGCACTCCGCGCCATCAGGCGCAGCGCGCGGTCGAAACCGACGACGAGCTCGTCCTTCATCGCGCTTCGGGCCGTTCGGCGTTCGCGCGCCGTGTCATTCGCGCACGTGCGGTCATGCTGTCGAGGCGCTCTAGAAGAAGTGCGCCATCCCGAGCACGAATGCCGCCGGGCTTGCCGCAAGCTCCGTTGGGATAGGCGTCGCACAGGATCGGGTACGGGTTGTGGTTGAACGTGTACGCCGCGTTCGAATCGTTGCGGATCTTCACGTAGCCGCGCGTAGACGAGCGTTCGCCCCGAAAGCAGCGTACGTGTAGCTCGCTTCCCATTGCGTCGAGCCCGTGTTCACGCCTTTCGTGAGCCCGCCGATGCGCGGTGCCGTCCGTCGGCGCTGCCCGGTGCCGTTGCCGGCGCGGCCGACGAAAAGGTGCAGAAGAGTCCGGGCCCGACGTCGGCGGTCGCGCCGAGGCCGTAGAAATTCCGCTTGAGGTTGGTCGTGGGCGTGGCGTCGTAGTTGAGCCGCTCGTAGACCGCGCCGACGCGCGACCGATTCGAACTGGTAGGCGCCGGCGACCGAGAAGCGCGCGATCGGAAAGCGGCTCGGTCGGCGTGCCGCGGATCCTGTCGTGGAACTCGTAGGCGATCCCGAGCTGGATCGGCCCGTTGTGTGTAGAAGGCGCCGGTGCTGATCGCGCTGCTGTGCGGCCGCTGTGTGCCGTCGTAGCTCGAAAACTGGAACCCCGCGTTGAAGCCGGAGATCGTCGGCGTGTCGTAGCGGATCGATTCCCGGAGGCGATCGTCGAAGCCCCCGTTCTGCGGCGCGGCCCCAAGAAGCCCTGCGCCCACAGCGCCGACGTCGCGAGGATCGAGCTCGTCAGCGTCGGGACGTTGCCGAAGATCGGAAGGATGTCGTCGTAGGGTCCGAGGAAATAGCCCATCTTGAACGTGCCGAACGGACCGTAGAAGCCGACGAACGAGTCGCGCCCGGCGAGCAACGCCGCGGCCCTGCGTCATCGATATGCTGTTCTCGATCTGGAAAATCGCGGAGATGCCGCCGCCCGAGCGGCTCGGCGCCGCGGATGCCGAATTCCGACGAGTTGGACGAGACGCGATAGACGTTCGGGATTCGGGCACTTGTCCGGGACAGCCCGTGTCCCGTCTGCTTGCCGTTGACGACCTCCATGTCGAGGTTGACGCGCCCGTACAGCGTGACGCTTGGCCTCCTGCGCCCGCGCGGCGGGCGCGCTCAGGAGGCCGGCGACGACGACGGCGACGAGCTTCGTTCTCAACGAGTTTTCTCCGCTCGCGCATGATATCGCAGTGGAGAGTGTGCTTCCCGCACGGACCGTCGCGTTCGTGTCGGCGGCAGGCAAAAAACGGGCGCCCGAAGGCGCCCGTCTGTCGTGAGCTGTCCGGCCGCGGACCGGACGCACCACCCCTTCGATCAGAAGTTGTGGTACATGCCCATCACGAAACCGCCGGGCTTCATGCCGACCGGCGAGCCGGGCGCGACGGCGCTGCCCGGATACGCGTTGATGTTGAAGTTGTAGCTCGCGTTCGAGTCGTTGTTGATCTTCACGTAGCCCGCGTAGACCCGGGTGCGGCGCGACAGATCGTACGAGTAGCTGACTTCCCACTGGTGGCACCGGTGTTGTCGCCCTTGGCGAGGCCGGCGACGCGCGAGATACTGCGACGTCGACGACGGCAGTTCGGCGTGACGACCGGATGCGGCGTGTTGAGCGCGCTGCCCGTGCCGTCCGACGCCTTGCCCCAGAACAGGAAGACCTGGCCGTTCGCGCCGACGTTGATCGTCGTGTCCACGCGCCCAGAACGAATTGCGCTTCAGCTTGTTCCTGACGCCGCTGAGAGCCGTTGGCGACTTCGTATTCCATCTTTTCGTACACGCCGGCGATGTTGAAGCTCGAGAACTGCCACTTGCCGCAACCGAGAACGCCCAGTCGGACAGGGGCATGCGCGGACGTGCCGCGCTGGTTGTGGTGATACTCGTACGCTGTACCGATGATGGCGGGTCCGTTGCGGTAGAACAGGCCGTAGCGACTGGGCGTTGGTGTTGCTCGACGGGAAGTTCGCGTTGGTCTGGCTGTTCGTGCCGCCCGTGGTCGAGAACTGCCCCGTGAAATCGAAGCCCGAATACGACGGCGTCTCGTAGCGGATCGATTGCTGCAGGCGATCGTCGAAGCCGCCGGTGGTCGGCTGGCCGGCGAAGCCCTGCGCCCACACACGCTGCGGTCGACAGAATCGACGTCGCCGCCGTGTTGTCGTTGCCGAAGATGCCGTGGATGTCGTCGTACGGCGCCAGGAAGCGGCCCATCTTGAACGTGCCCCAGCCGCCGCTCAAGCCGACGAACGAGTCGCGACCGGCCAGGTTGCCGCCGTCACCCGTGGTCGGGCGGATCGAGCCGTTCTCGATCTGGAAGATCGCGTTGAGGCCACCGCCGAGGGATTCCGTGCCGCGCAGGCCGAAGCGCGACGAGTTCGACGCCACCCGGTAGACGTTCGGGTTGGTGTTGTTGGCAAGCCTGCCGTTGACGAATTCCATATCGATGTTTATGCGACCGTACAGCGTGACGTTCGCGGTTTGCGCTTGTGCCAGCGGGGCGGCCAGCAGGCCCGCGATGGCGACAGCGACAAGCTTCTTGTTCATGGAGTCTCTCCTCTAGCGGATAAAATGGGCAAGGTAAACGTCTATGCAGGCTTGCCATCGGAACCTTCTCTGCGATGTCGAGAAGTTGGATTCATTGTGCCAAACCGGGCGCCCGCGAGGCAAGGTAAAGTCCGGGCGGGCGGAAAGCTTGGAGATGGCTGTTGCTAAAACGCGACACGCCATAGCGTTCATGCGAGCGGCACCGCCTGCACCGGCGGATCGCAACAAACTCGAAAATCGGCCGCTAAACGTATGATCAGCCTACGGAAACTTGCCTTTCTTCGCGGGTTGGAGGCGGCGCCGAGCCTCCAGCATCGATTTTGAGGGGTTTTCTGATCCGGCGCGGCCGCGTGCCGCTATTTCGCGTCAAGTTCGCGGCGCGGATGCGTGCCGACGCGGGAATCGCGCGCGAGCATGAGCGCATTCGGCGTATTCGCCGTGGGTCGGCGCCGCTCCTTGCGGCGTTGCTTTCGCGGCGGCGCTCGGCGCTCCTTTTGCGCAGCGGCGCGCCGTTTGCCGCAGGACTATCCCTCCGGCCGATCGCTGCACGACCGGCCCGTGTCGCGGGTCGGCGGTATCGCCATTTGGGCGGGCTTTCTGCCGGTCGTGCTCCTGTCCGCGCGGACCTCGCGGGGCGACGCCCGCGTGGCTTGCTGCCGTGGGCCGTCGTGACGGCCGTGTCCTTCGCCGACGACTGGTGCGGCGTGCGGCCCGTGCGGTCCGCCTCGCCGATCGCACGCGCTCGCCGCGCTCGCGATCGCCGTCGCCTTGCCATGGGACGCGAGCGGCGGAAGGAATTTCGCCGCAGCATGTTCTCGCCGTGGCCGCGACGGCGCTCGCCATCGTCTGGTCCGCCAATCTCTTCAACTTCATGGATGGCAACGACGGGCTCGCTGCAGTGATGTCGATCTGCGGGTTCGGCGCTTTCGGCGTCGCCGCCGTCCGTCGCCGGAACGAACGCCGATGTCTTCTTCGCGCTCGCGGCGGCGACGTTCGCGTTCCTCCTCGTCAACCTGCCGCCCGCGCGGACGTTCATGGGCGATGGCGGCTCGGTCGGGCTCGGGTTTCTCGCGGCGGCATTCGGCTTCTACGGCATTCGCGCGGAAATCTGGCCGGGCTGGTTTCCGCTGCTTGTTTTCCTGCCGTTCGTCGCCGACGCCACGGTGACGGTATTGCGACGCGCTCGCGCGCGGCGATCACCTTTTCGAAGCGCACCGAACGCATTATTATCAACGGTTGCACCAGATGGGGTCGGGGCATCGCGGCACGCTCCTGTTCTACGCCGTCCTGATCGTCGGCACGTCGGCATCCGCGCTGTATCACGCTTGCCGTCGCGCCGCCGGCGCGGGCTGGCCGGTGCTGGCGGCGTGGATCGCCGCGATCGGCGCGCTCTTCGCCGGCATTGACTATCATTGGCGCAGGCGCACATCAGAACAACAATGAAGCACCCCCAAAACTTCAGGGCGTGGCTCGCTTTCGTCCACGACCTCTGCGTCGCGGCGCTCGCCTGGGCCGTCGATGTACTGGTTGCGGTTCGGCCTCGATTTCCGCGAGCCGTTCCTCGCCGACATGGGCGCACGCTCGTCTGGATCCTGCCGCTGCAGGGCGATCTTCGTCGGCTTCGGCCTCTATCGCGGCCTCTGGCGCTTCGCGAGCGTCCTCGACCTGCAGCGAATCGTGCTCGCCGCGGGCTTGGGCGCGCTGCTCGATCCCCGTCGGACTCGTGATGCTGCAGATGCAGGCGGTCGTGCCGCGCAGCGTCCTCGATCTTCTATCCCGATCGTGCTCATCTTCCTGATGGCCGGGCGACCGCTTCGCCTACCGGATCTGGAAGGAGCACCGGCTCGTACAGCCCGTTTCGCCGCGCTCGGCGAGCCGGTGCTGG
>ERZ1370068.7289-contig-6216_pt1 | contig 28939 bp, 32 predicted proteins | sample MGYA00561227_ERZ1370068 | MGnify/ENA primary metagenome ERZ1370068 (study PRJEB38410, sample SAMEA6850437) | metagenome | study: Metagenomic assessment of the ecological functions of the soil: analysis of the soil microbiota associated with the...
GTACTTCGGTTCAGTTTTGTATTGCTGGTCGAAGGGCCAATGGCGACCCACGATCTCCGCGCGAAGGCGCTCATCCTCCATCCCGACGACGACGTCGTCATCGCCAGGGCGCCCATTCCCGTCGGGACGGTTCTGGACTACGGCGGCGAGCGGATCGAGGTGCAGTGCGACATCCGCCCCGGCCACGAGTCACGCCCGGCGGGCCCGTAGGAAGCGCTGAGGCGGTCCGGCGGTACGGTCAGGTCATCGGCTTCGCGACGCAGGCCATCGCGCAGGGCGAGCACGTCCACACGCACAACCTGGCAGTGGGCGACTGCGACCGGGGATACGAGGTCGGGGTCGACGTCCGCCCGTCGACTACTGACCCGGCCGCCGAGATGCGTTGCGTTCGACGGATTCAAGCGGGCCGACGGGCGGGTGGGAACGCAATTACGTCGCGGTCATCGTCGAGCGGTCAACTGCTCGGCGACGTCTGCCAGTTCATCCGGGAGCGCTTCCGGGACGTCAGCAGGACTTCCCGAACGTCGACGGCGTCATCGCGATCACGCACAAGTCGGGATGCGGCATCGCAGCTCTTCGGCGAGGACCACGACGCGCTCATGCGTCCTCGGCGGCTACGCGCGCCATCCGAACGTTGGCGCCTATCTCCTGATCGGGGCTCGGGTGCGAGGTCAACCGGACGGTGCCGTTGATCGAGCGCCAGCGACTCCGGCCATCCCGCGTCCCTCGATCCAGGAGGCGGGCGGGGTGCGGAAGACCGTCGAGGCGGGTATCAGGGCGGTCCAGGATCTCCTGCTGGTCGCCAGCGAGGCTGCGCCGGACGCGAGAGCCGCTCTCGGAGCTGATCCTCGCGACGAACTGCGGCGGCTCGGACGGCAACTCGGGTATCACGGCCAACCCGGCGCTCGGCTGGGCGGTGGACGAGCTGGTCCAGGTACGGCGGCACCGGCGTCCTCGCGGAGACCTCCGAGATCTACGGGGCGGAGCACCTCCTGATCCGGCGCGGTCGAGTCGGAGGGCGTGGCCGAAGAAGCTCATCGACCGCTTCAAGTGGTGGGAGTACTGCTGCCGCGTCCTCGGGGCCGAGATGGATAGCAACAACCGCGCCCGGCAACAAGGCGGGCGGGCTCACGACCGTGTTCGAAGTCCCTCGGCAGGGTGACCAAGAGGGCGGCACGACGCCGCTGACGGACGTCTTCCTCTACGGGAGCCGATCACCACGCGCGGCTTCGTGTTCATGGACACGCCCGGCACGACCCCGTGTCGGTCACCGGTCTCGTCGCGGGAGGCGCCAACATCGTCGTGTTCACGACCGGCCGCGGCTCCGTCTTCGGCTGCCGGCCCGTGCCCTCCATCGAAGCTGGCCCACGAACTCGCTGGTCTACCGGCAGATGGAGGAGGACATGGACATCAACTGTACGGCGTGATCCTGGAGGGTACGCCGCTCGAGACAGTGGGGAGGCAGGTCTTCGAGGAGGTGGTCGCCGTCGCCTCCGGGAGGAAGACCAAAGAGCGAGGCTCAAGGGATCGGGGAGGAGGAGTTCGCGCCCTGGATCACCGGTCCCGTACTCTGAGGCGCTCGCGAGCAGGACGGGCGAACCGGCCCTTCCGGGCTTCCGGGAGGGCCTTGGCATCTCAACACGCGCCGGCGCGGAGGGGCATGGGGCGACGATCCTGCAGGTAGCGGCGAGAAGTGGCGCGGAGGAGCAGGCCCGGAAGGCCAAGCGCGACGCGAAGGCGGAGAGGAAGAAGGAGGGCGCCAAGGAGGGCGATGTGCCGGGTGGCGGTCCGCCGATCGACTGGGACGCCATGGTGGGTGGGCCCGACACGCCGCCGCCCGCGCCCGAAGAAGAGCGCCCCGCGTAGCGGGTTTCCTACAGCCCGAAGGCGCTCACGGTCGGGAGGCTCGCGGCGAGGGCGAGCAGGATCGCGTGGTACCCACCGCCAGGACGCGGTCGGGGTCTGGCGCGTGAGCATCTGATCGCCGCGGCACCACCGCGCCGACCAGGGCGGCACTCGGCTGGCAAGCGCGAGCGCCTCGATTGACCGGCCCGCAGCCGGCGGTGTCCCTGCTGCACCACCACCTCCAGCGTCTCCCGCCTCGCTCTCCGGCAGCTCGAACACCGGAGACGACCCGCCCGCCCCGTACGTACTTCAGGATCACGCTGGCGGTCAGGAGACGCAGGCTGATCGCCGCGTCGATCCCCAGCGACCCGACAAGGGGATGAGGTCCTCGCCGCTTGAACAGGGCGACGGCCTTCTTGGCGCCGTGCCGCTTCCCGAGGAGCGCGGCCAGGAGGTTCGTGGGATCGTCGTCGGTGAGCGGTGGCGATCGCGTCAGCCGAGCCGATGTCCTCGTCCACCAAGGAGCTTCACGTCCGTGCCGTCGCCGTGGACCACGCGGGCGTGGGCGAGCCTGGTCGGGTCAGACTCGTCGTAGCGGGCGCGGCTCCGCTCGAGCACCGTCGACGGTGATCTCTTCGTTCTCCAGCGCGCGCGCGACCTCGAGGCCGATGCGCCTCCGCCTCCGATGACGAACACCTGCTTGGTCGTCGCCGCCGTGCGGCCGATGAGGACGAGGATGTCGGGATGATGATATCCGGCGGCTCACCACGTACACGTGGTCCTCGGCGGCCAGCGCAGTGTCGCCCGTCGGCACGATCAGGCGCTCGCCGCGCGCGATGCCCATCACGCGGAAGGGCGCGGAGGCCTGACCGAGCGGAGGGTCGCGGAGGCGCCGGTTCACGAGCGGCGCCTGCGGCTCCTCACCTTCACCCCCAGCAGCTGGACGCGGCCGTTGGCGAAGTCGGCCACCTCGGCGGCCCCGGTCGTCTTGATGACGCGCAGGATCTCGTCGGCCACGACCTGCGTCGGAGTTGATCAGGAGGTCGATTCCCAGCACCTTGCCGCCGGCCAGGATGGGGTGCTCGCCGAAGCTCGATGTCGCGGACCCGCGCGATCTTGGTGCGACCCCGTACTGGTGCGCGATCGCGCAGGCCACGATGTTGACCTCGTCGACGTCAGCCACCGCGATGACCATCGCGGCGTCTGGACGCCCGCCGCCTCGAGCGCGCGCGGCGACGAGCCGTCCGCCTCGATGGCGCGGACCCGCAGGGTCTCCTCGAGCCGCCGCACGACTTCCGGCTGGCGCTCGATGACGACGATCCTCGTGCGCCTCGTGGGACGAAGCCGCTCCCGCGATGTGGTACCCGACCTCGCCGGCGCCGATGACGATGATCCGCATGGCTCTCGCGCTCGGCGGTCGCCCGCCGGCTCCTGGTAGTCCGGGCAGTGGGCCGCGTGAGGTCAGGACGACGCGGCGCCGGATGCGGCGAGGCAGACGAAGTCGGCGGTGAGGCTCCAGCTCGCCGCGCGGTCGGCGCCGACTCCTCGGGTCCGCGGGCGCCTCGGGGAACCAGACGCAGTCGAAGCAGAAAGGTCCCTGCGGGCTCCGCGCTCGGCCATGATGTGGAAACGGTAGCAGAGGCACTCTCCGGCGCGCAAAGGCGATCGTCAGCCGCGCCCGGTCTCGGCGGAGCCCACTCGGCGGTGACGCTACTATCGCCCGGCGCTGCCCGGATCACCCGCCCACCGCAACTGACCTTCCATTCCCGATGGACCGGCCCGGCGCCAGGACGGGACTCCGCGTGGTGGCCGTCTGGGCTCGCACCCCGGGGTCGCCGTGGCTGAGCAGGGAGCCGGTCCGCGCGAGCTCCGGCCGGACACGCTCCGCTTCTGTCCCGCTCTGCGGGGCCGGCGTCGCTAGCGCCGCGTCTCCCGGACATGCGCGTGTATCCGGTGTGCCCCGGGTGCGGCTTCGTCTGCTACCTCCATCCGAAGATCGTCGCGATAACCATTCCCGGTGCGGGCCGGGCGCGTGCTCCTGACCGCGGCGGGCGATCGAGCCGGCCCACGGCCTCTGGACCTTCCCGGTGGATACGTCGACTGGGGCGAGAGCGTGGCCGAGCGCCGCGCGCCGCGAGATGCGCGAGGAGGTGGGGCTCGACCTCGAGCCGGAAGGCCTCGTCGGCATCTACTCGTACCGGACGCGCCCGTGGTGATCGTCGCGTACCACGTCACGGTGCCGGACGGCCTCGAGGCCAAGGCGGACGCCCACGAGGTGAGCGAGACGGGCTACTTCGCCCGCGACGAGATCCCCTGGGACGCGCTCGCGCTTCCGGAGCACGCGCGAGGCGCTGGAGGACTGGTTCCGGCGGGCGGGTGTATAGTGGCGGTGGCGGCGCTCTGCGCGCCGGTGGAGGGCGCCGTGAGACGACGGGCGATCCGGACCGCGACGAGCCGTGGTGCTGGGCCTCCTGCTTCTGCCCACGCTCGGCGCGGCCGCGCCGCGCGGAGCTGGAACGGCGGCGGCGTCGCACGGGCGCACGGCGGCCACGGCGGCTGGGGTGGTGGCCACCGCTGGAACAACTGGTCGGGTCACGGCGGTGGCCACTGGCATGGCGGCCACGGCAATGGCGGGCCACAGGCATGGGCAGCGGCGGCTGCTGCTGGGGCTGGGGCAGCTTCGCGTTCGGCATCGGTGTCGGAACGGTCCTGACGGCGCCGTTCTGGGCCTATCCGCGCGCGTACGCCGTCCCCGCATACGGCTATGCGCCATATCGCATATCCCGCCTACCCGGCCTACCCCACGCTATCCCGCGGCGTACCCGGCAGCGTATCCTTCCCACATGGCGCCGTACGGGGCCCCGGCCTATCCGACCACGCCGCCACCGCGCCGGACCTCCGACGCCCGAGGCGCTCCGACCGACTCGACGCCCCTGACCCCTGGGCCCGGGTCCCCACGGCGCCTGGCGCGTCCGAGACCACCCGCCTCGCGCGGAGCGGCAGCGGGTGCCGCGGCGCCGCCTCCACGCTGGCTGTGAGACCAGTCACCGTCGCGGGCCACTGGGAGACTGCGCGTCGTACCCGGACCGGCCAGCGTCAGTACGGTCTGGATCCCGACCGCCACTCGGTCCGATCTGTCCCGTAGGCGTCTCGCGGGCCGCGCGCTCCAGCCGACCTCGGCGCGTGCTGGCCCGCTCCGCGTCCCGCCGACCTGACGCTCGGAGGCGTCGCTGCCGCCGCCGGGCACGCGGCGCTGGGCGTTCACGCGCCGCGAGTGGCACTCGCTCCGGGCGCTCCGCACGCCCGCGGGAATGCAGCGCGCGCTCGACGCGATGCCGTATCACCTCGCGCGCACGGCGTGGTCGCCCCGCCGGGTGCTCCGGGAGCAGCACCGCGCACTGCCTGGAGGGGGCGATCTTCGCGCGCCGCGGCGCTCCGCGCTCTCGGTTTCCCGCCGCTCCTCCTGGACCTCGAGGCGGTCCAGGACACCGACCACGTCCTGGCGGTGTTCCGTGTCGATAACCGCTGGGGGCGATCGCCAAGTCGAACTTCGCGGGCCTCCGGTACCGCGAGCCGGTCTACCGCGGCCCCCGCGAGCTCGTGATGAGCTACTTCGACGGTTACATGAACCTTCGTGGAGAGCGGACGCCTCAGGGCATACTCGGCGCCGGTGAACCTCGCGCGGCTTCGACCGGTCCACGCGGGCTGGATGACGACGACGGCGCGACCTCTGGTGGGTGGCCGAGCACCTGGCGGTACATCCGCCACCGCGCGCTGCTGACTGCCCGCGATGACCCGGCGCCTGTCGATCGGTGGACCGCCGCTCGCGCGCGGCGGCGCTCGTCGGCCACCGTGCGGACTGACCGGAGTCCGAGCCGAGCCCGGGTCACGGTCCCCGACGCCCGACGTCTGCTGGTCGCGACGGCGCGATCGAGCGCATCGCGGTGCTCCGCGCCATGACTCGCCCGGGTGGCTGGCGGCGAGCCGCGAGCCGCGGTGGCGAGCGCTGCGCCGGCGCGCTTCGTCACCGTCGTCCTGGCCCAGGGACTGTCGAACAGCTTCCCCGTCTTCCTCCTCCCGATCTCCGACGAGCTGGGCGGCCTGCGGAGCCTGTCGGCCGCCGTCTTCTCGGTCACACAACCTCGTGATGGGCCTGGTGGGAACGGTCGTCGATGCGCTGCATGCGACGCGCTCGGCGAGCGCCGGATCATGCGCTGGTGGGCGCCGTGATCCTCGGCGGCGGCGTCGCGCTCGCCGCCGACCGCGCGACTCGCCGCTCGGCCTGCTCCTGTGGTTCGGCGTGGTCGCCGGGCTGGGTGCGGGGCTTCTGGGGCAGCGTCGCGCAGATGGTCGTTCTGAGCCGCTGGTTCCCGACGGCCCGAGGCGCCGTGAACGGGTCGGCGTTCTCGGGGATGGGGCTCGGCATCTTCCTTGCCGCCCCGCTCACCGCGCTGCTGGTCGATCGTGTCGGCTGGCGCTGGGCGATGGCCGGCCTCGGGATCGGCGCCGGACTCCTGCTCCATGCCGGCGGTGCTCCTGCCTCCCGCGCCTGATGACGGAGCGTTCGGTCGCCCGACGCCGAGCGCCGCGCCATTCTGCGTCGCGCGACGGGCCGGGCCTGTCGCGCCGCGCATCGCGACGCCGCGCTTCTGGTGCTTCGCGGCGGCGTTCTTCTTCACGCCCGTCTCGAACTTCATGGTCACGACGCATCAGGTGGCCCACATCGTGGAGGCCGGGATCGACCCGCGGCGCGCCGCGGCGGCGTTCGGGACGGTCGGGCTTCTGTCGGCCCTCGGGCGCGTGACGTTCGGGGCGCTCTCCGACCGGTGGGGCCGGGTGCCCACGGCGCTCGTGAGCTACGCGGCGACGGCAGCCGGGACGCTGGCCCTGCTTCCTTCTCGTGCCCGGCTCGCCGGGTGGCTCCTGTGGGCGTACGTGCTGCCGTTCGGCTTGACGCTCGGGGCCCGGGGCCCGATCATGGCGGCGCCTGACCGCGGACGTCTACCGCGGCCGGAGCTTCGGCGCCGTCCTGGGCGTCATCACCTTCGGAAACCGGTTGGGATCGGCCATCGGGCCGTGGCTCGGCGGCGTGATCTACGACCTGACCGGAAGCTACCGACTGGCGTTCGGCGTGTCCATCGCGGCCCTTGTGGTGGCGGCGGGCGCGTTCGCCGCCGCCGGCCGGAGCCGCGAGCCGACTGAGGGGCAGGGTCATCCGCCGTCGGCGCGCGATCAGATGCGGGCGCCCAGCTTGCGCTCGGCTTCCTCCAGGCGGTTGCCGAACTCCTGCAGCAGCGGGCAGCCGGACCAGGAATCGCGGATCAGCGCGTGGACCTTGCGGTAGAAGCCGAGCTTCACGGCGAGCGGCGCGTTGGAACCGCTCCCAGAGCGACGTCTGCCCGACGCGGCGTGGGCCGCGATGAGCGAGATCAGGTTCGCGATCTTGTCGGCCGCCGGCGACCAGGAGGGAAGGGCGCGGCGCCGCCTGGAGCCGCCGGAGATAGCGGGCCTTGCTTGCGTCTCCCACGAGAGGCCCGGGCAGGTCCGGCTCGGTCACGTCGAGGACCATGTCGCGGACCTTCTCTCCGAACGCCCGCTCGATCTCCTCCGCGGTCACGAGCGTATCCTCGAGGGTGTCGTGTAGCAGTCCCGCGATGATCGTGTCCTCGTCGCTCGTGTAGCGGGAGAGGATGAGGGCGACGGTGACCGGGTGGACGATGTACGGAGGCTGCCCGTCACCCTTGCGGACCTGAGTTCTCGTGGGCCCGGACGGCGAGCGCAATCGCCCGCTCGATGCGCCCAGTGAAGATCGCCATGGCGGCTTGGTTATACCACGGCGTGAGGCGGGCGGCGGCCACCGCGGCTGGGCACGCCGCGGCTGGGCAAGTTGACGGCAGCCGGGAATCCGGCGCAGAGTAGGCGCCCTGGAGGAGGCCCCATGATTGAGCCACTGGCGGCATTCGAGCCGACCGCGCTCATCGTCGTCGGGCCGGCGCCGTGGATCGGTTCGCGGCCTTGAAGGCGGCGTTCGCCCCGAAGGGATCGACGTCGTCTGGGATCGGCGGCTGGGCGAGCGACGAGCGGTCCCCGAGCGATACCGCGCAGGATCGGAGCAGGCGGCGAAGCGACCGTCGCGGATCCATCCCGGCGAGCTGGTCCCTCCTCGACTTCCTGGTGGTGCCCACCCTGGTTCCGATGCACTGAGCCGAGCCTCCCGACGTCGCCCCGGACGGTCGGGGACTCAGGTACGCGTCCCGACCACGGCCGGAAGGTCTCCGGCGGCATCGCTGCCTCGTGTTACCTCGAGGATCGGGACGGGCATCCCGACGGGTAACTCTCCCGCATCGACCACTCGGCGGGATTGGCTGGGGGCCGTCTCGTCGAGCAAGAGCTGGAGCTCCCGCCCGGCGTCCGCCACCCGCTTCTGGCGACGGAGGACTCTGGCGAGGCCGATGCGGAGCGCCGTGAAGTGCGGGTCGACCGCGAGAGCCCTTCCGGAAGTGCGCTTCCGCGCGCTCCAGGCTGCCCCCGAAGAGCGCGGGGACCTCGTAGTCCACGGTGCCCGGCAAGTGCGTAGCGCGGCCGGCAGCGCGGGGTCGAGCTCGATCGTCTGGCGGATCGGCCTCGCGCACGCTCGGGCAGCAGGAACAGGGACCGGAGGACGCCCCGAGTCTGGCCCCAGCCGGCCCGAGTTGATGCCGAAGAACAGGTGGGCAACGAGGCGCGCGGGGCGCGAGCGCGATCGCGCGGCGGGCCGCCTCCTTCGCCCTTCGGGTATGCGGCGAGCTTCTGCTCGACGGTGGTCGCCCGCATGTCCCCCAGATGAAGCAAGCACGCGACGAGCGCGATCCACGTCTCCGGCGTCCGGGTCCCGCCGGGCGGCCTGCGCGAGGCCGTCCCGGACCGTGTCGAGGCGCGCCGGAGTTCTCGTGGTATCGCGTGGCCAGCGTCTCCGAGCTCGGCGACGAGGTGCGACCGCGCGACACGGCGTCCGGCCAGAGCCGACGGCCACGAGCAGGGCGGCGCCCGCGAGGTGAGCGCGTCCAGCGTCCCGCGCGGATCAGATCGACCGGCGAGGCTCTGGCGCAGCTTGAGCGCTGGATCTTGCCGGTGGCGGTCTTGGGCAGCTCCGGCGACGAAGTCGATCCACCGCGGGTACTTGTACGGCGCGATCTTGTCCTTGACGAACGCGCGGAGCTCGCCGGCGAGCGCCTCCGACGGCCCGGCCGGGCTCCTTGCAGCACGACGTACGCGCGCGGCTTGACCAGCCGGTCGGCGTCCTCCTGGCCGACGACGCGCGGCCTCGAGCACGGCGTCGTGCTGGATCAAGCGTCGCCTCGACCTCGATCGGCGAGACCCAGATCCCGCCGACCTTCAGCATGTCGTCGCCGCGGCCGTCGTACCAGAAGTAGCCGTCGGCGTCCTGGTGGTACTTGTCGCCGGTCTGGATCCACGGGCCGAAGAGCGTCGCCTTCGTCTTGTCGTGCTGGTTCCAGTAGTAGGCCATCGATCGAGTCGCCGCGGACCCGCAGGTTTCCGATCTCGCCCGCGGGCTACCGGGCGGCCCTCGTCGTCGACGATCGCGCACTCGTAGCCGGGGACCGGCAGGCCCGACGACCCCGGGCCGCACGGCCCCGGGCCGGTTCGAGAGGAAGATGTGGCCGGTCTCGGTCGTGCCGATGCCGTCGACGATCTCCACGCCGAAGCGCTCGTGCCAGCGCCGGTAGAGGTCCGCCGGCAGCGCCTCGCCCGCGGACACGCAGAGCCGGAGCGACGAGAGATCGAATCGCGCGCTCGCGCCTCCTTGGCGGCGAGCATCGCGGCGTAGAGCGTCGGGACGCCGAAGAAGATCGTCGGGCCGGTGGCGCGCGATCAGCTCGAAGACGGCGTCCGGGGTCGGCCGGTGCGGGTACGAGCACGCTCTGGGCGCCGACGCTCATCGGGAAGTACCCGCGTTGCCGAGGCCGTAGGCGAAGAAGAGCTTGGCGGCCGAGTAGACCTTGTCGGTCGCCCGGATGCCGAGCACCTGCTTCGCGTAGGTCTCGGCGGCGACGACCATGTCGTGGTGGAGGTGGACGGCGCCCTTGGGGCGGCCCGTCGACCCGGACGAGTAGAGCCAGAACGCGACGTCGTCGCGCGAGGTCGGCGCGGCCTCGAGGGATGCGCGACGCGCGCGCGACACGGTCCTCGCACGAGAGGTGAGGCCCGGGCGCGCCGCCCGCGACCAGCACGTGCGCGGAGATGCCGCGCGCCCTCGAGGCCGGCCGCCGCCTCGGCGAGGAGCGGCGCCGAGACGACGGCCACCCGGGCGCGGCTGTCGTCGAGAACGTAGCCGGAAGTCCGGCCGCGCGGAGCAGCGTGTTCACGGGCACCGGCACCGCGCCGATCTTGATCGCGCCCCAGAACGTGCCGAGGAACTCGGGCGCGTCGAGGCAGATCATGACGACGCGCTGCTCCATCTCCACGCCGAGACTCGCGGAGCGCGTTGCCGGTGCGATCGGCGAGCTCGTGGACGTCGGCGTAGCTCAGCGACCCGGTCCTCGCAGTGGAACGCCGGAGCCGCGCCCCGTCCCTCGATCACCGGGCGATCGACGAACCAGCTGGCGACGTTGAACTCGGCGGGCAGGAGGTCCGAGGCGTTCATGAGGCGCTCCTCCTCACCTTCTCACACGAAGCCGTGCTGCTCCAGGAAGGCCATGATCCGGTCCGCGACCGCGCGGGGATCGCCCTCGAGGCAGCCCCGGGTGGACGCCGGCGGCGGGCGCATTGCGGGAGCTGGCGCGCTCTGCCGCCGCCGACCAGCTGGCGAAGGCGGTCGGCGGCCGAGCGCGCGGGCCCCGGCGCGGCGACCGCGACGGTCCGGCGGGCCGCGGCCGCGGCCAGTCGATCCGTTCCACGAGAAGCCTGCACCGGCGGCCCGGACGTCGGTCCTCGCGAGGCCGAGATCCGCCAGTGACCACGTCTCGACGCCGCGTCGCGCCGCATCCCGCCGCGCGCGCGCCGACACGTAGCGGGGCTCGACGGAATCCGCGGTCACGGTGACGACGCCGGGGCAGGGGATCGCGAGCTCCTCGCGGCGGCCGCCCCGGAGTCGCCGCTCGACCACGAGCGTCGCTCCGCCTCGTGGCCGAGCCGGATGGCGCCGTCGACGCACGGCCAGCCCAGGCGGGCGGCGACGAGCGCGGGAGGGCGCCGGTGCGCCCCGGCGAGGCCGCGCTCGCCGGCGACGACGACGTCCGGCCGACCCGCCGGACGGCGGCGGCGACGACCCGGGCCATTGCCGCGAGGTCGACCGCCTCGAGAGCGGAGTCCCAGATCCGAACGGCCGTCGTCGCGCCCCGGCCAGAGGCCCAGGCGAGCACGCTCCCCGGATCGGGCGGGCCCACGGTGAGAGTCACGACCTGGTTCGTCAGGGCGAGGGCCCACTCGAGGGCCGCGCGGTCCGCCCGGGCGGTCACGACGAGCCGATCCCCGCCGCGGTGTCCGACGGCGCCGCCGTCGGCGCCGCCTCCGAGTGAGCTCGAGGTCGGCCGACACGTCGAGCCCCTGGTGCGCGAGGACCAGCGCGATCACGACGGCCCCGCTCGCCCGCCGCCGCTCGCCGCGCCGCCCGCGGGCTGGCTTTCCCACAGGAGCTCCGCCACGTCGCGCACCTGCGATGTCGCCCGGCTGCGTCTCGCCCGACAGCATGAGCGCGCAGAAGGGACACGGCGGTGGCCACCACCTTCGCCCCGGTCTCCCGCGCCTCCGCCATCCGGAGCGCTGCGATCCGCGAGCCCTGGCGGACCTCGACCCACGCCGCCGCCGCCGCCCGCGCCGCAGCAGAACGTGCGCGCTCCGCTCCGGGACATCTCGACCGGTCCGCCATTCGTGGTGGCGGAGGGCCGCGCGAGGCGCCGCGGTCTCGCCGTTGTGGCGGGCGAGGTAGCACGGGTCGTGGAGCGTCACCGGCTCGGCGGTGGCCGCCGGGGCGAGCCGGCCGGTCCGCACCAGCTCCGCGAGAAGCTCGGTGTGATGCACCGTCGGGACGGCGGCGCTGCTCGGTCGCCGGGGCGAGCTCGTTCCGGAAGACATTGAAGCAGTGGGCGCAGTGGGTGACGAGGCGGCGGAACCGGACGCCGCCGAGCGTCGTCGCGACGCGGCCGGCCGCTTCGCGGAACGAGAGACTCGTCGCCGATCCGCCGCGCGGGGTCGCCGGTGCAGCTCTCGGCCGCCCCCAGGACGGCGAACTCGACGCCCGCCGCCATGAGGAGCCGCGCGGTCGCCTGCGCGATCCGCTGTCCGTGCGGGTCGAAGGCTCCGGCGCAGCCGACCCAGTAGAGGGTGTCCGATCGTCTCGCCCGGCTCGAGCACCCGCACGCCGAGACCCGCCGCCCAGGCGGTGCGATCAGCCGGCACCCCGCCGAACGGATTGCCGCGCTCCACGGTCGACTCGAGCGCACGCGCCGCGGCGTGGTCGACCGCGCCGGCCTCCACGAGCGTCCGGCGCAGGTCGACGAGCTTGTCCAGCACCTCGATCTCGAAGGGGCACGCCCGGACGCACGCCGCGCAGGTCGTGCAGGACCAGGCCTCCTCCGGGCTGACCAGGGTCTCGAGCGGCGCGCCCTCGCGCATCGCCTGGAGCGTTGCCTGGACCACGCGTCGGGGATCGAGGGGCTTTCCGGCCGCGGTCGCCGGGCACACGGCCGTGCAGCGGCCGCAGCGGACGCAGGTCGCCGCGTCGAGCAGCTGGGCCCAGGTGAGGCGCTGGGGCTCGAGCGGAACGGGCTCCGTCAGGGCGGGGCGAGCTGCCCCGGAGCTCGCAGCTGGCGGAGCGCGAGCTGGACCGGCGCGGCGACCATGTGTCGCAGCACGGTGGCGCCGATCAGGCCGAAGAAGACCCACACGAGTGCGGCGTGGATGCCCCAGAGCGCCCGGTGGAGCGGAGTCGCCCGCCACACCGGCGGCGCGCAGAGGGCGCGGAGAGCGTCCATCCGACGAACGACCAGACCTCGAACGGCGGGTCGGTCACCGCGATGCGGGCCGCCTCCAGCAGAAAGCCGGTCAGCCCGATCGCGCCGAGGAGCGCCAGGATGCCGAATGCGACGCCGCTCCGCTCGAGCCGCGGCGGGTTGCCGGCGAGGCGGCGCCACGCCGCCCAGCGCGACGCCGGCGAGGAAGGCAAGCCCGGCCCACTCCAGCAGGAACGAGAAGACCAGATACGTCGGCCCGATCAGGAACGCGACGATGCGGTCGTGGACGAAGACGAGGCAGGTGCCGATGAAGAGACCCACGAAGCCGTAGAACAGGAGCGCGTGCGCCCAGCCCGCGCCTCGGTCCTCGAGGAGCCGCCGGTGGGAGAGCACGTCGGCGATCACGCGTCCGAGGGCGGGGCCGAGGCGAAGCGGCGGGGCCGGGCGATCGAGCGCGCGGCCCCGAGGCGCGGCGCGAGCGTACCGAGCGAGTGGGACTGCGCTGACCAGAAGCCCGATCGCCGGTGCCCGCGTAGAGCAAGGTCGCGAGCCACGGCGGCACGTTCCACCAGACGAGACGCGTGACCTCGCTCACGGACCCGACCCATCCTCCTGAGCGTGGGCCGCATCGCGGCCTCAGCGGGCTCGCCGCGCCTGGAGGCGCTCGATCAGCGCCTCCGCGACGGGCCGCCAGTCCGCGCAGGCGGCGAGCTGCGCCCGCGCGAGGAGCGGCGCGGCGCGATCCGCGTTGACCGCGATCACGGCGCGCGCCCGCTCGATCCCCGCCATGTGCTGGCTCGCGCCCGAGATGCCGAAGGCGAGGTAGAGCTCGGGAGCGACCGCGCGCCCGCTCTGGCCGACCTGGCGCTCCCAGGGGATCCAGCCGAGGTCGACGGCGACCCGGCTCCCGCCCACCGCGGCGCCGAGGAGATCTGCCAGCACCTCGAGCCGGCGGAAGCCGTCCGGTCCCACGCCGCGGCCGCCCGCGACGATGCGCTCGCGCATCGCGGAGATCGACGGTGCGAGGATCGGCGGCCATCGTGCGCCGGAGTCGGTGGCGCGGGCCGGCGCGCCGTCGGTCGTCGCGGGCCGACTCCTCGATGCACCGCCGGGCCGGCGCCGGCCGGCCTGACGCCGAGGCGCCGGGCCGGAGCGTCGACCACCGCGGCGGCTGCCGGCGGGACCCGCACCGTCGCGTACAGGCGGTCCCCGTAGGCGGGGCGGGTGACCTCGAGGCCGCCGTCGGCATCCCGCCGGACGCCGACGGCGTCGGGCGCGAGCGCGGCGTCGAGGCGCGCGGTGAGGTGCGCCGCGACGCCGAGCCCGTGGCGCGTGTGCGGCAGGAGCGCGACCGGCGGGTAGGGCCGTCCGGCGTGGAGCCACGCCCGACCGCGCATCCCGATCTCGGCCGGCGGACGCGACGCCGGCCGTCCGGAGCAGGACGAGGCGGGTCGCGACCGCGGCGGGCGAGGGGCGCGAGCGCCTCGCGCGCCGCCTGGCGGCCCGACGGCGACCACGCCCGGGCGCGCCGGGCCGCGCCAGCTCGACCGCTTCCCCGAGGGCCTCGAGCGTCGCCTCGGTCGGCCGCGGGCTCCGCACACTCAAACCGGGGTCAGGCCTGGACTTTGATTCACGTTGCGCGCTCTGGGTGGAAGCGCTCAGGAAATCAAAGCTAAGGCCTGACCCCGGGTTAGAGAAGGCGGGCGACGCGGGTGCCCTCGAGGATGGCGTGGTGGACGCCGCGCGGCGCGACGCAGTCACCGACCGCGTGGAGCGCGGGGACGCGGCCCCGGAGCGCCCGGTAGAGTCGCGTCCGGTCGAGCGCGCGCCCATCGACAGCACGACGGTGTCCACGCCCTCGATGCGGCGCTCCTCGCCGGTGTAGACGTTGGCGACGACGACGGTGGAGCCCTCGACGGCGACCAGCTCGCGTGTGGGGCGTGAAGACCACGCCCTTCGCGAACAGGCGGGTGTAGAGCGGCACGATGGACGTGATGCCGACGTCCTGGCCCGCGTAGAAGAGCCGCGGAGATCACCTCGACGCGCCGGCCCTGCTCGAGGAGGATAGTCGGCGGTCGACAGGCCCTGCTGGGTGTGGACGTCGTCCACGACGACCACGCGCTCCCCGACCTCGGCGCGGCCCGAGGAGCACGTCGCGGTCCGTGACGACGTGCTTGCCGTCGAGCCCCGGCAGCGCGGGCACGTGCGCGTGCGAGCCCGTCGCGACGACCACGGCGTCGGGCGCGCTCGGCGAGCACGCGCCGTCCGACGGTCGGCCTCCGACGGACAGCCGGCACGTCGACGCCCTGCCGCTCCACCTGGCGCGACCAGGAACCGCACGATCCCCGCGTAGTCCGCCCGCGCGGGAGTGCGCGCGGCGATCGAGCACCTGACCGCCGCAGCTCGCGCTCCTTCTCGAAGAGCACCACGCTGGTGGCCGCGCAGCGCCGCGACGCGCGCCGTCTCGAGCCCGCCGACCCCGCCGCCCGACCACGACGACCGCGCTTCCGCGTCGCCGCGGGCACGAGGTCGCCGCCGAGCTCGCTGCCTCGCGCCCGGCGCCCGGGATTCTGGATGCACGTGACCGGCTTCCCCTGGTAGATGCGGTCGATGCAGCCCTCGTTCGCGCCGACGCACTGGCGGATCTCGTCGAGCCGCCCCTCGCGCGCCTTCCGCGGCATGTCTCGGATCCGCGATGAGCGCGCGGGTCATGCCGACCACGTCGACCGACCCGTCGGCGAGGATCTGGTCGGCGTGCACCGGGATCGACGATGCGGGTGGCGTGGAAGATCGGGGATCTCCGGCACGGCCGCCTTGATGGCCGCGGCGAGCGGCACGTACACCCGTTCGGGAGCGACATGTTCGGGAACGGCGCCCGCCTGGAGGCGAAGTGTGGGCGGCGCCGCCGATGATCGAAAGGAAGTCGACCAGGCCCGAGGCGGCGAGACGGTGGGCGATCTCGCGCCATGTCCTCGGCGGTCAGGCCGCCGTCGGTGAACTCGTCCCCGAGATGCGGGCGCCGACCACGTAGTCGCGGCCGACCTGGCGCCGGATCTCCCGGAGCGACCTCGAGGCCGAAGCGCATCCGGTTCTCGAGGCTCCCGCCGTACTCGTCCGTCCGCTGGTTGAAGATCGGCGACCAGAACTGGTCGACCAGGTGGTTGTGGGCGAACGAGAGCTCGACGCCGTCGAGCCCGCCCTCGCGGCACCGCCGCACCGCGTCGCCGAACGCGCGCACGATCATCGCGATCTGGTCCGGCGTCCATCTCGTGCGGGATCTCCCGGTGGACCTTCTCCGGGATCTGGGACGGCGCGAGGAGCACGTGCCAGCTCTCGTTGTCCGACTGGGCCCGCCGGCCCATGTGGGTGAGCTGGGTGAACACGATGGCAGCGCCGTGGCGGTGGATCGGCCTCCGCCATCGCGCGATAGGCCGGGATGATCGAGTCGTCGTGGTTCGCCGGCATGTTCCACGCGCTGGCCGGCGAGGATGGATGGACGCTCGACGAGCCGCCGATGATGGTCAGCGGCGCAGCCGCCGCGCGCCTTGCCCTCGTGGTAGGCGCGGAGGCGCGGGCCGGGCTTGCCCTCCTCGGCCATGGCCTCGGCGTGCCCGGTGGAGAAGATGCGGTTCCGAGGGTCAGGCCTCCGACGCGGATCGGCGTGAAGAGATAGCGGAACTCGTGTGCCACGGCTCCCTCCGACCCCGACCGACGGGGCATCCGCATCCGGCCGGTGGGCCGCCCGGCGCGCCTTCAACCGGGATCATACACGGGTTCCAGTTTCGCTGGAGTGGCCTGCCGGGTGAACGTAACTCCTCGCGTTTCGAGGTCTGAAGGGATGCAGCGTGACCGGGGCTGGCCCATCCGACACGCCCGGTCCTTCCGGCCGAGACCCGGCCGAGTAGCCGCTGGATCAACGCCCCCTTGGCGGCTCGCCGCCGGCTGCGTCCTTACCCTGGACGGAGAGTCGAGGGTCATCCTCCAGGCAGACTCCTAAAGCCAACCCGAAAGCCCGAGCGTTTGAAAGATCATGTCATCCCAGACGACGACCGTGGCGGCGAGGTTCCTCCAGCCAGACGGGTGGGCCCTGTGGGCCGCCCGAGATCACCGGGGTAGCCTAGCGGAGATTTGATGCCGAGGCGGAAGAGAGTCACTCCAGACCGGAGCACACGGAACGGAGGTGCGGCTGACCCCGCCGGACCACCGAAGCGCCGCAAGGTTCTCCACCCGTGCCGCGGACGCCGCCCTGTACCTCAATCGAGAGCCTGAGTCTCCTGGCGTTCTTCCGTCGCGTGCTGGAGGAGGCCCAGGACGAGCGGAATCCTCTCCTTGAGCGCGTCAAGTTCCTGTCGATCGTTCAGCTCGAACCTCACCGAATTCTTTATGGTGCGTGTGGCCGGCCTCAAACAGCAGGTGGCGGCCGGGGTGGTGGAGCGGTCCATGGACGGGCTGACTCCGGCCGAGCAACTGACGCTCATTCGTCAGGTGGCGACCGACTTGATGCAGGGCGCGCGGGAGGTTCTGAGTCAGCTCCTGCCCCTGCTCTCGCCGAGACCGGCATCCACATTCTCGACTACGCGACATTGACCGACCCGCATCGGGCTCAAGCCGACACGTATTTCGAGCGGATGATCTTCCCCATCTTGACGCCGATGGCCTACGACCCTGGCCGACCCTTCCCTCACATCTCCAACATGAGTCTGAACCTGGCGGTACGCGTCCGTGATCCGCTGGGCCACGAGGGGTTTGCTCGCGTCAAAGCTCCCGCCACTCCTGCCGCGGCTCGTGCCCGTCAGTGTGCCGGGCGAGGCGTCCGAGGAGAACCCGACGAGGCCACCCCGGCTCTTCGTCTGGGTGGAACAGATCATCGCCAGCTAACCTGCATCGCCTCTTCCCCGGAATGGACATCGTCGAAGTCCACCCCTTCCGGGTGACGCGGGATGCCGAGCTGGCCATTCAGGAGCTCGAGGCGGAGGACCTCCTGGAGACGGTCGAGCGGAGTGTATGGGAACGACGCTTCGGCGGTGTCGTGCGCGTCACCATGGATCCCGCCATGACGGCGGCCAGCCGGAACATCCTCATGGAGAACCTGGAGGTCGGCTCCGCTGACATCTATACTGTCACCTCCCCGCTCGGCATGAGCGACCTCAAGGAGCTGTACGCGCTGGATCGGCCCGATCTGAAGGATGTCCCCTTTCGACCCGCAATCCTTCGCTTCTCCACGGCGAGGGCGGGATCTTTATGCCGCCATCCGGCGCCAGGACGATCCTGCTGCACCATCCCTACGATTCCTTCGCCCCGGTCCTGGACTTCCTGCAGGCGGCCGCCCGGAGATCCGGACGTGCTGGCCATCAAGCAGACGCTCTACCGGGTGGGCGGCAACTTCACCCGTGGTGGAAGCCTTGCTGGAGGCGGTGGGCAACGGCAAGCAGGTGGCGGTGCTGGTCGAGCTCAAGGCGCGCTTCGACGAAGAGAGCAACATCGAGTGGGCGCGGTCCCTGGAGCACGAGGGGGTCCACGTCGTCTACGAGCTGTTCGGGACTCAAGACCCACTCAAGATCGCGCTGGTCGTCCGCCGGGAGGACGAGAGCATCCGCCGGTACGATGCACCTGTCCACCGGCAGCTACAATCCCATCACCGCTGAGGTCTACACGGACATCGGCCTGCTGACCTGCGACGAGGTTCTGGGGAGGGATGCCTCGGATCTGTTCAACTACCTGACCGGCTATTCGGCCAAGCGAGACTATCAGAGAGGTTCCTGGTGGCACCGCTCACCCTTCGGGTCGGCCTGCAGGCCCTGATCGAACAGGAGATCGAGCGCGCCGGCCGGGGTGAGCCCGCGCACCTGATCTTCAAGCTCAACCACCTCGTGGACCAGCCGATGATTCAGTTGCTGCTACGCAAGCCTCCAAGGCTGGCGTGATCGTGGACCTGCTGGTGCGTGGCATCTGCGGTCTGCGGCCCGGCGTCACGGGACTGAGCGAGAACATCCGGGTGCTGAGCATCGTCGGCCGCTTCTTGGAGCACAGCCGCGTCTTCTATCTTCCCGCAACGGGGAGCGAAGAGCTCTACTTGGGCAGTGCCGACCTGATGCCCCGCAACCTGGACCGCCGCGTGGAGATCCTCTTCCCCATCCAAGATTCGCGGCTCGTCCGGTACCTGCGGGACCATGTGCTGGCCACCTATCTGGCGGACTCGGCCAAGGCCCGGCGCCTGCGGGCCGACGGCACCTATGAGCCGGTGAAGCCGGACCCGGGGACCGGAACCCCTGGAGAGCCAGCGCTGGCTGATCGAGGCATCGTCACGCGGCCATGCGCGAGCCGGTGTGACGGGCGCCGTGCCTCGCCACAGCAGGGTTGTCAACCAGCGTTCAGAGTCCAACGCGTCGATAAGACGTCCCCTCTTCGTTCAGTGAGGCAACGCCCGGCTGACCTGTGTTCCCTCACCATCCGACGTGTCAACAGCGAACTTCCGACCGGTCTGATTCGCGAAGCCCGGCGTGCTGACCCTCACGCTCAACGGCTTTCTCCTCGTGCTGCGCGCCTCGAGGGGCCGAGCACGGTACCCAGGGTGCGGGACTCTCGGAGCCAAGCACGTGTCCGACGGGACGGCGACGATGCTGCGACGCGAGCGGGACGGCGTGATTATCCGCCCGCGGCGAGCCGAACGTGAAAGTGACGCGCATCTTGGTCATTGATGTCGCAGGTGGATCCCACGTCAAGGCGCTCGTGACGGGGCGCCGCGTGCCGGTGAAGATTCCGACAGGGCCGGCCATGACGGCGAAGGATATGGTGCGATGTGTGCGCAAGGCCACCGCGGGCTGGAGCTTCGATGCGATGTGTCGATCGGATTCCCCGGGCCGGTGGTGCACGGCAAGCCGGTGGCGGAGCCGAAGAACCTCGGGCCCGGGTGGGTCGGCTTCAACTTCACGAAAGCGTTCGGCCGTCCGGTCAAAATCATCAACGACGCGGCCATGCAGGCGCTGGGCAGCTATCGGGGCGGGCGCATGTTGTTTCTCGGATTGGGCACCGGTCTGGGCTCCGCGCTGATCGTCGACGGGATGCTGGCACCGATGGAGCTTGCGCACCTTCCGTATCGGAAGGGACGCACCTACGAGTACATCGGCGATGCAGGACGGAAGCGACTCGGGAAGAAAAGTGGCGACGCCATGTCATCGATGTCGTGATGCGATTCAAAGCGGCGTTTCAGGCCGACGATGTCGTCGTGGGTGGCAGGAACGCCAAGAGGCTCGACGGCCGGCTGCCCGGAGTCCGCCTGGGGTCGAACGCGCACGCGTTCCTTGGGGGATATCGTCTTTGGACGCGTCGAACACGACGCGGCTGACGTGGCAAGCTCTGGCATCCTGTACCACGTGAACTATTGCGATAGGGCGGCTTCTTTCCCCATGGCGCATGTAATTGGTGAGAGTCGACTACGAACGGTCCCGTCATGGGCAGGAGAGGGGGCCCCTGAGACCGGCGACGTTGTTACCGTGGGCAGAGCAGGTCGGAGCCGAGGTCGTCAATGGCCGGATCATGGCGTCCATATGGTAATACCCACGGGTCTTGCGCCACGCGGCCGAGGCGGCTGCTCCCGTCTGAGGGGCGGCAAAGGGAGGCGCTGATGCTTTTCCCGCGCAAGCTGCCGACTGGAGAAGACCTCACGAGAGGCGCCCAGGGGCTCGGCGTGTCCCCTGGACGCGCTCTTCCAGCGAGAGTGGCACGAGAAGCGAGCCCGAGCTTCAATGCAGGGTCCTCGAAGCGTCGCGCACGCGGCACGATTCCTGGCTGTGGATCCTTGCGCTGTTGTCCGCGCGGGCCTCCGTCGCGAGTGCAGACGGTGCGTGGTACGCGATCGCCAGAAGGACGTGCTTTGCTGTGCTGGCTACGGGTTTGCTGGTGTCGGTGGCATCGACTGCGCGCACAGCATCCAATTTCACAGGCAACGACTGGCGGCCTTCCTCGCCGCAGCGGCTCGCGGGATGTACGTACTGGAGTGATCGACGGCGTGTTGGAGATGGCCAGCCACGGAACGTCGCGCGAGCGCAACATCGACGACCGAGAGCAGCTTGTTGGCCCGCATCGTGGAGAAGCTGGAGCGGTGTGCGGGCGATCGCATGACACGGGAGCAGGCGGTCGCCATTGTCGAGAAGTACGTCACAGACCATCCCGAGAAATGGCACCTTCCGATGGCAGCGGGCTCGTACTGATTGCCATGGGAGAAGCCTGTCCGTCATAGACCCGACGCGGGCGGGGGCCCATGCGCCCTACTGAGCGCGCCGCCCATCCGGTTTCATGGGACGCGTAAAGCCGTTCGGGAGCGGCGCGGCACGAGAGTCTCTGGTTAGGAACCAGCTCGCGCACTGGAGACAATGCCACCGCGTCGGAAGCGGCGGCCTCGGCTTAAGCGTGCTCCAGGCGCACTTTTGGAAGGGCCACAATGTTACCGGCCAATGATGCAAAAGTGAGCCGGTCGCAATCCGGATGGTATCCGCAGAACGACCGGGGCGGTCAGCGGGCTCGAGCGTGGCCGCCATGGCATCGAGGATTGACTCCTCCTCGCTCGAGACGCCCGTGCCCAGGCCGAGCAGTCGCCCGGAAGCTGCCCGATGCCGACGCCACCTCGCGGCAGGCGTCGACGATCCGCTTGACGCGGTCAGCGCGTTCCGCTGGCGTGAGGACGGAGAGCCCGGTCTTGATGGTCTCGATTGCCGTATCGAAAATCACGTCTGCCGGGCGCGTTCGCAGCCACTCCTGGAGCTGGGTGTAGGCGGGCGACGACGTGTCGATGCCCCGCTCGGTCGCAATGCGCAGGACCTTCTCGCGCTCGCGATCGGTCACCGCGCCCTCGGCCCAGGCAACCTGCACCAGCGGCGCCAGGAGGAAGGCCGCGCCCGTGTCGAGGGTCACCCCGAGGGCCATGATCCGGCGCAGCGGCGCGGGTCGTCAGTCTGCAGCTTCACCGCCAGCGCCTCGACGATCTCATCGACCTTGGCGCGCTCGCGCAGCTTCTCGATGAGCTTGGCCTCGTGCTGTCGGAAGTACCCTTCCTCCGAGCGATCGCTCGCGTTCCCTGAAGATGTCCTTGTCCATTCATCTTTCCCCCATGGTCGGCCGTCAGGTGCCGAGTCCGGCGATGGTCGCGTCCCGCCGAATCTCGCTGCGTTTCTCGCGAGCGCCGTCGGAAGCAGGACGCTCGGCCGAGCCCGGGACGTTGCCCGAACCGTTCCCATCGCTACCTGTAAATGTCAGCGAGTGCGGGGCCTGAATCACTGGCATGGTCGGAGATAGCCCCGAATCTCGTGATGAGCGCCGAATCCGGCATGCGATCAGGGCGGCTGCCGGAGAAACGCGGCGTCGTCCGAGGGTCCGAGCCTTCTCCAAGTCTGACGTGTTGATTCGGTACACGTTCATCGTGCCCGTCGACGCTCCGTACATCCGCGGATGCTGAATCCCATGCGCCTTCTTGGTGTCCCTTCCGTTTAACCGATCCAGGTGTTCGGAGGACCCGGCTGCGGTGGTTCGTCAATAACACCGGGCTTTGGCTCCGAAGGACACCCTATGTGGACCCACGTATTTAGTGTGGAGTTCCTCACGAGGAGCCTGCGCTCGCACCGTCCGCCCCCGAGACGCGCAACATCCCGGTCTCCAGAGCCGGACGCCGGCGGGAGCCCCGTGACCTCGAGGATTTCCCGCTCGTTGAGGGTCTCCGCGACAGCAAGGCTTCGGCGAGCGCGTCAAGCTCCTTGCGGTGCGCGCTGAGGAGACGCCGGGCCTCCTCGTGGCTTTCGGCGATGATCCTGAGCACCTCGGCATCGATGGCTTCGGCCGTCGCCTCGCTGAACGGCGCTCGCTGCCGCGTACCCGCCCGAGCCGCCTCAGGTAGGGGTTCTCCCGGGGCGCGAGCTGCACCAGGCCGACCCGCTCGCTCATGCCCCACCGCGTGACCATGCGGCGGGCCAGGCCGGTGGCCTGCTCGATATCGCTTTCGGCGCCCGTGGTCTTGGTGCCGTAGACGACTCCTCGGCCGCGCGGCCTCCCAGCATGCCCGACGATCCTCGCGCGTAGATAGGCTTCCGGATAGTTGTAGCGGTCGCTGTCGGGACGCTGATAGGTCACGCCGAGGGCCTGCCCGCGCGGCACGATCGTCACGCGGTTCACCGGGTCGGCGCCGGGCACCACCAGCCCCAGGATGGTGTGTCCGCCCTCGTGGTACGCGATGCGCTCCTTGTCGGCGCGGCTCAAGAGGAGCGGGCGCTCGGGGCCGAGCACGATCTTCTCCAGCGCGTCCAGGAAGTCCTGGTGACGGACCTCGTTCTGCTCGCGCCGGGCCGCCAGCAGCGCGGCCTCGTTGACCAGATTCTTCAGATCGGCGCCCGACAGCCCCGGCGTCACGGCGGCCAGCTCTCCGAGGCGGACGTCGCTGGCGAGCGGCACGCGGCGGGTGTGGACCTTGAGGATCGCCTCGCGCCCGGTCTTGTCCGGGAGGTTGACCACCACGCGCCGGTCGAAGCGGCCGGGCCGCAGGAGCGCCTGGTCGAGCACGTCCGGCTGGTTGGTCGCCGCCAGCACGATGATGCCCTCCCGGCTGGAGAAGCCGTCCATCTCGCTCAGGATCTGGTTCAAGGTCTGCTCCTGCTCGCTCGAGCCCCGATCGCCACCTGCCCCCGCGCGCGACCGATGGCGTCCAGCTCGTCGATGAAGATGATCGCCGGCGCGTGCTCGCGCGCCTGCTTGAAGAGGTCCCGCACCCGCGCCGCCCCCACCCCCACGATCATCTCCACGAACTCCGAGCCGCTCATCGAGAAGAACGGCACCCCGCCTCTCCCGCGACCGCTCTCGCCAGCAAGGTCTTTCCCGTTCCCGGCGGGCCGACCAGGAGCACGCCTTTCGGAGCGGTGCCGCCCAGGCGCGTGTACTTCGGGGGTCCCGGAGGAAATCCACGATCTCGACGAGCTCGTTCTCGGCCTCGTCGATGCCGGCGACATCGTCGAAGGTGACCTTCGCGTCCTTCTCCTGGTCGTAGCGACGCGCCTTGCTCTTGCCGATGCCCATGAGACCGGCGCCCATGCCCCCGGCCTGTTGCCCCGCCCGCCGGAACATCCAGACGTAGAAGCCGATGAAGAGCAGGCCCGGGCCAAACGAGAAGAGGAGCGTGGCCCAGGGGTTGCCGCCCTCCTCGATCGGCTTGGCGCTGATCTCGACCCCGTGATCGATCAGGAACGCTTCGAGACCGGGCCCCACGAAGGAGGGGAGCGTGGTCGCGAAGGAGATCACCGGCCTTGGCGCTTCGCGCGGCGGCGCCCGCGCTGCTCCTGCGGCGGGCTCGCTCTTTGGGCGCCGCGGTCGTCTGACCGGGCGGCGGGTAGGTGACCGCGGCCTTGAAGCGGCCCGTGAGGGTGTCGCCCGCGAGCTGTAGATCGCCTGGACGTTGCCCTTCCCGACCTCCTCCTTGAACAAGGGTATAGGGGACGGTGACCGGTGCTTCCGGGCCCGGCATCAGCAGCCTCGCCAGCCAGAAATTCACGGCCAGCACGAGCGACGAGCCACAGCCAGGTCCGGCCTGGCGGCATCTTCGGCAGCCAGGTGGCCTTCTCGCGCTCCAGGTCCGTGGGGGCCGGCGGGGTCCGCCTGGCCGGCGCGGAGTCGCTCTTGCGTTCCTTCTCTTGTCCCACCAAGCCTCATGATCATCTCTCGCTGGCGTGGCTTTGGGACGCGCCTTGCCTGCGGAGGAGCGAGAGCCTCCCTGGCCGGCGCTTCCGGTCGAGGTCGCGGGTTGGCATCACTCAGCGTCGGGTATGTGTCAAAGGTACCCAATGCCCCTGAAGCTGTCGCAGGGCCCGTGGCCCGATCAGCGGATTGCCGGTCGTGATCAAGGGCATTACGGCCGGCCGGACGCTATCGCGGGTAGTCGCTGCTGGCGCGGCGGCGATTGAGGTCTCCAAGCTAATGCACCCTTCCGCACGGCCAGCTTGAACAGCTTCGTGACCGGGCATCGCCATCCGCCACGCCATCTTTCAGCAAGGTCTCCAGCCGCTGGTGTGTCTGCTCGGACGCAGGTATCCTCGCCTCCCATCGCGGATGCGCCCGCTGGCCGCCGGCGCCAACCGGCGTCTCGGGTCTTGGGACGTCCGAGCAAGAGTGCATCCAGCAAAGTCTAGACTTCACCTGTTGCGCCGTCCCGTCGACGGCGCTTCGGGTACGATGCCCGCAATGTCGACCGTGCGCCGCGTCGGGCGCGGGAAGGCTTTCCGCTCCCGAGGTTCCCGGCTTCCGCGTCCTGTTCTACACGCACGACTCCTACGGGCTTCTCGGCCATCTCCGCCGCGCTCTCGTGCTCAGCGCCCGTCTCGAGGAGCGCTGGCCCCGGATCGGCGCAGCTCATCGCCACCGGGTCCCCGGTCAAAGCGGAGCGGTTCATCTTCGCCAGTGCGCAGCCCGCGCCGTGACGCTTCCTCCGGTGCGCAAGGTCGGCGAGGGACCAACTACGTCCCGCGGGACGCCGGCCTGAGCTGCCGAGGTCGCCGCCCGAGTGAGCGCCTCCCCCTCCGGGACGCCGCGCGCGACTTCTGTTCCTGACGTGGTGGTCGTCGACGCCCTGCAGGTCTCAAGGGCGAGCTGCGCGAGGCGATCACCCCTCGCGGGCGAGCGCGGCCGCCGCTTTCGTGCTGAGCTTTGCGAGACGTCGTCGACGGCGCAACTTGGTGCGTGAGCTCTGACGCGGGACCGCGTCTACGAGGTGCTGGACGAGCCGTTACGTGATCGTCGTATACGCCGCAAGGTGCCGTGAGTTCTACGACATCGTAGATACGCGCTGCCGCGTTGCGCGGAAGACCCACCACGGGTTACCTGGGCCGGGACCCGTCGATATAGTTGCTTCCGGCCCCGGATACTCGCGTGTGCTGGTGATGCGGGCGGCGGCGAGGATGGCCTCCACCTCTTCCGGATCGCGATCGAGGCTCGCCCGGGCTCGACGGCGCGCCGCAGTGGGGTGCTCGTCGGAGTGTCACCGCCGCCCGCCGCGGACAAGCGGGCTGCATCGCCCTCGCCTGCGCGTCCGGGCGGTGGCTAGTGCGGGTCGTCGACGAGGTGCCGGACGCGCTCGGCCTCGTGCGCACTGCTGACGTCGTGGTCTCGATGGCCGGATTCAACTCGGTCTGCGAGATCTTCGCGTCGGCCCGCCCCGCGGTGATCGTGCCGTGCGCGCGGTGCGGTCCTACGAGCAGCGGACGCGGGCTGCGTTCCTCGACCAGCGCCAGCTCGTCCGGCGGGTCCTCTGGGACGAGCTCACGCCGGAAGCGAGCCCCGTGAGACGAGGTGCTCGGACTTCCCCGACGGGCGCCGGCAGTTGGCGCCGCCCTCGCCAGCTGCATGGGCTGACCGGATTCGCCGACGCTGGCGGGGCTGGCGGACAGCGCCCCGCGACCCGCGCGGGCGAACCGGGTCGCGGTGGTGGCCCTGGACGGCCTACGGATCGGCGTGCGGCTGCTGGCGAAGCTGCCTCGGATACCGCCGGGCCACCCTCGACCCGGCGACGTCGCGGGCCATGGTCGACGGTATGCGGCTCGCGCGGCGTGAGGCGGACTTCTCGGTCTCGTGCGCGCCACCATCTACGGCCGGCGTGCTGCAGCCCGTGGCCGGGCGGCGCTCCTGGCGCGGCCGGGCGTGGCTACCGCGACCTCGAGGGCCTGGCTTCCGCAAGTGGGACGGCGTAGAGTGGCGCGCTGCGCGCCCTCTACCGAGGAGCGGCTGCGTGACGGTTGACGAGTTCAAGGGCCGCCGCCCGATCGTCCGCGGAAGCGATCTGACCGTCGAGATCTCACCCGGGCAGTTCCGGAACCCCCTGGCGACGGCGTCGGTTTGGGGTGCCACCTCAGCGCGAAAGCCGCGGCACTGGCACCCGTGCGCCCATCGATCTCGCGTCGAGCCGAGAGAGCGCGCCGCCAACACCTGCTCTGTTCTTCCGGCCTGCGGCGGCGCCGCGTGGGACAAGGCGGTGTGGGGCGCCCCGGCGATCGGGTCCGTTTCTGCGACACTGCGGGTTCGGCCGGCCCGTCTCCCTGGTGGTTCTCCTGATCGATCTCCGCGCCTCGGGTCTCCACGCGCGCTACCGCTATGGGAGCGGGCACTGGCTGGAGCGGGAATCAGCGGGCTCGCGGTCGCCCCCTCTGCCGCCCGTCGAGCACGTCCCGCTGGACCGCCTGCGGAAGCCGAATGGCGCGATGGTGCCAGGCCGAGACGCTTTATAGGGCGGGCGCGCGCCGCATCTTTTTGGGCTTTCCTGACCTCGGCCATCCGCCTCGTGCGAGGCGCGCGCGCCGAGGGCCTCGACCTCGCCGGCGCCCAGCTGACCGTGACGGGCGAAATAAAGCCGGTCGACGACCCGCCGGCTCGCGCGCCGCGACGCCGCCGGCGTCGCGGCCGCCCCCGACTACGGGAGCGCGGACTCGGGCGGCTTCATCGGATAAATATGGCTGCCCCTGCGCCGGCAGGCCGGACGATGCGCACGTGTTCCAGGCGACCCGAACGCGTGCCGGATCCAGCCCGGCGAGCTGCCGGGACCGCTTCCCGCGCGGACGCCCTGCTGCATCGCCGTTCGCGCGCGACCGCCCCGTTCATGCTCCTCAACGTCTCCGGCGGGCGATCGTCAAAGCGACCACTCGACACCGGAGACGCTGCGGCCGCCCGCTTCGACGCGCTCGGCTGGCGTCCTCACCTGCATCGGGATCCGGAGCTTCGAGAAGCTGACGGCCGGCGGCATGACCTTCTTCCTCGACGTGGACGTCGTGCGCGTGCTGGAGGAAGTCTTGCCGCACCAGTTCGGCGGGGGCCCCACCGACTACCAGCTGGCGGAGGACGAGGGTCCCGACGGCCAGGACCGCGCCTCACGCCCTGGTGCATCCGGTCGTTGGCCCCGTGGTCCCGGAGAGGGTCATCGACACCTTCCTCGCCAGGCGATCGGCCCACGGCGGCGCCGGCACGGAGCGGATCATGGCTACCGGAGTGTGGGCGCAAAGGCCACTTTGCTTTCTGACGGTCGAGCGGCGCCTCCAGTGGCGACCGCCTCCGGCAAGGTCCTGCACCCGGTCTCGCTAGGGCCGTGTCCCGGCCACCCAGCGCTGAGTGGAAGGCCGGGCGCGCCCGGCTGGAGCGGCGCCACGCAGCCCCGGCTGGCCGTAGCGGTCGAAGCTCGTCGGGATGCTCCTGAGGTGAGAGACCAGGTCCTGACCATGCAGGACGAAAAGAGAAGGAACCGCCGCGATCTTTGCACGCACCATGTCCGCCGCGGCCGTCGCCGTCAGCGTCCCGTCGGCGGCCTTCGCAGCGGGCCGGTCCACCGATTACGATCTGGTCATCGCGGGCGGGCGCGCTCGTGGATCCCGAAACCGGCGTGATCGGAACGGCGCTTCGGACGTCGCCTCCGCGCTCGCACCGCCGGCACGTGCGGCGGGACCGGAGTGACCAACAGGGTGACGGATTTGAGTGGCGTCTCGTTCCTCCCTTCGCCCATTGCAAGGGGTTCCTGGAGAACGTCGGCGCCGTCCCGCGCCTTCGTCGTGGGCCATACCCTCCCTCTGCGGGCTGAAGTCGCGTGCCGCGTGGTATCCATCGGACCCGAGTAGGTCAAGTCCGAGCTTTGCTTCGGATAATCGGACGGGGCCGCACCGGAGTCGCCCGGACAGCCGGGCTGACCCGCTCGGTGTGAGCGCGATCGAGTTCTTCGCGGATGACCTTCAGCGGCGCCGACGCCTCGAATTCCGCCGACGTGAGGCCACGCCAGCGTCTGGCTCGCTCGAATCACGGCGGCGTACATGAGCGTCAGGACCGGCGCTCGCCGAAGGCGTGCGGGACGATCTCTCGTCCGACGCCGCTCTTCGGGGATCTTCCCCCGCACGGCCAACTTCTGGAACAGCTCGGACCGGGCATCGCCATCGCGCCACGCCATCTTTCGGCAAGGCGCTCCAACCGCTGGCAGTGTCTCGCTCGGACGCAGGTATCCTCGCTCCCATCGGGGATGCTTCGCTTGCCGCCGGCGCCAACCGGCGTCTCGGGTCTTGGGGACGTCCGAGCAAGAAAGTGCATCCCCGATCCCTCTTCCAGCAAGTCTAGGATTGGGCAATACGCAACTGAACGAAGTACAA
>ERZ1370068.3092-contig-2213_pt1 | contig 28936 bp, 42 predicted proteins | sample MGYA00561227_ERZ1370068 | MGnify/ENA primary metagenome ERZ1370068 (study PRJEB38410, sample SAMEA6850437) | metagenome | study: Metagenomic assessment of the ecological functions of the soil: analysis of the soil microbiota associated with the...
TTACGCCGTGGCGTGGCGCCGCAGGACCGTCGGCCGGATGCGGATGCGTGTGCCGAGGCGCGATCAGAAAGCGTGCTTGTCATCGTCGACGCTGGGTTCATCCAGATTGGTGTCTGCCGACAAACATGGGTTCGATGTGAATGGACGCAGTGCTCGCCGATCAGACGCGTGAGGATCACGCCAATCGTTCCCGAGTGCTGATCGGTGAAGTTGTCCGTGCCCTCAACCCCGGCGCAGGATCGACATCTCGAGCGGTTTCTGCGTCCTGCGTCCACAGGCTGTGCTGGCCGGAGATTTCGCAGCGTCTTCCGCTCGCGTGCTCGATACGCCTTGATCTGAACGCCGGGCAGGATGCCGTAGCAGCAGTGCTCGAGGCCAATCACCGCGCCGTTGTCGAAGCCGAAGAAGTCCCTCGAGCCAGTTGTCCTGGCACAGCTCGCAGTCAAGCGGCCGGACGAACTGGTGCGTCACGCGGAACGCGCTCTTGTTCTTCGGCAGCCGAAGCCGAAAGTGGGCAGCGAAATAAGCGTGAAGTCTGGCTCGGCCAGCTTCATCACGGCATCGTCTTCAGTGGCCTGCGCGAGGCAGGCGGTGGTGCCGAGTGCGAGCATCACCCCGGCGGTGGCTGTCAGTGCGATGAACCTGCGCGGTGAAGAGTGCGGTCAGATGGTGACATCACGTGGCGCTCCTTTGTGAGATGAAGATGGTGGTCACGCAAGGGGAATGCCGAGAGGGGTCAGGACGGGCGGGAGAGGGCAGGAACGGCAGGAGAGGACTGGAAGGGCCGCTCCTGCCCCTTACTGCCGGCGTAATCGCATTACCGGCATCGTAACCGGTCGATGCTCAATCAATTCGGTCGCATCGATCGAGATAGTACGAGAGCGCACGCTGGCTGATGCCCATCAGCTCGGCGGCGTCCTTCTTCGACGCCGCGCCGGCGCTTTCGAGCGCGCAGCCGGATCGTTTCGCGCTCGACCCACTCGATGTTCTGCCTCAGTTTCAGCGACGGCAGACCGGTCGCCTGCGGCGTCGCCGCGCTCAGGACGGACACCGCCCGGCCGCGAGATCACCGGTGCCGTCGCGACAGCACGACCGCGCGCTCGATCGTGTTCTCCAGCTCGCGCACGTTGCCGGGCCAGTCGCATTGCTGCAGCACGGTCATCGCGCCCTCGTCGACGCGATCGATGCGCCGGCCGGTGCGCTGCGCGTGCTTGCGGACGAAGTGATCGACGAGCGCCGGAATGTCGTCGCGCCGTTCGCGCAGCGGCGGGATCTCGATGGGGATCACGTTCAGGCGGTAGAAGAGATCCTCCTGGAACTTGCCGTCGGCGACCATCTGGCGCAGGTCGCGGTTGGTGGCGGCGATCACGCGGACGTCGACCCGCTCGGTCCGCTCGCGATCCGAGCGGCTCGAACTCGCGCTCCTGCAGCACGCGCAGCAGCTTCGATCTGCAGCGCCGGGCTCATCGTGCCGATCTCGTCCAGGAAGATCGTGCCGCCGTCGGCGAGCGCGAACTTGCCCTTCTTGGTCGTCGTCGCGCCGGTGAACGCGCCGCGCACGTGGCCGAAGCAGCTCCGACTCGAGCAGCGTCTCGGGAATGGCCGCGCAGTTGACCTTGATGAGCGGCATGTCGCGCTGCGCGCTGCGGTCGTGAATGGCGCGCGCGACGAGCTCCTTGCCGGTGCCGGTCTCGCCGGTGATCAGCACCGGTGCTCTTGGTCTCGCGCGACGCAGCTCCGGCGCTGCGGATGACCTCCTGCATCGCGCGGCTGCGTCCGATGATGCCGTAGTGGTCGAACTGTTCGTCGCGCTCGCTGCAGCAGGTAGCGATGCTCGGTGCGCAGCCGCTGATGCTCGAGCGCGCGCCGGACGACCACCAGCAGCTCGTCGATCTCGAAGCGGCTTCTGCAGGTAGTCGAGCGCGCCGAGCTTCATGGCCTCGATCGCGCTCTCGACCGTCGCGTGCGCGGTCATCATCAGGATCTGGGGCCGCTCGCCTTCGGGCGTGTCGCCGACGATACTCGCGAATCAGATCGAGGCCGCTGCATCTCCGGCATCACGTTGTCGACGACGCAGACGTCGAACGCGCGTTCGGCGAGCAGCCGCTGCGCCTCGCGGGCGCTCGTCGTCTCGAGCACCTCGTGCCCGGCATCGCGCAGGGCGCGTCCGCAGCGCCTTCAGGATTTTCTCCTCGTCGTCGACGCAGCAGAATCGAGCCGCGGTGAGCCATCAAAGTGAGTGGGGAACTCGATGCGCATCTCGGTGCCTTGCCCGGCCGTGCTCACCACGCTGAGCACGCCGCCAGAGCCTTCGATGATGTTCTTGGCAATCGGCAGGCCCAAGTCCAGTGCCGCCGCGTTTGGTCGCGTGAAGTACGGATCGACGCGTGGCAGATTCGGCGGCGCCGATGCCGGACACCGCGGTCGGCGATCACGGTGGACGGCCGCTCCCCTGGGCCTGAGCGCGTGGTAGAGCGTGACCGTGGCGCACCAGCTGCCGGCTCGTCCGTTCGCACCGCGTGGCGCGCGTTGACGAGCAGGTTGACCAGCGCGATCCGCGCAGCCAGCTCGCGCATCGGTGGTGACCGCAGGCAGGCGCCGGATCGAGGATCGAGCTTCAGACCGGGCGTACCGGGCGCCTGCCTGGCGCCGCCGCCGCGGATTCGCGGCAGAGCGCCGTTCAGGTCGGCCGGCGCCAGCTCGGAACTGGATGGGCCGCGCGAAGTCAGCGCACCTCGTTGACGACTCGATTCAGACGCATCGACTTCTTCGCTCGATATCCGAGTCGCCGCCTCGCGCGACGGCAACGCAGGCATCGTCCGGCCGGCTCAGGCCGTGGAGCGCGGCCTTGATGATCATCAGCGGGTTCGCGGACCTCGTGCGCGATCACGGTGGACAACCGGCCGAGCGACGGGCAGCGCTCGCGTCTGCGTAGATCTCCGCTGAAACCTCGCGATGCGAATCGGTCAGCGTCGTGAACGTCGTGGCGAGGAGGCGCGCGTCTTCATCGCCTCCGCTAGGCTCGATCTTTCTGCGTCAGGTCGCCGGTGGCGCGACCTCGCGCATCACCCGGTGATCGCCGCCAGCGGGCGTGTAATGGTGCGCGCCACCGCGAAGCTCGAAAGGGTGGCGAGCATGACCGCGACCACGGCCGTGACGTAGAGCTCGGTGTGAATGGTTCGCAGGAACTTCAGATGCTCGGTTCGCGAGCGGAGGATCAGCGCGACCGGGCCCGGCTCTGCGTGCTCCTCGGTCCGGTCGCCCGAGGACAGCGTCAAGCGGCAGCGCCACGCACTCGTCCGAGCCGAGCGTGACGTTGGTCGATCCCTCTACGCTCAGTGCGAGCGCACTCAGGGCGGAGCGATGCTCGCTCGAATTGTCGTCGCCAGGATCTGGCCATCCATGCCGAACGCGATGTCGCTGCCGGTGATCAGCTTCAGCTGCGCCGCCAGTGCATCGTCGAGCAGGAAGCCGACACTAAGGGTGCCGAGAATGTCCGGCTGTAGCGGACGGATCGCTGATCGGGACAGTCACCAGCTGGAGCATGCCGCCGGGCTGCGTGGATCAGGCTCACGCTCTCCGTGCCCGGCCAATGCCTGCCGTGATCGACGGCTGATTCGCGACGACGACACCGGCGCGGGAAGAGACGCCCACCGTGGCGAGGACCTTTCCCGGCCTTGTTCGTCACGAGCAGAAGGTTGGCGTTGAGCTGGTTCCTGATCCGCGATGTCTTTGGCAGGCGGCAGCCTGCACAGTCGGCGGATCGTCGGTATCGACGGCGGCTTTCAAGCGCGGCGCGTCGGCAATCAGCCGCGCCATCATGGTAAACGTCTGCGCGCGGGTCGCGCGGAGTTGCTTCGAAGAGCGCGCCTGTCGCCTCGATCTCGCGGCTCGAGCGCGTCTCTCGGCCTGCGCGCGTCACGGTGACGTTCACGACGTAAGATGGCGACGCCGATCGACAACACCGCCAGCAGCGCGCTGGTCAGGAAGATTCGGCTACGGGCAGAAGAGAACAAGTTCATCTGAGCTCGAAGTCGAGTTCCGTCGTGCCGCCGCCCGGCACGCTCACGCTCTTCGGCTCCGAGTGCACGCCCCTCGTTCCACGCGATGACGTTGTAAGCGCCGGCGGCGCACGCCGGCGATGCGGTAGCGGCCGGAGTCGTCCGTGACCGCAAAAAGCGGATGGCTGAACACGAGGATGAACGCGTTCATGTGCGAAGTGGATTTCGCAGAAGACGCGGACGATGCCCGGCTGCGTGAACTGGACCGATTTCAGCTGCCGCTCGGATAGCGTCCCGAGGTCGAAGCGGTTGGTCTTCGAGCGGAGAAGACATTGTGGTAAGAAGGGATCGCCGTTCGGAAAATCGACGATGGTGCCGGTCGTGACCGCCAACAGGTGCGGGACGAACGTTTCGTTGTGCTGGTTCATCACGGCACGCGCGGGTTCGGTCCGCGTTCGAACGCGCGCGCGTGAGCGGCTTCCAGCACACGACCGATTTCAGACGATCGACAAGGTCGCGCTCGCGGGCGTGCCGAGATCCGACACGGTCGGCCGGCGTTCACTCGACGGCAGGACCTGGCGGATCTCGACGCGACCCTGGATGGTACCACGTCTGGCGCCAGCGAAGCCGAGGGACGCGCCGGATCAGAACCGACACGAGACCGGCGGCCGCGGCGAACGCCGTCAGCATCCAGGATCGCCGCCTGACGCGGCGGCATCCACCGGTGAGCCTGCGCAGCGTCAGAACCAGAAGACTACCTGAGACGCAATCGCGTTGAGTTTCGCGTGCGGCCCGCCGGCCGCGTATCGGCGCTGATACGAGCCCTTCACCATGCAGATTCCGCCGGAGCGAGTATCCGCCGCCGAGTTCGACGCGATCGACCGGTGCTTCCCATTCGACCGTTCTCGCGGTGCCCACAATCTCGCTGAACCCGACGTGATCGAAGCGGGCCGCGGCGTAGAGACCGGCACGGATCTTGTAGCGGCCCTCGACGCAGAAACGTGCGCGCTCGAAGCGGCAGATCGATCGCCGGCGTCCGCATCGACGGCCGGCACGCGCCAGTCGCTCACGATTGTTTCACGCGGATCAGGTAGTAGCCGCGCGAGTGACTCGGCGTCGGATCCCGAGAGCCGACTGCGTCAGTCCCGACATCGAATCCGTGGCGCCGGCGCTTTCGGCGGCCGCGCGCGAGACAAATGGCGCAACGGCTCCAGATGCCCTGAAACCAGACCCGGCAGAGGTCGAACAACCAACGCGTCGCGATCTGCTTGCCAGGTTGTCGTCGATGCACTGACGCGGATTGCCCGACAGCTTCCCGTCGTCGGAGCCGCGCGTGGCCTCGACCATCCGCCCGACCGCATGCACCTGGACGCTCGGTGTCCCATCGAAACGCGTTGGCAAGTGGCAGTCCGCGAATCCGGCACCGTGTTGCCGACCGGAGAAGTTGGAGACCACCGCGGCCGCGCACTGCGGCAGTTCATCAGCGTTGGCAGGCAGCGCATCGGATCGGATGGACATCAGGTGCATGGTAGGCGAGCGGGTAGCCAATGAGCAGGTTGTCCGACGCGTAGGTGCTGCGGGTGAACGCGCCGAAAGTCGGCGGAACCCGTCCGACCTGGACATCGATCGGTTTCGAGAGCCACGGCCGGATGCGCGCGTAAAGAGCATAGGGCTGCAGGCGGTCGCCGTCTTCAGTTCGCACCTCGACGAGAAACGAAAGCCGCTCGGTGGCTCGAACGGCCGCGATCAGATCGATGCGGACCATTCGAAGCGCCGAGTGTTCGTAGTCGGTGTAGTTGAAGAACCCGGTGTCGTCCGCGCAGACACTGCTCGTCGAGATTTCCGAGTCTGTGCAGCTAAAGTCGCCGAGACGTCGCCGCCGAGCGTCACCCGGCCGCCGGCAAAGCTGATCGTTTCCAGACGTGCATGGCACTGGGCGTCGGCGCGGCAGGCTGGCGGAGCCAGCACGGCCAGTGCGGTCGTGGCGATGGCCGCGACGCGGAACATCCTGCGTGGCACTTTCAGCGATTATATGAGCGTACGGCGCGTGTCTGACAGCCGCGAGCGCGCACGGATACTAGTTGTCACGTGAAGTTAAATAGTTGAAGGATTTAGCAGCCGTTGGCCTCATATCATTTGCGAACCCTGCATCGGCACCAAAGACACGGCGTGCGTGGACGTCTGCCCGGTCGACTGCATTCATCCGCGGAAGAACGAGCCGGCGTTCGCCAGCGGCCGAAATGCTCTATATTCATCCCGACGAGTGCATCGACTGCGGCGCGTGCGTGCCGGCCTGCCCGGTGGCAGCGATCTATTCGCTCGACGAAACGCCGCGGCAGTGGGACGCGTTCATCGACACGGAACCGCGACTATTCTACGTGTCACGCGAGACTAGCAGTGACTGCATGGGACTCATCGATCATCGGTTCGAGGACAACTTCATCACGACGAGCATCGACCGCGTGCTGAACTGGGCGCGCGAATCGTCGATCTGGCCGATGGGCTTCGGGCTCGCGTGCTGCGCCATCGAAATGATGGCCGCCTCGGCGTCGCGCTACGACATCGCGCGATTCGGCGCCGAAGTGTTTCGCGCGTCGCCGCGCCAGTCGGATCTGATGATCGTCGCCGGCACGGTCACCAAGAAAATGGCGCCGGTTCTGCGACGGCTCTACGACCAGATGCCCGAGCCGAAATGGGTGATCTCGATGGGCAGCTGCTCGAACGCCGGCGGTCCGTTCCCGACCTACAGCGTGCTTCAGGGCGTGGACAAAGTCGTGCCGGTGGACGTGTACGTGTCAGGCTGCCCGCCGCGTCCCGAAGCGCTGCTGTACGGGTTGATGCGGCTGCAGGACAAGATTCGCAAGGAAGGGCACTGTTCTCCGCAAGGAACGCATCATCATGTCGGGCGACACCGAGCCGACGCTCATCGGCGAGCGCAGCGTAGCATGCAGACCATCGTCAAGTTCTTCAAGACGATCTTCCTGGTCGACCTGCTCAAGGGTCTGCTGGGTCACGCTGAAGTACACGCCGCAGCCGGCCTTCACGTTTCAGTATCCGGCTGAACGGCGTCCGACCGCGCCGCGCTTCCGCGGCGTGCTGCGGCTGCAGACCGAGCCCGGCACCGGCGCCCAGACCTGCATCGTCTGCGATCAGTGCGCGAAGGCCTGTCCGGACGACCTGATCGCGCTCGGCGGCCACCGCGAAGCCGGGCACCGAAGATCAAGGTGCTCGACTACTTCGATTTCAACCTCTCGCGCTGCAGCTTCTGCGGGCTGTGCGCCGAAGTGTGCCCGACCAAGCCGATCAAGGCGCTCATCATGAGCGAGGATTACGAGCTCGGCACCTACAGCCGGGAGGCGCAGATTCTCCGCGTCGATCGAGATGTACGACGGCGTGCAGATCGAGCACTACACGCGCTGAGCGTCAGCCGCGCAGACTCTTACAAGTTCCTGCCGAATTTCGCTTTTCGAAAGGTGTCGTGTCGTACGGCTTGCGTACGGTATCCTCCTGACGCCTCGCCGCCTCCGGCCTGGATCTTGAAGGCGCCGGGGTTCCTCGCCGTACAACTCTTGGAGGGTCCATGCACAGCGGCACCCGCGATAGCGCTAATGGCGGTGATGGTCGCGGCGGCATCGTTCGCGATCCGCGCTGCCGATGGGCCCCAGTCGCAAGCGGGCGACGTGCAGCTGCTCATTGCCGACGAATTCTTCGACGAGGGCCGCTACCAGGATGCGCTCGATGCGCTATCAGCGCTCGCTGAAAGCCCCCGTGCCGGGCGATACGCGTGCGGCGCACGCCGGGATCATCCAGTCGGCGCTCCGGATTGCCGAGTTCAGCCTCGCCCGCACCGAGGCCGACGCGCTGGTCAAAGCCGTCACCGCTCGATCCGAAGGCGCTGTGCGCTCAGCGCCGACGCGCTCTGGGCCTCGGGCCTGTTCGACGAAGCCGAGATCACGGTACCGCGACGCGTTGTCGAAAATCCCGGAGCTGCCGCGCGGTCATCACGGCATGGCCCGGGCGCTGGCGGCCAGAGGTCAGCTCGAAGAGGCGATGAACGAAGCGCAGCTTGCGCTGAAAGCGTCGCCGCGCGATCTCGAAGATGCATCACACGGTTGGTTCCGATCTACGAACGCATGCACCGCTACGAGGAGGCCGCCGGCGCGTACAGCAACTACGTGAACCTGCTCCCGAACAAGGACACGAGCGAAAAAGCGGACTGGTCGCGGTCGGAGATCAAGTTCCTCCGGTCGTTCGGTCAGCGCGTGCCGTTCGAGATGGATCCGTCGACGCAGGGCGAAACATGGACGGTCGATTTCCGGCTGGTCAACGACAAAAGTCATCGTGCGGGCGAAGGTGAACGACGGATCGTTCCAGGACTTCGTGGTCGACACCGGCGCCGAGAACACGATCATTTCGAAGCCGACCGCGCAGCGGCTCGGCATCACGCCGATTACCTACACGCTGAGCGCGGGCGTCGGTGATGTCGGCCTGCGCGGCCTGCAGCTGGCGCGGATGAACTCGCTCGAGCTCGGGACCCTCAAGCTCCGCAACGTGCCGTGCCTGATCAAGGATCCGCCGCTTCGCAACCTGCCGGTGCGGGAGGCAGAGAGCCTGTCGCCGCTCGTGCTCGGCTTCTCGATGATCATCGACTACCGGACGAAGAAGATCACCTTCGGCAAGCACCTGCCTGACGAGCCGTCAGACTTCGAGCTGCCGCTCCGGCTGCATCGCCTCGCCACCGTGCGCGGGTTGCTCGACGGCAAGCATCCGGCGAATTTCGTGGTGGATACCGGCGGCGAGGTGATTTCGATCAGCACGGCCTCGGCGGCGGCGCTGACCGCGCTCGGACGTCCGGCTCCCGATCGCAAAATCGCGCTGAAGGTGTTCGGGTCGTCGGGCTGGGATCGCGACGCGTTCCTGCTGCCGGGCGTCGAACCTCGCGTTCGACGCGATTACCTACACGAATTTCCCGGTCGTCGTGCTGAATCTCGATACGCCAAGTGCGCTCCTCGGCTTTCAGCTTGGCGGCATCGTCGGCCACCGGTTCCTGAGCAAGTATCGCGTGACGATCGATCTCGAACGGAGCGTCGTCAGGCTGAAGGGCTAGCAGCCGGACGTTCGGACTTCCTGCTCAGCCTGCGCGGCGCGGCGCGTGCGCCTCTTCTGCAATGCGGCGTTCTTCGTCGGTCTCGAGCAGCAGGGGATTGACGGGGACGCGGCGGCCGTCTGCACTCACCGTGACAAACGTCAGGAACGCGCGGCTCGTCATCCGCCGTGTGCCCGTCAGTGTTTCTTCGGAGAAGACTTCCACCTCGACCTCGAGCGAGGTGTTGAACGTGCAGGTGACCCGCGCACTTCGAGGATGATGAGATCGCCCACCTTGATCGGATGAAGGAACTGCAGGTCGTCGACCGCGGCGGTGACCAGCAGGCTGCGCGTGTGGCGATGGCAGGCGATCGCGCCGGCGATGTCGATCAGATGCATCACCGTGCCGCCCAGGATGTTTCCCGAGCAGGTTGGCGTCGTTGGGCAGGACGACCTGCACCATCTCGGTCGCGGATTCGGCAGCGCGCTTGGGTGACAAAGACGTGCCGGAGCGCGCTCAGTGCGAACCGCGTTCTCGGTGGCTAGCCGGTGCTCTCGGAACTGTCGTCTCTAGAAGTCGTAGCCGATCCAGACCGCGAAGCGCGGCTTGCGGAACTCGTGCGTGCCGCCTGGCCGAAATAGAACCGCGTCTTCCCATTCGCGGTTGAAGAGCGTTCGCCACGCCCAGTCGATGTGAATCGGGAAGCCGAGCGCGAAGGTCTCGAGCCCAAGACCGCATGACGCGCGCGCCATCGCGCAGGCGGAATCCTTGAATCAGGCGCGGGTTCCTTCAGATCGGCATGCCGAACCCGGCCGGGGTCTGCTGATAGCCGGTGGTCACCGTGACGATCTCGGGATCCTGCGAAAAGAACTTGAAGCCGGTGTTGCTGAACCAGCCGGCGCCGCATGTTCGCGAAGAAGACACCGCGGATGCCGCCGATGACGCCGATCGGCGTGAGCGCCGCCTCGATGATCGGGAAGCGGAGCTCGGCGTTGCCGAAGAAGACGTTCTGGCCGACGAACTGCAGGTAGTCGTATCCCGCGCATCTCCGAGTTGCCGCCGAAGTAGATGTAATCAGGCGAGTCGCCGATGCTCTTGAATGCCGCGCGCCCGGAGCGCGAGCACGCCGGTGCTTGCCAGCCTCTGGTAGTAGCGCACGTCGCCGTCGAGGTTCTGGCGCGACAAGGTCCCGACGATATGCGGCGAGACGTCGTAGGCCGAGACGCATCGTGCTGCCCGCCAGCGGTCCGAACTCACGGAACACCGTCGTCTCCGGAGACGAATGCGACGCTCAGACAGGAATCATCGTGCCGCTTCTGAAGACCGAGCACGCCGCTGCTGCGCCTGGTAGTCCTCGGGTAGCGGCCTGCAGCACCGGGATCGTTGTAGCTCTCCGTCAGGTTGACGACGCCGGCCGAGAGTCTCGACGCGGTTGTAGCGGCTGAACGGATACAGCCGAGCGCCGACCCGCCGCGCACGGTCCGCGTGGCAATGGCCTGGTCGCGGCCGATCAGCGGCGCCGAGATTCGGGATCGTAGAAGACGCCTCCAGCGCGCCGTAGAAGAACTGCGTCGAGCTGAAACCGTTCAACGCGTACTGCAAGCGCGCGTCCGAGGTTGACGTACGGCGACCGACAGCGTGCGGTACTGCGAGATCGACGCGGCGAACATGTTGATCTGCTTGTCGCCCAGCACGTCGCCGAAGCTGATCTCGGTGCCGCCGAACACGTCGCCGTTGTTGGTGACGCCGAGGTTCACCGGCGGCCGGCCCTCGAGGAACATCTTCTCGAACGCGCCCTTGCGGCGCTGGTTGGCGGCTGACCGAGCGTATGGGTGAGCGGCGCCTGGAAGTCGATGATCGGGCCGGGCGCGCCGAAGTCCGACGGCGCGACGGAGTGAATCGGCTCCGTTGCGCTCGAGCAGTGCGGATGCCGTAATCGCCCTTGTAGTAGCTGACGAACGCGATCTTGCTGGGTCGTTGCCTTCACGCAGCACCACCGGCGAGGTGTTGCCGCCGAGCGCATCGGTGAACTGCCGCAGCTCGCCGGTGTTCAGGTCGAGCGTCCAGACGTTGTAGATGTTGCCGTTTCTCGGCCACCTCCGGCTCGAGCGGCACCGCCGGGTCGATGGCCGTCGACGAGAACACCAGCGTGTGGTCGTCGATGAACTGCGCGCCGCTTCGTCGTGCGGTGCCGAAGGTGATCTGCGTCTTCTTCTTCGTGTCGAGGTCGAGCCGGAACAGCTTCTGGTTGCCGCTGACGCGCGCGTTGTAGATGATGTAGCGTGCCGTCGAGCGAGTAGGTCGGCGCGTAGTCGCAGAAATCGTCGGTCGTGAGGTTGACGACTTCCTGCGTCGTCGAGGTCGACCGGTGTAGATGTCGCGCGATCGCGCCGCGCAGCGCCGAGAACGCGATGCGTCCGGCCGTCGGGCGAGAACGACGGCGACTCGGGCTCGTCCACCGACTTCATCGGCACGCGCACCTCGATCTTCCGCGTCAGCACGTTCTGGACGATGAGCGTCCGCTCCTTCTCGGTGCGGACGAAGTAGGCGAGCCGATCGCCCTTCGGCGACCACGACATCCACGGCATCGCGAAGCCGGTCGACGCGCATCTGCGTGATGTTGGTCGAAGCCGAGATCCTTGTCGAAGCCCTCGGTCAGGTTGCGCACGACCGACCCGTCCTTGCGCGGAGATGAGCACGATGTCGAGCTCGCCGTCCTTGCGGTTGATCGGTGATCGACCGCGATCAGGTCGCCCGACGGCGACGGGCGCGATCGACAACGGCCTCGGCGAAGTGCGTCTTCTCCGGTTCGGCGCGAGGTCGCGTCCGTAGTCGGCCGGACGCTCCTTGTCGCGGAACGGCTTGAAGCGCTCCTTCAGGTAGCGCTCGAAGGCCTGATCGAACTCGTCCTTCTTCATCTTGAGCGCTTCTTCGTAGCGCGTCCTCGCCGCCGCCGATCACGCTCTTGCGCAGCGAGAAGAGGAACTGCCGGATGCCTTCCTGTGCCGAACTTCGCTTCGATGAACTCGAAGACCGCGTGTCCGAGGTTGTAGGCCAGAACCGCGCGCTGCCGGCGTTGCCGTAGCCTTCCGTCCTCGGTCATCTTCGGCACGATGTCGGCGACCGCGGCGTCGCGCACCATGCATCAGGTCGAACGGCGTCCAGTCGGCCGCGCTCGTAGTCCGACAGGCCTTCGTTCACCCACAGCGGCACGCTCCGGCGGATCAGCGCCTGCGGGATGATGTCGAACTCGAAGCTGGTGGGTGAGCTCGTGCGCGATCAGGCCGTACAGCCGATCCGGCGGATCGTCGATCGGCAGCAGCATGCGGTCGCGGTACGGTTCGGCGAACGCGCCGACGCCTTCCTGCGCCGCGCCCGGGGTCGACGTTCTCCTGCTCGAACTCGCTGTGCGTCTTGAACAGGATGAGCGGCACCTTGAACGACAGATCGTGTTTGAGGTCCGCGCTGACTCTGCTGGTAGGCGCTCTCGGCGTAGCTCGGCGACGCGTTCGAGGTGCTGTTCGAGCTCCGGGGTAGTAGTAGATCTCGAAGTGGTCGGTCGTGTAGATGTGCCAGTCGAACCGGTCGTAGTGGACGTTGTTCTTGTTGTAGTAGGGGTAGAAAGGGTCTGCGCCGCAGCCAGGCCCGTGAAGCCGACGAGAGACAGGGGCCGCGAGCAGGGCTATGCGCATCCGCATATGACGTGACTCAAACAAGGAGAAGACCTGTGATGGCGATCTTACTGTGTCGTCGAACGCCCCTGCAAACCATGTGCTGAGCCAATCGGCCTCCGGGCGGACCTCGTTTGACCGCTTCTTGTCCTCCCACAGCCTCAACGACGTGATACCTGTGGGCGACGGGCTAGAATTTGGAAGAGGAATAAACAGGAGGACGCCGGGGTTAACTCATCTCGGCCTGCCCATTACATGCGCATGCCATGGCCTGAACCGAGCGCGAAGGGTGGAGACGCCCGTCCGTGCGGCGTTCGAGGCCGACGCGCTGGCGTCAATTGACAGCCTGTATCGGACGGCCGCTCCGGCTGACCCGGATGCCGGCGGATGCCGAAGATCTGGTCCAGGAGACGATGCTCAAGGCGTTCCGCGCAGCCGATACCTTCAAGCCGGGCACCAACCTCAGGGCCTGGCTGTTCACGATCCTCCACAACACGGCGCGCAACCGCCTGCGCGACCGCGTTCGGGACCACGTAGACGATCGACAGCGAAACCGTCGAACGCGCGGCGATCAGCCGCTGCAGGAACCGCCGAGACTCCGGAAACGCTGCTGTTGCGCGAGACGCTGGCGCCCGAGCTTCAGGCCGCCATCGACGAGTTGCCCGAGGCGTTCCGTCAGGCAGTGTGGCTCAGGGACGTCGAAGAATTTTCGTATGCGGAGATCGCCGAGATGCTCGGGTAGTGCCCGTCGGAACCGTCATGTCACGCATCTCGCGAGGCCGCCGGATGCTGTTCGACAAACTGCAACATCTGAGGCCGGCTCATGTCTGGTTGTCGTCGCCATCGATCCTCTCGTTACCCCGTACATCGACGGCCAGCTTGCCACCGGCGATCGCCTTACCCTCGAAAATCATCTTCGCGCCTGCCCGCCGTGCCGCGTTCGCGTCGATTGCGAACGAATGGCGCACGACGCTGGTTGCCGCCCGCAAGGCCGCGCTGACGCTCCGACCCGGCGCCGCCCGCACTGCGCGCGCGCTGCGCCGCGGCTCTGCGGCGCAGCCGACCGCGCTTCGAAGACGAGGATCTCGCTGGCGCGCGCGGCTCACCCCGCTACGCGCTGGCGGCCAGTCTCGTGCTCGTCGTGGCCGCCGCGTTTGCGTATCCGCTCACCGCGCGATCGTCGCGCGTCATGGCCGCCGGAGCTCGCGGTCGATCACGTGAAGTGTTCGCTGATCAACTCGATGCTCGGTACACACACCGCGGCGCTGCGTCGAAAGCTCGCTGGCCGCAGACTTCGACTGGCCTGCCGATCTTCCAGATGAACCGGACCGCGCCGGCCTCGAGCTCGTCGGCGAGCGCACGTGCTTGTATGGACAGGGCCGCGTGGCCCACATGATGTACCGTCACCACGGCCAGACGGTCTCGGTCTTCATGCTGCCCGACTCGGCGCGTGAGCGCGAAGTGCTCGACGTCCTCGGCCACCGCGCCGTCGTCTGGTCGGTTGGTGGACGCACGTTCGTGCTGGTCGCTCGCGAACCGGTCGACGAGGTCGAGCGCATGGCGTCGTTCGTTCAGGCGTCTCTTCGGTAGCGTCGGGTATTAAGATAAGGACAGGAGTTGCTTCATGCGGCTGCGCTGGACGATCGCGATTCTCGCTGTGGCGGCCGCCGCGGCGGACGACGATTCTTGCGGAGATGCCCTGGCTCGCCGATGCTGACGCGCAGGTGACGCCTCCCGCCGGCGCCGCGTGCCCGGCCGATGCGAAGCCCGCGAACCTGAACTTCACGCTCAAGGACGTCAACGACCGGCCGGTTCGTCTGTCCAGCTACAAGGGAAAAGTCATCCTGCTCGATTTCTGGGCGACGTGGTGCGGGCCCTGCAAGGTCGAAATTCCCTGGTTCATCGAGTTCCAGAAGAAATACGGAAGCGCCGGACTGCAGGTCATCGGCGTGTCGCGTGGACGACACACCGGCGAAGTTGAAGCCTCACGTGGCCGACATGAAGATGTCCTACGTGGTGTTGCAGGGACTTGGTAAAGACGACCTGCTCGACAGCTACAAAGCGACGCGCTCGCGCTCCCCACGACCGTGCTAGATCGCCCGCGACGGCAAGATTTGCCAGAGCCATATCGGCATGACTTCGAAGGAAGTCTTCGAGGCCGGGATCGAGTCGCTGCTGTAGCTGCTATGATGAAACGACCATGTTGAAGGGCTTTACGCGCGCGCGACTGGCCTGCGGCGCCAGGTGGTGGTTTCGTGAAGGCGTCGAAGGCGGTCCCGTGACGGTCGTCGTGGACGAGAAGTACGCCGAGCCTGCACGATTGCGATTCACGTGCGCGACCTGCCGCCTACGACTATCGCGAAGCGCTCCGGCCCCCGACGCGGCTCGGTCCTCCCGAAGGGCGAGTTCGAGGAAGCAAACTAGACCGCGCCCGCCCTTCTGACCGGGCACGCCGCGTCGTTCGCCCGGTTTCTACCGCCCTTCGCCGATTGCCCACGGATCACGCGGAGACTTCACGCTAGACTGGACCATCGCGTCGCGATCACTCCCATGCCCGATCTCAAAGACGAATTGGCCGCGCTCCGCATCGAACGCCAGCCGGACCGTCAGGGATCCCTCGCTGGGCCGGCTGGTTGCTACCGCTCGTGCTTCTTCGGCCGGCGGATTTGCCGCGACGAAGTGGGTCACTCGGGAACGGCCGGTCGAAGTGGAGGTCGGCACGGTCAGCCGAACGAGCGGCCGGCGCGCAGGCCGCCGTGCTGCAACGCCTCGGGCTACGTCACGGCCCGGCGGCGCGCCACCGTGTCGTCGAAGATCACCGGCAAGGTCGTCGAGGTGAACGTCGAAGAAGGGCATGGCCGTCACGCGGAAGGCCAGATGCTCGCGCGGCTCGACGATGCGGACGTCGAGAGCGGCGCTGGCGCTGTCCGAGGCGCAGGCGGAAGCCGCGCGTCGCAAGCCGTCGCGCGAAAACGAAGTCCGGCTCGGCGGAAGCACGCGTGACGCTCGGTCGGACGCATGCAGCTGCGTCAAGGACGGCTGGCGACGCCGGCGGAGGTCGATCAAGGCGCAGGCCGAAGTCGACTCGCTCGCCGCGCGCATCGCGGCGATCGACGCAGCAGGTGCGGGTGGCGGAGCGGCAGGTCGAGCGTGCAGCAGACCGAATCTCGACAACACGATCATCCGCGCGCCGTTCAGCGGCATCGCGATCTCGAAGGACGCGCAGCCGGGCGAGATGGTCTCGCCGGTGTCGGCCGGCGGCGGCTTCACGCGCACCGGCATCTGCACGATCGTCGACATGCGCTCGCTCGAGATCGAAGTCGACGTCAACGAGGCCTACATCAACCGCGTCACGCCGGGCAGCAGGTCGACGGCGGTGCTCAACGCCTATCCCGGACTGGCAGATTCCGGCGCATGTGATCACGACGGTGCCGACGGCCGATCGTCAGAAGGCGACGGTGCTCGTGCGCATCGCGTTCGATGAAGCTCGATCCGCGGATTCTGCCCGGACATGGGCGTGAAGGTGACGTTCCTGCGCGAGGCGAGCGATCGAAGACGCGGCGAGCCGGCGGCGCGGCCGGTGACGCTCGGCGCCGAAGGCGCGCGCTCAAGATCGACAGACGACCAGACCTATGCGCGTTCGTCGTCGACGCGCAGGCGTCGTCGAGCGGCGCGCGGTGAAAGACAGGCGGAAGCGACGGCGACCGCGTCGAAAGTGCTCGCAGGCCTGAGAGCGGGCGAGCGCGTCGTCGTCTCGCCACCGGCGACTCGGCCGCCGGAGCGCACGTGGTCGAAAAACGCTAGCGCCCAGCGCAAGTGAAATAAAGTTGAGGTCCCATGAGCGATGTTCTCGTCAAGATTCGCGACGTCCACAAGCACTTCACGCGCGGCGGCGAGCGCATCGACGTGCTGCAAGGGCGTGAACCTCGACATCCCGGCGGGCGACTTTCTGGCGCTGATGGGGCCGTCCGGCTCCGGCAAGACGACGCTGCTCAACCTGATGGGCGGCCTCGACACGCCGATCGGCGGCGATCGGTCGACGTCGGCGGCGTGCAGATCGACGATCGCTCGGCGGCGGACGGCTCGTCGCGCTGGCGATCGCAGAACATCGGCTTCGTGTTCCAGCTCTACAACCTGCTGCCGGTGCTGACCGCCGAGCGCAACGTCGAGCTGCCGCTGCTGCTGACCAGCCTCGTCGAAGGCCGAGCGGCGCAAGCGCGTCGCGATCGCGCTGAAGGTCGTCGGCCTCGCCGACCGCGCGCAAGCACTATCCGCGCCAGCTCTCGGGCGGCCAGGAGCAGCGCGTCGGCATCGCGCGCGCCATCGTCACCGACCCGACGCTGCTGCTCTGCGACGAGCCGACGGGCGATCTCGATCGCAAGGCGGGCGACGAAATCCTCGACCTGCTGCAGGCGCTCAACCGCGAGCACGGCAAGACGATCGTGATGGTCACGCACGACCCGCACGCCGCCGAGCGCGCCAACGCGCACGCTGCACCTCGAGAAGGGCGTCGCTCGCTGCGGAGGCGACTGGCGATGAAGATTACCTGCTCGCTCGTCTGGAAGCAACGTCTGGCGGCGGAAGATCCGCACCATCTTCACGCTGCTGTCGATCTTCGTCGCGTTCCTGCTGTTCGGCATCCTGATGACGATCCGGACGGCGTTCAGCTTCGGCGTCGAGATCGCCGGGCTCGATCGGCTGGTGCTGATCAACAAGATCAGCCTGATCATCCCGCTGCCGCGTGTCCCTATCAGCGCCAGCTTCAACAGGTGCCGGGCGTCGAGCTCGGCGACGCACCAGACGTGGTTCGGCGGCATCTATCAGGATCCGTCGAACTTCTTCGCGCAACATGGCCGTCGAGCCGGAGCCGTTCATGAAGGTCTATCCGGAGTTCAAGCTGCCGCCGGAACAGACGAAAGTCGTGGCTCGACGATCGGCAGGGCGCCATCGTCGGCGAGGATCTGGCGGAACGGTTCGGCTGGAAGCTCGGCGATCGCATCCCGATCACGGCCACGATCTGGCAGCCGAAGACCGGCGACGACCTGGGAGTTCAACATGTCGGGCATCTACGACGCCGACGACGGCATCGACAAGACGCAGTTGTTCTTCCGCTACGACTATCTCGACGAGAACCGCGCGGGCGACAGGCGGCTCGTCGGCTGGTCATGTGGTCAGAGATCGCCGATCCGGTCGAAGTCCGGCTGAGTTGAGCCGGACGCTTCGACGAGATGTTTGCGCAACTCGTCGGCCGAAACCAAGACGACGACCGAGAAAGGGTTCGTCGAGGGCTTCGCGAAGCCAGATCGGCGACATCGGCACGATCATGATCGCCGATCGCGTCGCGGTGCTCTTCACCATGTTCGGCCTCGTCGCCGGCCAGCACCATGGCGCAGTCGGTGCGTGAGCGCACCAGCGAGCTCGGCGGTGCTGAAGACGCTCGGGTTCTCACCAATCCCGCGATCCGTCGGCGCTCGTGTTCGCCGAATCGCTGTGCATCGCGATCGGTGGCGGCGCGCTCGGCCTCGCTGGCAGCGTGGCTCTTCGTCGCAGCGGCGGCGATCCGACGGGCGGCCTGCTCGCTGCGGTGCTCATGCTGCCGGGCCGCGACATCCTGATTGGCGTCGGCCTCATGGTCCTGACGGGATTTCTTGCGGAGTGATGCCGGCCATGGCCGCCACGCGTGCGCTCGCATCACCGATGCCTCGAGGCGTGTGTAATGTTCAGGATTCCATCATGAACTGGCTGAAGCAGGCCTTGCGGCATCTGACACCTCAATCTGAGAACGATTCCTCGCGCCTCAGCCCCTCGGCCGTGGCCGATTGTCGGCGCATCGCCGGCGTCGTGGTCGTGTTCGTGTCGGTGCTTGTCGATCGCCGCGGGCTTTTCGGCGGCGATGCGCGGCTCCGGTTCGGCCAGCCGGGCGCTCGTGATGCGGAGCGGGCGCCGACAGCGAGATGACGAGCGGCGTCGAGCGGCGCGAACGTCGACATCATCAAGCAGGCTCCAGGCATCACGCACACGAGGGCCAGACGCCGCTCGTGACGGCCGAGCTCTACGTCATCATCGACCTGCCGAAGATATCGACCCAGACAGCTCGGCGAACGTCCTGATGCGCGGCATCGAGCCGACGGCGATGGACGTGCGCGAGCGAGTGTCAAGATCGTCTCAGGGCGGATGTTTCGAGTTCGGCACGAACGAAGTGATCGCCGGCCGCGGACGCGAGCGACCAGTTCGTGAGTCTCAACGTCGGCGACACGATCGTCTCCGGCCAGAATCGGTGGCAGGTCGTCGGAACATTCGAGGCCGGCGGCGGCGTCGCCGAGACCGAGATCTGGTGCGATGCCCGCGTGCTGCAGGGCGCCTACCAGCGCGGCAACTCGTACCAGTCCGTGCTCGCGCGTCTCGATTCGGCCGACTCGCTCGACGATGTTTCGCGACTGGCTGACGTCGAATCCGCAGCTGAGCGTGTCAGATCCGGCGCGAGAACGAGCTATTACGCAGGCCAGTCGCAGGCGATGACCGGCCTCATTCAGGCGATCGGCTTCGGCATCGCCGGCGCTGATGGGCATCGGCGCCATCTTCGGCGCCATTCTCACGATGTATACGGCGGTCGCCGACGCGCGCGCGAGATCGCGACGCTTCGCGCGCTCGGGTTCAGCACGAGCGCCGTGCTCGATCTCGGTGCTCGGCGAGTCGATCGCGCTCGGCGCCATCGGCGGATCGATTGGCGCGCTCGGCTGCGTACTTCGCGTTCAACGGCTATCAGACGTCGACGATGAACTTCCAGACGTTCAGCCAGGTGGCGTTTGCGTTCCGCGTCACGCCCCAGCTGGTGGGGATGGGGACCGTTCTACGCGCTCAGCGATGGGTCTGATCGGCGGGCTGCTCCCCGGCCGGTGCGCGCAGCCAGGCTGCCCATTTCTTCAGCGCTTCGAGAGCTCTGATGGCGCCGCGTTTCCGGCGGGTCTAAAGGCCCGGCCTTCTGTCCGGCCAGGAACTCTCTCTGTTTTTCACCGCCGTTTCGGTCCCGACGTCAGTCATCATTTGTCCACCTTGCTTCTTCGCCGGGCTGATGGGCGCAGCCGGCGGCCGGCTGCCAGCGCGTCGCGTGGCACGGAATTCTTATGCCCCGCGCGCGACGAGATCGGACCGTTGACCAAATTCCTCACGCTTTACCATTTTCTGGATCGTCCAGGCGTCGGCATTCCTGATCTTCTTCGTGCCGTTTACATGGGGTGCTCGTGGCGTTGTGGGCCGCGTCCCATTTCCTTCGCGCGATCGGGCTGCACGCTGGCGTTCCACCGCTACTTCGCGCACCGCGCGTTTCAGATGAACCGCGCGGCGCGCTTCGTCTGGACGTGGATCGGCACGCGTCCGCGATGCAGAAGGGGCCGCTCTGGTGGGCCGGGCATCACGTGAACCATCACCGCTACGCCGATCGCGACGGCGATCCGCACAGCCCGATGGTCAGCGGCTTCTACTACGCGCACATCGGCTGGTTCCTGAACGACGCGCAAGCACGATCGCCTCGAGGCCACGCAACCCGGTCGTCCGCGACTTTCTCGAAGGCGCCGGAGATCGCCTTGCATCGACGCGCTACTTCGCCGTGCCGCCGCTCGCTGCTCGCGGTCGCGATGTATCTGGCCGGCGGCATGCCGTGGCTGGTCTGGGGCTTCTGCCTGCCGACGATGACGCTGGCGCACGCGACGTTTCGCGATCAACACCGTGAACCACCTGTTCGGGTCGCGCCGCTTCGAGACCATCGACGAGTCGCGCAACAACGCGTTCACCGCGTTCTTCGCCGTCGGCGAAGGGTGGCACAACAACCACCACCGCTATCAGCGCGTCGGCGCGCAACGGCTTCTACTGGTGGGAGTTCGATCTCGACCTGGTACGTCATCCGCGCTGATGCAGCCGTGGTCGGCCTCGCGTGGGACGTCCAGGCTGTGCCGGAGCGAATCTACGCCGAAGCGCGCGTGGCAAAACCCGCCGGGCTCTGCTGCCGTCGGTCCCGAGCATCAGGGAAACCGTGCCTCTGGCGCTCGATCTCGACGATGAGGCCGGAAGCCGTCTAACCCGTGGATTTGATTGACAAAGCAGCCGACGGGCTTCCAGTATTAACGAATCGATTTCCGCGCATCGCAACCCTGAGAGTACTGAGCGATGGATCACAACCAGAACGACGACACTCTGAACAACGTAACGCGCCGGAATTTCATCAAGGGCGTGATTGCGACGGGCGCGGCCGTCTCGTCGGCCGCATACGTGTTTCGCAGGCAATCTGCTGAGCGGGCAGGAGCTCCGCGCCCGGGAGCGTCGAGCGTCTGCTGACGCTGAACGTCAACGGCCAGGACCGGCGCGTCGATGTCATGAAGCAGGAGACGCTGGCGCATGACGCTGCGCTACAAGCTGGGCCTGACCGGCACCAAGCTCGGATGCGACCGCGCGGAGTGCGGCGCGTGCACGGTGCTTGATTGACGACGTCCCGCACTATTCGTGCTCGACGCTGACGCACTCGGTGCGCGGCAAGAAGGTCGTGACGATCGAAGGGCTCGCCAGCCGCCGACGGCACGCTGCATCCGGTGCAGCAGGGCGTGGTCGACGGAGCAGGGCTTCCAGTGCGCGTTCTGCATGCCGGGCTTCGTGATGGCGACGGTGGGCTATCTGAAGACGAATCCGAACCCGACGCGGCGGAGCTGGCGCACGGAATTTCCGGAAATCTGTGCCGGTGCCAGGACTACGACAAGATCCTGACGTCGATGATGCATGGCGCGCAGTTGATGCGAGGAGCGTAAGCACATGGCACAACACAAACTGGTCGGACAGAATTACACGACGCCGGATCATCGTGGCGAAGGTCACGGGGAAGGCGAGTACGCGGAAGACTTCCGGGCCGAAGGGATGCTGTTCGCGAAGCTGCTCCTGAGCCCGATGCCGCACGCGCGCGTGCTGCGGATCGACACGAGCGCGGCGGAAGCGATGCCCGGCGTGAAAGCCATCCTCACCGTCAACGATCTGCCTGGCGCGCAAGCCGGCGCCGAGATCGCCGAGAACGTCAGAGCATCCGCCATCACCGAACGCGGTCTGACGATGGAGCCGATGTACGAGGGCGAGCCGATTCTCGCCGTCGCGGCCGTGGACGAGCTCACCGCGGCCGAGGCCGATCGAGAAGATCTCAGATCGAATACGAACCGCTGCCGTTCGCGGTCGATCCAATCGCGAGCCTGCGTCCCGGCAGCGCGAACGCGCGGACGACCGGCAACGTGTGGATGCGTCCAGCAGCGCCTCCCGCCGGCCAGGCGCCGGCGCAGGGCCGGGGCGGCGCGCCTGCTGCGCCTCCGCGTCCCGAAGTGGGCGAGATGAAATGGACCGACGCCGACTTCGCCGCGGCGCCCGAAGGCCAGATGCCGCTCGGGCAGTTCGCCGACGAGTGGACGGTCGGTGACGTCGAAGCCGAGCTCAAGAACTCGGCGCTCGTCATCGATCGCACGTGGGTCGGGTCAGAACACGAGCCACCAGGTCCTCGAGCCGCGCTCCGCGATGGCCTACTGGCAGAACGGCAAGCTGCTATCTGCACGCCGGCACGCAGAGCACGGTGCAGACGGTGCGGATCGATCGCCCGGTGGGTCGGCATCGACGCGAAGGATGTCGTGCTGATCAGCGAGTACACCGGCGGCGGTTTCGGCAGCCGCATCCCGGGCTACATCGCGATGGCGATCCCGGCGCTGCTCTCGAAGAAGGCCAATGCGCCCGTGCATGATGCGCATCACGCGCGAAGACGAGCACTACATCGGCCGCGCGCGTCCGGCGCTCCATTCGCGCGCCAAGGTCGGCTTCGACAAGAGACGGCAAGGTCACCGCCGATCGATCTGTTCGTCGTCACCGAAAACGGACCGTTCGACCAGGTCGGCGACGGCCGTTCCGCGGGCGACATCATCTCGCTCGCCTACCAGCCGAAGACGATGCGGTGGCGAGGCGTGAACGTGCTGACCAACACGCCGCCGCGCGGTGCGCAGCGCGCCCCGGGCGGCATGCAGGGCATCGCGATCATGGAGCCGATCCTCGCCGAGGCCGGTCGCAAGCTGGGCATCGACGAGGTCGAAATTCATCAGCGTCAACGCGCCGGCAGGCAAGGCCGATACGGCCCGGCCGCCGCTCGCGGCCGCCGCAACTACGTCACGAGCGCGTTCGTGAAGGAAGCGCTCGACAAGGGCGCGGAGATCTTCAAGTGGGAGAGAAGAAGGCGCGCAGCGGCAAGCGCGTCGGTAACAAGGTCCGCGGAGCCGGTGTGGCGGTGAGCACCTATTCGGCCGGATCGGTGGGCTTCGACGGCCTGTTGATCATCCGCCCGGACGGCAAGGTGCAGTTCCAGTCGGGCATCGGCAATCTCGGCACGCACGCCATCATGGACGTGCACCGCGTCGCGGCCGAGATTCTCGACACGCCGTGGGAGCAGTGCGAGGTCGTCTGGGGCGACACCAGCAAGAACCTGCCGTGGACCTGCGTCGTCGGGCGGCAGCCAGACGGCTCACGCGATGACGCGCGCCGCGCACGCCGTCGGCACCGGGGCCGAAGCAGATGCAGGAAGTGGCGTCGAAAGCGCTCGGCGGCAACCCGGCGAGCTACACCGTGTCGAACGGGCGCGTGTCGGGCGGCGGCGGCAGCATGACGTTCGCGCAGCTGGCGCAGAAGGCGATCGAGCTCGGCGGCAAGTTACGACGGACACGAGCCGCCGGAAGACGTCAACGAACTACACCAAGAACTCGATGAAGAACCTGGCGGGCCAGGGTCTGCGTGGTCGCCGCGCGCGACGCCTACCCGCGCGACGGCCAGTCGCGGTCGCTACGTCGCCGGCTTCGCGGAAGTGGAAGTCGACGTCGAGACCGGCGCATTCACAGATTCTCGACTACGCGGCGGTCGCCGACGTGGGCACGGTGCTCAATCCGCGCAGCCTGAAGGGCCAGACCTTCGGCGGCGTCGATGCTCGGCATCGGCCACGCGATCGGCCAGCACTGGGTCTACGACCAGCACTACGGCGTGCCGCTCGCCAAGCGGTTCCACTACAACAAGCCGCCGACGATTCTCGACGCGCCCGCGGTGTTCGAGCTTGCGACGCGCGTCGAACATTCCCGATCCCGGAGACGCCGGCCGGCGTCCGCGGCGTCGGCGAACCGCCGGTCGGCGCCGGGACTGCGCGGCGCGTGCTGAACGCGATCGCCGCGCGCTGTCGGCGACGAGATGTTCCGCCGCGATGCCGGTGACCGCAGACATGATTCTGACGGCGCTCGAAGGCGGGCGTCCGGATGCACGAGCCGCTGACGGCGAACATCTCAGGAATTGCTAATTGCAGATTGCTCATTAGCTAATTACAAGTGAGGGCAGCGATGGCCGTAATCAGAGACGTAATGCCGGCGTTTGAACTCTTCCAGCCGACGAGCGTGGACGACACGCTGGGATTGCTGGACCAGCACGGCGCGTCGGCGTGGATTCTGGCCGGGGGCTGGACACGTTCGACTGGCTGAAGGATCGCTCGAAGCGGACCGACGTGGTGATCGACCTGAGCCAGGTGAGCGAGCTGCGCGGGATCAAAGAGGTGGACGGCGGCCTCGAGATCGGCGCGCTGACGACGCTGACCGAGGTGGTGAAGCACCCGGTGGTGCGCGAGAAGTTCGGGCTGCTGATGGAAGCGGCCGAACTGGTGGCCTCGCCGCAGATCCGCAATCAGGGGACGCTGGGCGGGAACGTGTCGCAGGACACGCGGTGCTGGTATTACCGGAGCGGCTGGACGTGCTACCGGGCGGGCGGGAACATCTGCTACGCGGACACGCCGACGGCGATCAACCGGGAGCACGCGATTCTGCAGGCGGACCGCTGCGTGGCGGTGAGCCCGACGTGACACGGCGCCGGCGCTGATCGCGCTCGAGGCGGCGATGGTGATCAAGAGCCGGCGGGGCGAGCGGGTGGTGCCGGCGGAGCAGTATTTTGTGGGGCCGGCGATCGACATCACGCGGATGACGGTGCTGCGGCCGGGCGAACTGCTGACGGCGATTCGGATCCCGGCGACGTGGGCGGGGGCGCAGTTCTACTTCGAGAAGGTGCGCGACCGGCAGGTGTGGGACTTCCCGCTGGTGAACGTGGCGTCGGCGCTGAAGGCGAGCGGGGGCACTATCACCCAGGCGCGGATCGCGGTGGGCGCGGTGGCGGCGACGCCGGTGCGGCTGACCGCGGTCGAGCGGCGATTGCGGGCAAGCCGCGCGAACGAAGAGACGGCGGAGCTGGCGGGCCGGCTGGCGATCGACAGGCGCGCAGCCGCTGCGCTACAACGGCTACAAGATCCCGTTGATGCGAAATCTCGTCAAGCGCGCGATTCGCGGCACCACTGCTGCGACGACGTAGCGTCAAGTCCACGAACTAACTCGATCAGGGCGAAGGCACGAAGACACGAAGAAGAAATCCAGTAAGGTTTCTTCGTGCCTTCGAGTCTTCGTGGTTTTCTTCGTATCTCGTCGCGCTCGCTGCTGCTATTTCGCGGTCGGACTCGGTCTCACCTGAAACTTCACGACCTTCGGCAATGTTCCCGGTCCTCCCTCGATGTGCCACCCGGCGTAGCTCGAGTAGTCGGCCCAGAGTCCCTTTCCCTTCCAGCCCGTAGCCGGCATTGTCGATTCTGCCGTTCGCCGATCGTGGAAAAATCCCGTCGGATACGGCACCCGCAACGTGACGAACTGCCTGGTCGTCGGGTTGAGGACTTCCGATCGCATCGGTGTTCACCGATCCCGCACATCGGCGCGTTCTTGCCGAGGCCGAGCACGTCGTGCACGTCCATGTGGGTCAGGTAGCTTTCGTTCGCGTGGTAGACACTGTCCGTGTAGGTCGGATCGTTCTTGCGGTAGAACGTGCAGCCCTCCGGACAGCTCTGTCCCGTCGCGTTCGGGTCGCGGGTTGATTTGCACTTGCGCCGATCGAACGCCGAGAAGTGACCGCTGGCGCGCCAGTTCTGCCAGACGACGCCGTTGCTGAATCGATTTCGACGCCGCCCGATCCGTTGATCTCGATCGGCTGTCCGGGCGGCGGTTCGTAGAACTCCGACGCTGCAGGTCTGCGGCGGGTTCGTTCCTCTGTCGAGGCGCATCAGCCGCTTGTCGCCGCGGCCGATGCCCGAGCACCACAGGCTGCCGTCCTTCGGGTTGACCGGTCGACCGAGTAGCAGCCGAAAGTGATCCGGTGATCCTTCGCCGGATCGACCGGCGCATTGGGCTCGGTCCATCTCCGTGATCCTGCCGTCGCCGTTGGTGTCGAGCACGGCCGGGACACCAGCCCTGCGACGCTTCCGCGTCGTGTGTCTTGTCCCACGCGGCGATGTCGCACCCAGCCGATCGCGCCGTTCATGGCCGAAGTAGATCCTGTTGTCGGGGCTCGATCATGGTTGTGGTCGGCGCTGAAGCAGGTGTCGACAAACGCGAACCGCCTGGTCTTCGAATCGAAGAGCGCGATCTGGCGTCGCGCTCTGGCGCAGCGGATAGTAGTCGCGCGAACGTGTTGCTCGAGCCGTCACCGCAGAACGCCGGCTGTTTCTGCGACTTCGCGGCTGCGCACCGCGAGCCACACGCGAGCCTGGCCGTCGATGGCGACGCTGCGCGGGTCGGCGGCGCCGCTTCCAGACATCTCGGTCCCCAGATGGGCGACGGCGTCGGCGACGCGTTGAACGCCGAGACCATGTTCGGCGGCGCCCGGCGTGATCTTCACGATCCGCTGTGCACGCGTGTTCTGACGCGGATCCAGAATCGTCAGCGCGTCGGTCATCTCCGACGACGCCGTAGATCGGTCCGTTCGCGCTCTGACGCGCGGCATCGCGCGTGTCCGCCGGCGGCGTTGTCGGAGCGTCCGTCGGTCGGCGTGCCCCAGTCCCATTCGGTGATCGACGATGTTGCGTTCGACGCCCGGCGGGCCGCGGCGGCGCGATCTTGGCGCCTCGCCTCGCGCGATGCGATCGGTCCAGTCAGCCGAATGCCTTGGCGATGCGTCGCCGATGGCTCATGAACGAAGGTGCCCATCTGACGGCCCGACGGCCCGACCTTCGTGCGGCTTGCTCCCACGCTTCGAGCGACGACGGCGCCGGCGGACATCGCCGGAGTGATCTCGCGCGTCGCCTTGTTGCCCGAGCCTGGTGGCAGTCGTAGCACTCCTTCACGTCCATCGTGAACTTCTTCTGAGCGTCCGAGTCCGCCAGGCAGCGCGATCATCGAGAGCCACCACGCGGCCGGATAGACCTGCGCGGCCGGTCTTCGCGTCGGGCGCGATGTCGCGGCCTTCAGATTCAGCTGTTGACCGGGCGTGCTGTGACGCGCCGAGTCGACGAGTCCGTAGCCGCGCACGAACACCTCGTAGCTCGCGCTGCGGCAGATCCGGGCATGCAGGTAGCGTCCGCGATCGTCGGTGACGACGATGCGCGCGAACTTCGTGGGCAGATCTGTGGTCTCGGCGATCACCCAGACGCCGGCTTCCGGTCCCTTGGTGCTCGTGACGACGCCGCCGATGTCGTCGGCGTCGATGGGCACCGGCGCAGCGCTTCGCTTGCTGTGCGCCAACCCAGGCCAGTGATGAGACTCAAGACGGTTGCGCCGAGCGTCAGGAGACTAGGCTGAAGATGTGAGCGCATCACGGCGGATTAGTGGCGGATCGGTGGCCTGGTAATCTGGGCAATCGAGCAATTGATTGCAAGATTGTTCGATGTGCGCGAAATCGACTGCCCAGTTGACCAATCCAATTACCCGATTACCCGATTACTCGATTACCCGATACGTCGGTCCTCGTCGCGCTGAGCCTGCTCGCCTGGGGCTGTCGCGGGCAGGCCACGCCGGTGGCGACGACGGCTCATGCTCGTCGCGTGGAACCCCGGCTCGTGGTCCGGGCATGGGGTGATGCAGACCGAAGCGTTTTCATCAGCGACACCGGATCGCTGCGAATTACGTGGAAACCAAAGGCAACGAAGCCGTTCCGGGCAAGGGTGTTTTCACGGTCGCCCTGCACAGCAGCCAGCGGCCGCCCGCTGCTCGAGGCGGTGAGCCATCAGGGACCCGGCCGATGTCGCTTACGTGACAGAGGATCCGCGCGAGTTCTTCCTGGTCATCGAGTCGTTGAATCTCGACTGGTCGGTGTCGGTGGACGAGGGATTTCGCGACAAGAGCCCAGCCGTCTGCCCGTTGAAAGATGTCCGGATCGGGCGTATCTTGCCGGGATCATATACATACAGTCAACTGTCAGTGCCGATGGGGCTGTCATGAACGAAGAAGTTCAGACCAGCGTGACGCGCCGCAATTTCATCAAGGGCGTGATCGCGACCGGTGCCGCGGTGTCGTCGGCCGCCTATGTGTTCCGCGGCGACATCTGCTCAGCGGCGCAGACGTTCAGCGCCGGGAGCGTCGAGCGGCTGCTGACGCTGAACGTCAACGGCCAGGACCGGCGCGTCGACGTCATGAAGCAGGAAACGCTGGCGATGACGCTGCGCTACAAGCTGGGGCTGACGGGCACCAAGCTCGGCTGCGACCGCGCGGAGTGCGGCGCCTGCACGGTGCTGATTGACGACGTGCCGCGCTATTCGTGCTCGACGCTGACGCACTCGGTGCGCGGCAAGAAGATCGTGACGATCGAAGGGCTGGCGGCGGCCGACGGCACGCTGCATCCGGTGCAGCAGGGCGTGGTGGCACGAGCAGGGCTTCCAGTGCGCGTTCTGCATGCCGGGCTTCGTGATGGCGACGGTCGGCTATCTGAAGACGAACGCCGAATCCGACGCGGCAGGAGCTGGCGCACGGAATTTCCGGAAATCTGTGCCGGTGCCAGGATTACGACAAGATCCTGACCGTCGATGATGCATGGCGCTGCAGCTGATGCGGGGGCGTAATCGTGGCTGACAACAAGAACAAACTGGTCGGACAGCCATTGCACCACGCCTGATCTCGTCGCGAAGGTGACGGGGAAGGCGCAGTACGCCGAAGACTTCCGAGCCGAGGGCATGCTGTTCGCGAAGCTGCTCCTGAGCCCGATGCCGCACGCGCGGGTGACGCGCATCGACACGAGCGCGGCGGACGCTGATGCCGGGCGTGAAAGCGATTCTGACCGCTCGACGATCTGCCGGCGGTGGTCGAGGGGCGAGCAATACGGAACTGAACGAAGCACAA
>ERZ1370068.321-contig-10290_pt1 | contig 28934 bp, 50 predicted proteins | sample MGYA00561227_ERZ1370068 | MGnify/ENA primary metagenome ERZ1370068 (study PRJEB38410, sample SAMEA6850437) | metagenome | study: Metagenomic assessment of the ecological functions of the soil: analysis of the soil microbiota associated with the...
TGATCGAGCACCAGAGTGATCAGCCGGTTGGTCGGCTCGTCGAGCAGCGACGGCATAGATCACCTGCCGCACCGACAGGCCCACGAAATACAGCGACACGACCGACTATCGAGAACATCGACAAGGTGTTCTTGCGCCTGAACCGCTCAGCAGCGTTGAAGCGGGCCGCCTTGACCGTGCGCATAGCACTGAGCAACCGGTCGGTCGGCGCCATCACGCTGGCAGCCGCGAAGACCTTGGTGCGCGCCGCGCCGCTATCGCCTCCTCGATGGAGGGTGACAAGGCGCGGAGCCAGGCGCGGCGGCTCGGCGCCGCCGGCGAGGCGAGGGTACGTCTTCGTCATGGCTTGATTCTCCCCAACCAGCGGTAAGGGGGCCGCGCCGGTCACCCAAGCGCGCGGGCGGATCGTCCACAGGAGAACACGGGTAGTCGCTGCAAGGGATGCTCAGTGCACCCGGTATTCGCCGCCGATCAGCCGCAACTCAGCCGGCGAGACGAGACGGTTGGGACCACCGTCACGCGATAGAGCTTGCCCTCCAGGTTGGTGGACCAGAAGTCGAGGAAGCTCTTCAGGCGGGGAAACCGCGGATGCACGTCGTACTCCTGCCAGATGAAGCCTGCAGCAGAGAGGGATGATCGGGAAGCCGGTAGAGAATCTCCGCGGTCGTCAGGCTGAAGCCTGCGAGCTGGGCCAGGAAATCCGCGATCCGCCATGGCGTTACCTCGATGGGCCGACGCGCACTGCGCAGACGTGTAGGATAGCCCGGTCCGGTGATTCCCGGGTTGCCGAGATCACCACAGCCACAAGCGGCTCGCGATACTTGGTTTACGACTGACCTCGAGTGCCGTGCTGTGCTCATGGGCCATCCCTTTGCCGGTGGCCTCACACTGCGCTTTGGCGAGGCCTGGACCATCGCAACGAAGCAAGACACGGTCCAGTTCCGGTCCTTCAGATAAGCAACGTGCGGAGCTGCCTGCCTCCGTTGCCATTCCGTCACGAGCCGGATGAACGCACGCGCCACGCCATAGCAGCAAAGCGCCGACAGCGCCAACCGTCACGGCCGCGCAAATCATCTGCTCAGTGCGTGAGACTCAGCGCTTGGCGCGCGCTGCATGCAAAGAGAGTGGGTTAGCACCTCGCCCTGACACCGCTAACGGCGGCCAAATATAGGAATGGCACGGCGCTAAGCTGGTGGTTGCCGCGGCGCCTGCCAGCGAGGCTTGCGCCGTGTGATGGGTGCACCGCCTATAGGCCGGTATGCCTGTCGATGCAGGCAACAGACAGCAATTCCGCAATCAGCGAGGTAGAGGCCATGAAGTTTCGCCCCTGCACGACCGCGTGGTCGTTCGCCGCGTCGAGGAGGACACCAAGACTCCCGGCGGCATCATCATTCCCGACACCGCCAAGGAAAAGCCGATGCAGGGCGAGGTCGATCGCCGTCGGCCCTGGGGCACGTGACGAGTCCGGCCGCATCGTGCCGCTCGACCTCAAGAAGGGCGACCGCGGTGCTGTTCGGCAAGTGGTCGGGCACCGAGGTCAAGATCGACGGTCAAGAACTCCTCATCATGAAAGAGAGCGACATCCTCGGCGTGATCGAGGGAAAAGCGTCGGTGCGCGCCGCGGCCTGATCGCGCGCCTTCTTCACTGTCATCCTCGGGCTTGTCCCGAGGACCCATCGTTCAACTCGTGCCGCTGCGGGCGGCTAGATGGGTGGTCGGGCCAAGCCCGACCATGCGCCACCCTGAAGACCGGTTTTCATCATTGGAGTACGCCAACCATGGCCGCCAAGGACGTCAAATTCTCACAAGACGCACGCGAGCGCATGCTGCGCGGCGTCGATATTCTCGCCAATGCCGTCAAGGTGACGCTCGGTCCCAAGGGCCGCAACGTCGTACTGGAGAAATCGTACGGCGCCCCGCGCATCACCAAGGACGGCGTGACGGTCGCCAAGGAGATCGAACTCGAAGACAAGTTCGAGAACATGGGCGCGCAGATGCTGCGCGAGGTCGCCTCCAAGACCTCCGACATCGCCGGCGACGGCACGACCACCGCAACCGTGCTGGCGCAGGCCATCATCAGGGAAGGCGCCAAGTCGGTCGCCGCCGGCGCCAACCCGATGGACCTCAAGCGCGGCGTCGAGCAGGCCGTCGCCGCCGTCGTCGAAGAGCTGAAAGCCAAAGCCAAGAAGGTCACCTCCAACGACGAGATCGCCCAGGTCGGCACCATCTCGGCCAACGGCGATCGCGAGATCGGCAAGATCATCGCCGAGGCGATGAAGAAGGTCGGCAACGAGGGCGTCATCACCGTCGAAGAGGCCAAGAGCCTGGAGACCGAGCTGGACGTCGTCGAGGGCATGCAGTTCGACCGCGGCTACATCTCGCCCGTACTTCATCACCAACGCCGAGAAGATGCTGGTCGAGCTGGAAAGCCCCTACATCCTCATCCACGAGAAGAAGCTCTCCACTCTGCAGCCGCTGCTGCCGATGCTGGAAGCCGTGGTGCAGGCCGGCAAGCCCCTGCTGATCGTCGCCGAGGACGTCGAGGGCGAGGCGCTCGCCACGCTGGTCGTCAACAAGCTGCGCGGCGGCCTCAAGGTGGCGGCCGTCAAGGCGCCGGGCTTCGGCGACCGCCGCAAGGCCATGCTGGAGGACATCGCCATCCTGACCGGCGGCCAGGCTGATCAGCGAGGACCTCGGCATCAAGCTCGAGAACGTCGACGCTCAACATGCTGGGCCGCGCCAAGAAGGTGACGATCGACAAGGACAACACCACCATCGTCGACGGCTCCGGCAAGAAGGCCGACATCGAGGGCCGCATCAAGCAGATCAAGGCCCAGATCGAGGAGACCACCTCCGACTACGACAAGGAGAAGCTGCAGGAGCGCCTGGCGAAGCTCGCCGGCGGCGTTGCCATCATCAAGGTCGGCGGCGCCACCGAGAGCCGAGGTGAAGGAGCGCAAGGACCGCGTCGACGACGCGCTGCATGCGACGCGCGCGGCCGTCGAGGAAGGTGTCGTGCCGGGCGGCGGCGTTGCGCCTGCTGCGCGCCAGTCAAGGCGCTCGGAGAGCCTCAAGCGCGGCCAACGACGACCAGAAGGTCGGCATCAACATCGTGCGCAAGGCGCTGCAGGCGCCGGCCCGCCAGATCGTGCAGAATGCCGGCGAGGATGGCTCAGTCGTGGTCGGCAAGATTCTCGACAGCAACAAGTACGTGCTTCGGCTACAACGCCCAGACCGGCGAGTACGGCGACCTCGTCGAGCGCCGGCGTGATCGACCCGGCCAAGGTGGTGCGCTGCGCCCTGCAGGACGCCGCCTCGATCGCCGGCCTGCTGATCACCACCGAGGCCATGGTGGCCGAGCGGCCCAAGGAGACACCGCCTCCCATGCCCGGCGGCGGTGGCATGGGCGGGATGGGTGGCATGGGCGGGATGGACTTCTGAGCCCGCGCTAATTTGGGAGAGCATGCAGGGAGGCCCTGGCAGCATTGCCGGGGCCTTTTGCGCCCTTCGCTTTGCTTGGCGGGAATGCCAGACGCGCGATGCCAGCAGTGCCCTCTCTCCGTTGCACTCTGCCCGCAGAAGCGGCTTAAATCGGACAGAAAGGCCGCGCTGCCATGACCGACATCGCCACCCGCGTCTACAATCACACCTGGAAGATCGATCCGATCGTCCGTTCCGTGCTCGACACGGACTTCTACAAGCTGCTGATGGCGCAGACCATCTTCCGGCGGCTCAAAGAGGTGCGGGTCACCTTCGGCATCATCAACCGCTCGGAGCCCATCAAGCTTCGGCCGCCTGATCGACATCGGCGAGCTGAAGGAACAGCTGGACCACATCCGCACGCTGCGCCTGTCGCGAGGTGAATCCACCTGGCTGCGCGGCAACATGTTTTACGGCAAGCGGCAGATGTTCGCCCCTGAGTTCATCCAGTGGCTGGAGGGCTTCCGCTTCCCGGCCTACCATCTGGAGCGCAAGCGGCGACCAGTACGAGCTGACCTTCGAGGGCCCGTGGATCGAGACCACCATGTGGGAGATCCCGGCGCTGGCCGTGCTGATGGAGCTGCACAGCCGGGCCGTTACCAAAGGGCTCGGCAAATTCGAGCTGCAGGTGCTGCTACGCGCGCGCCATGACGCGGGTGTGGGAGAAGATCGGCCGGCTGAAGCAGCTGCCCAGCCTCAGCATCGCCGACTTCGGCACGCGGCGGCGACACGGCTTCCTGTGGCAGGACTGGTGCGTGCAGGCCATGATCGAGGGCCTCGGCAATTCCTTCCTCGGCACCTCCGAACTGCCTGATCGCCATGCGTCGCGAGGTGGAGGCGATCGGCACCAACGCGCACGAGCTGCCGATGGTCCTATTGCGCGCTCGCCAACACCGACAAGAGAACTGGCCGAGGCGCCCTACCTGGTGCTCGCCGACTGGCAGGAGGACTACGACGGCAACCTGCGCGTCATGCTGCCCGACACCTACGGCTCGCGCGGCTTCCTGGAGCGGGCGCCGGACTGGGCCAAGCACTGGACCGGCGTGCGCATCGATCCTGGCGATCCGATCGGCGGCGGCGAGATCGCCATCGAGTGGTGGAAGCGGCTCGGCCAGGATCCCCGCCAGAAGCTCGCCATTTTCTCGGATGGGCTGGACGTGGCGATGATCGAGCGCATCCACAAGCACTTCCTTCGGTCGCGTGCGCATCGGCTACGGCTGGGGCACGCTGCTCACCAACGACTTCCGCGGGCTCGGCCCCGATGGCGGGCCTCGATCCCTTCTCGATCGTCTGCAAGGTGATCTCCGCCAACGGCCGACCGGCCGTCAAGCTGTCCGACAACCCCTGAAAGCCACTGGGCCCTCCCTGCCGAGATCGAGCGCTACCGCCGCGTCTTCCGGGTCGGCGCGCAGGAGAGCCTGCCGCTGGCGGTGTAAATCACCACTGTCGTGGCAGTCCGCCACGGGCTACAAGTCGCGCGCCCATAAGCATATCCAGACAATGATCCGAGGACCAAGGATGCGAGCTTTCCAGAGAGTGACCACCCCTATGCGATCGCGCCGGCCGGTATCGTCGCCGCCGTCGCCCCCACACCCGGCTGCGGCCCAAACGACAGGAGCTACCATGACCACACCCTCGGGCCTCAAGATCACCGATACGCAAGCCGGCACCGGCGCGACGCCCAAGACTGGGCAGACCTGCGTGATGCATTACACGGGCTGGCTCTACCAGGACGGCAAGAAGGGCGCCAAGTTCGACAGCTCGGTCGATCGCGGATGCAGCCGTTCGAGTTTCCGATCGGCACCGGCCGGGTCATCAAGGGCTGGGACGAGGGCGTCGCCAGCATGAAGGTCGGCGGCAAGCGCACTCTCATTATCCCGCCCGAACTCGGCTATGGCGCACGCGGCGCCGGCGACGTCATCCCTCCGAACGCCACGCTGCTGTTCGAGGTCGAGCTGCTCGGGTGAAGGGTTAGCTGCGGTCATGCTGGCGTCGTGCACTGGGCGGCGGCCTCGGCACTGACGCGACATCCTGGTCGGAGCAGTGGCGATGCGGTTCTCGGTACGCCCGGTCTTCATCGGCTGGTTGACGCTGCTGGCCGCAGGTGCCGCTGCAGCTGTTCTTCACCCTGTGGGCCGGGCATGTTTTTCGGAGGCTTCACCTCCACACTCTTCCCCCACAACTCCTGGTGGCCTTTTGTCCTCTCTTCGGCGGCATCGCCTTCCCAGGCATTCCGCTGCTGACCTTACGTCGGCAAGAAACTCAACTACGCGCGCACCGAATATCCGGTTCTCCGACAACCGGCTCGAGTTCGAGGAAGCGCTTCTTCTCTCCTCAAGCAAGAAGGTGATCCTGTTCAAGGACGTGCGCGCGAGGTGACCTTGCGCAAGGCGCTTTCGCAGCGCCTGTATGGTTTGGGCAGCATCTATCTCGCCACCCTGGCCACGGGCTCGTCCGACGTCCGATCAATGCCTTTACGGCACTCGGTTTCCGGCAACGTATCGGCGAGCGGCATCATCGTCGCGACATTGCCGATCCAGACGGAGACTTACGCGCGCATCCAGCAATTGGTCGAGCGCAGTCGCTGAGAAGCGCCGCGCATTATTCGTCGTCGCGCAGCCGTCCGTGAACAGGACCTCAGCTGCCCTCGCTTGAACAGGCGGTCCCACAGGTAGAGCAGCAATGTGTCGCCGATGCCGACCGCCAGGAAAGCCGTCGCAACCAACCTGGCGGTGTCGGCGTCGATGCCGAGCTGCGCCTGCAGCAGGTAAATGCCGAGGCCTGCCAGCACCGACGCGAACGCCAATGCGGCAAATACCGTCTTGGCGAGGCGCTCGTTGGCCGAGGACGCGGGCTCGTTCGTGGTCATCGCTCTTGCTCCACCCAATCCTGGGGCTACCGCGACACGCCTCAGGACGAGGCCACTAGCTTCCGCAACTGTTCGCGCAACCCTTGCTCATCGGCTGCAAAATCTCCGGCGATCCACCACGCCTCCAGCGCGCGCAGCAGCTCTCCGACGCGCGGCCCGGCCGCCACGCCGAGCGCCATGACGTCGGTGCCGCCCGAGCGGAAAGCGCGGCGGCTGCCAGCGCTCGGGCAAGGCCAGCCGTTCGCGCCAGTGCCTGGCTGTCGCCAGCAGCGCCCGATCGCGCCCAGGCGATGAGCACGCGGCTGCGCGATAGGCACGCCGCGCCTTCGGCATAGAGGTAGCGCCTTGCGCCGCACGCCTCCGGCACTGCCGGGCCAAGGTCGGGCAGCGGCACAGCCGCGCCTGCCAGGCGGGCGCGCTCATCATTGGCGAGGCGCAGGCGGTCGCGCGAGGCGATCGGCATCCTCGGCACCTCCACCGCCAGCGCGGCGAGCCTCAGCATCGCATCCGGTTGGCGAGGCCGAGTGCCGCCTCGAGGTCGGCAAGCCTGCGCAGCAACGTCGGCCGCGGGTGCCGAGCCCAGCACCAGCGGGCAGCAGCCCATAGTCGAGCATCGGCCGCACGAGCTCCGGCCCGCGCGGCGCCACCAGCAGGCGCAGCATCTCCTGGCGCACGCGCTCGGCTGACAGGCGCGCCAGTCCGTCACGCTCCAGCAACGCAGGCGGCAAGCGCATCGGCGTCGGGCGCACCGTCGCGCATACTCGGCCGTCAGCCGGAAGAAGCGCAGGATGCGCAGGTAGTCCTCGCGGATGCGCTCGCGCGCATCGCCGATGAAGCGCACGCGCCGCGCCTCGATGTCGGCGTAGCGCCGCCGAGCGGATCGAACACCTCGCCGTCGGCGCTGCAGTAGAGAGCATTGATGGTGAAGTCGCGCCGGCGCGCGTCGGCCGCCCAGTCGTCGGTGAAGGCGACGGTGGCGTGGCGGCCGTGCGTCTCCACGTCCTCGGCGCAGCGTCGTCACCTCGTAGGGCACACGATCCGGCGATCACCGTGACCGTGCCGTGCGCGATGCCGGTCGGCACGGCCAGCGAAGCCGGCGATCTCGGCGGCGGCAATCACCTCCTCCGGCCGCGCCGGGGTGGCGATGTCGACGTCGACCGACCGGCCGGCCGAGCAAGGCGTTGCGCACGGCTCCGCCGACGCGCGCGCGGCAATATGTCCCCTGGCGGCCAGCGCCGGCGAACACCGCCTGCGTTTGCGCGCCGCGCGAGCCAGTCGGCGCCAGCGAGACGCGGCAATTGACCAGGAGTTGGCTGGCTCATGCGGCTTGCCGCTACTTCGAGCTGACCGGGCTCGATCTGCGCCGTTCTTCATGCGCGGCGGGTGTAGACCTGGCCCGGCGTGCCGCCCGGCGTGATGGTGGCGTAGTAGACCAGCGTCGCGCGCCGACGCACAGCGCTCCGATGACGAACAGCCAGACCAGCGGCGCCTCGTTGACGACATCGCCGGCGCGTGCTGGCGCTGCGTCGGTCAGCAGCACATAGCCGACGTAGACGGCGGTCGGCAGCAGGAACAGCAGGACGTTCTCGATGACGACGCGGATCATCGCTGAAACAGCCTCTGGTGCAAGTTCTTGAGCATGCCGGCAGTCGCGCCCCAGATATAGCGCGCCCTCGTAGCGGCATGGCATAGAAGGATCGCTGCCGGCCGCGCCATTCGCGCGACGCCTTCTGGTGGTTGGCGCTATCCATCAGGAAGGCGAGCGGCACCTCGAACACCTCGAGCACCTCGCGCGGGTCGAGCACCGGATCGAAACCGGGCTGCACGAATGCCACCACCGGAGTGATCTGAAACCCGGTGCCGGTGCGATAGCTGTCGAGATAGCCGAGCGGCTCGACGCGCGAAGGCTCGAGGCCGATCTCCTCCTGCGCTTCGCGCAGCGCGCAGTCGATCGGGGTCGCGTCGTAGGTCTCGACCTTGCCGCCGGGAAACGAGATCTGGCCCGGATGGCTCGGCATGTCGTTGCGCGCGCTGCGTCAGCAGCACCGTGAGCTCGGGATGCAGCACGATCGGCACCAGCACGGCATGCTGCCCGCGGCGGCGCCATGACGGCGAGGTCGGCCATCAACTCCGGGGTTGAGGTCCCAGTCGCTGGGGCCCAGCGCCTGTCCGGAGCGCGGATCGAACACCGCGTCCGAGGGTCCGTCGTGCAGGCCGCGCCGCGCCAGGGCGCGGAAGGTGGCCCGGTCAGCGGCTCGGTGGGGTGATGATCGGCGGCATGTCCATGGCCGCGCTTATATCACGGTGGCGTCGAACTCACTTGCCCTTCGCACGCCGTCCCCACCGGCCCCAGTGCTGAGCCTGTCGAGCATCGGAGTTGTAGATCCAACCCGCCCTTCGGCAAGCGCAGGGCTGGGTGGCGGGGCGGGTTGCTCTGCGCGGCCTCAATCCACGTAGACGACGCGGTCGGACCGCAGCAGCTCCGTTAGGCTGTCCATCTGCGTCATGCCGGCGCGGATTTTCGCCTGCGTCTCCTCCTCGGCCCGTCGGATGTCGGCGAGCTTAGCCACGATATCCGCGAGATCGGCGCGCGGCACGATGACGACGCCGTCGCGGATCGCCCAGCACGACATCGCCAGCCTGCACGGCAACGCCCGCACACACGATCGGCAGGCCGACCCTGCCGGGTCCGCTGCGCACGCAGGAGTTGGGCGTGATGCCGCGCGCGAACACCGGCAGGCCGACGCCGACGATGCCCTCGCTGTGCCGCGCGCCATGCCGTCGATGACGATCGCGACCACTCCCTTGTTCTTGGCCATGGCCGCGAGGTTGTCGCCGACCACGGCGGTGGCGATAAACGCATCCGACGCGCGGCTACGATCACATCGCCCGGCGCGGCAATGGCGATCGCCGCCGCGATGGCCAGGTTGTCGCTCGGCCCCGTCTCGCAGGTCAGCGCCGACCCGACGAATCTGCGCCCGCTCGGCATCGACCGGCTTGACCGCCTGATCGAGCGCACCGCGACCCAGCAAGGCGTCGACCACGTGTCCGGTCTGTGCACCGGCCAGCTTGTCGAGCAGGTCGCGGCTGGGCCGCTCGAAGTTGCGGCGGATGGTCAGCAGCGGCGGATCCTTGATCACGGGTGTTTCCTCCCTGAGTTTGTTGTCAGCTCGTTGTCATCGCGAAAAAATTACCGCTACCCACAAGCCGAAGCCGCGCTCCGGATCGGTGACGGCAAGCTCGACGAGCATCATAGTAGAGCGCGCGCGTCACGAGCTTCCAGCCGACCGCGCACGAGCACATAGGGCTTGAGACCACCGCCCGCCGCATCCACGCAGAAACGCAGCGGGATGCTCCGGCCCGCCGTGACGATCGCCGACGTTGGTGCGAAACACTCAGTCACCGCCATCGGAACGCCCGCTGCCCTGCAGCCGAAGCTGCGCTCGGGGTCCGGTATCAGCCAGCTCGACGAGATCATAATAGAGCGCGCGCGTCACCTAGCGCCTCCAACCGGCCGCGCACCAGCAGATAGGGCTTCAACCCGCCACTGCCGGGCTCGGCCACGAAAGCGCAGCGGATGCCCGGTCCGGCGGTGACGATGTCATCGACGTTGGTGCGAACACACGAGGCGCTGCTCGCGCCCGCTGCCCTGCACCTCCATCTCCACCGCCAGAACGGTGCGATCCTCGACGGCCACGATCCACCTTCTCGACCGGCGTCACGAGGTAATGCTTGCCGTCGGGCATCCTTGCGCAGCACGCCGGCGAACAGTTTGACGCAGCGGCATGCGTCCGATCGGGCTGTTCTGGTACAGCCAACACGCCGTCGGCGCGGATCCTCATGCCGATGTCGCCGCAGTGAGGCGGATTCCATCTCGACCGGGGCCGGCCCCTTGCCTTGCTGAGCCTGCAGCAGCGCCTGCAGTCCGGCGATGCGATTGGCGTCGGCGCGCTCGGCGCATAGCTTACTCCGGGAAGCGCTCGAGCGGCGGCGCGCGGCCCGGATCGGCCTTGGTGCGGGCCACGTTCATCATCATGGCGAGCAGGCTGTAGTAGCCGTTGACGCCGGTCAGATCGATCACGCCCGGCTCGCCGAACAGTTGCAGGGCCCTCGCATAGGTCTTGTCGCTGACCCGCCGGGTGCGATGCAGCTCCATCGAGAAGTCGTAGGCGGCCGCCTCGTCCTCGGCCATGCCATCCGGCGCCGCCGACCCTCGGCACATGGCCTCCGATAATCGGCTTGGCCAGCCCCGCCTCCAGCGCGAAGCCGTAGTGGTAGGACCACTCGTACTGCTGCGTCCACTCGCGGGCTGTGATCAGGATCACCATCTCGCTCACGCGTTTGGGAAGTACATTACGAAACCGTAAGTAGTCACCCATGGCTTTGGCCCGCAGCATGACCTCGGGCGATCGCAACATGACCCGCGAACGGTCCCCGCTGACTGCATGGCCGCAGCCCTGGCTTGAACTCATCGGCCGCCTTTTCTGCTCGGCGGTCCACTTGTCCGGGCTCAATAGGCAGCATGCGTTCACTGGTCGCCATCTTGCGTCTCACCCTTACCCTAGCCGGAAGGTCCCTGCCGGCACGCCCGGCCAGCCAGAGGTCGGCCTATGAATCGGGCCGCTTGCCGGAATACTGGAGGCGCTTGCGCATAGGTGTTCATATTGTGACCATTTTTACCAACAGAGTTTCGCATTTGCCGCACCGCAGCGTATAACCTGAGGCTCCAGTGACAACACTCACCCAAACCGACGACGCCATCGTCGGCCGCATCGAGGCGGCCGGCGAGCGCATCCAGCGTGTACAAAAAGCCGCTTCCGCCGTCATCTTCGGCCAGGACCAGGTGATCGAGCGCACGCTCGTCACCATCCTGGCGGGCGGCCACGGCGCTGCTGATCGGCGTGCCCGGCCTCGCCAAGACGCTGCCTGGTCGAGACGCTGGGCAACGTGCTCGGGCTCGACGCCAAGCGCATCCAGTTCACGCCCGACCTGATGCCCTCCGACATCATCGGCATCGAAGTGCTGGAGGACGACGCGCGGCGGCCGACGCAGCTTCCGCTTCATCAACGGGCCGATCTTCGCCCAGCTGCTGATGGCCGACGAGATCAACCGCGCCAGCCCCAAGCACGCAGTCGGCGCTGCTGCAGGCGATGCAGGAGCATCACGTCACGGTGGCCGGCGCAGCGCCACGACGTGCCGCGCGCCGTTCCACGTGCTGGCGACGCAGAACCCGCTCGAGCAGGAAGGCACCTATCCGCTGCCCGAAGCCCAGCTCGACCGCTTCCTGCTGCAGGTCGACGTCGGCTATCCGGACCAGGGAGCCGAGCGGCGCATGCTGTTCGCCACCACCGGCAACCGACGAACGCGCGGGTAGAGCCGATCCTCAGCGCGCAGGAGCTGATGGGCATCCAGCGGCTCGTGCGCCAGCTGCCAGTGCCCGACAAGGTGGTCGAGGCGATCCTCAAGCTCGCCCGCTCGGCGCGTCCCGGCACCGGCGTCGGCGGCGAGACCGACCGGCTGATCGCCTGGGGCCCCGGCCCCCGCGCCAGCCAGGCCCTGATGCTGGCCGTGCGCGCCAAGGCGACTGATCGACGGCCGGCTGGCGCCCTCCGTCGACGACGTCGATCGCGCTGGCCGAGCCGGTGCTCAAGCACCGCATGGCGCTGACCTTCGCAGCGCGCGCCGAAGGCGAGACGGCGACGAGCGTCATCAATCGTTTGGCAGCAGCGCTGGAGTAATAAGCGAGTGGCGCGCAGGCACCGCGGCAGCGCGCCACGGACCGCAACAGATCGGCGGCCGGCACGACGAGCGTGTCTCGCGCTCGAGGGCGAAGCTCAAGCGCTCGCCGACCGTCTGCCCGACCTCGCTGCTCGAGGCGCTGCGCGTCGCCAATACGGTCGCGCACGGCATCCACGGTCGCCGCCGCGCCGGCACCGGCGAGACCTTCTGGCAGTTCCGCCAGTTCAACCAGGCGAGCGACGCCGCCACGCATCATCGACTGGCGGCGCTCGGCCAGTCCGACCATCTCTACGTGCGCGAGCGCGAATGGGAGGCGGCACACACCTTCTGGCTCTGGCCGGATGTATCGCCCTCGATGGCCGTTCCGCAGTCATCTGGCGCAGACCACGCAAGCGCGATCGCGCCGTGGTGCTGACACTGGCACTTCGCCGAGCTGCTGGTGCGGGCCGGCGAGCGCATCGCCCTGATGGGCGTGACGCCGCCGCTGACCGAGCCGCAAGGCACAGCGCACGTATCGCCGAGGCGCTAGCCACGCACGAGGCCGATCCCGCCTCTGCAGGGCAGCCTGCCGCCGGCGGCACGCCTCGAGCCGCTTCTCGACCGCGCTGCTGTTCAGCGATTTCCTCGATCCGCCGCAGGCCGATCGCCGCAGCGCATCAACGAGCTGGCCGAAGGCGGCGTCAGCGGCCATCTCGTCCAGATCCTCGATCCGGCCGAGGAGACGCTGGCCTTACGAGGGGCGCATGGAGTTCCGCGCGCCCGAAGGCGGCGAGCGCTGGATCGCCGACCGCGTCGAGACACTGCGCCCCGCCTATCAGAAGAAGCTCGCCGCGCATCCGCGCCGAGATCACGCGAGGCGGCGAGCCGGGTCGGCTGGTCGTTCCTGGTGCATCACACCGACCGGCCGGCCGCCGAGCCGCTGCTGGCGCTCGATCATGCGCCTGCAGGGACTGGCCGGCGACTATCGCTGGAGGCCGGAAGAGTCGGGCTGCGGAGGGCGCACCATGACGCTCGGCCCAATCGCGTTCCTCAGTCCGTGGCTGCTGGCCGGCGCCGCTGGCGCTGCCGGTCATCTGGTGGCTGCTGCGCACCGTCGCCTCCGCAACCGCGGCGCCTGGCCTTCCCGCCGACCCGCATCCTGGTCGGCATCGAGAACCGCGAGAGAGACGCCGGCGCAGACGCCCTGGTGGCTGACGCTGATCCGCATGGCGGCAGCCGCGCTCGTCATCCTGGCGCTGGCCGAGCCGGTGCTCAATCCCGAACCGCGACAAGGCGCTCGGCGGCTCGGGCCCGGTGGTGCTGGTCGTCGACAACGGCTGGGCGGCCGCCGCGCAGTGGTCGGCGCGCACGTTCCTGATCGAGCGACTGATCGCCGAGGCCGAGGGGCAGAGCCGGCCGGTGATGATCGTGCCGACCGCCAATGCCACGCGCAGCATCAGCCTGAAAGTTGAGGCGCCGACGCTGGCCCGCTCGACGGCTACCGCCCTGCAGCCGCAACCGTTCGCGCCCGACCGCATGGCGCGCCGTCGAGGCGTTGGCTGCGAGCGCTGCGCGACAAGGCGCAACGGTCGTCTGGCTCGCCGACGGCATCGACCACGACGGCCAGACGACGGCGACTTTGCCGAGCGGCTGCAGGAGCTGGCCGGCGGCGGTTTCTCGGTCGTCGACACGCGTCCCGGCTGTCGAGGCGCTCGCCACTTCGGCCGGCGTCGCCGCCGGAGGACGTCTGGAAGCGCAGGTGCTGCGCGCCGAGGGCGGATCACGCGCTGGCGTCCTGCACGCGGTATCGGCGCGCGGCCAGCGTCTGGGCGAGACGGCCTTCACGCTGGGCGACGGCGAGACGCGCGCGCTCGGCCACCTTCGACTTGCCGCTCGAGCTCAGGAACCAGGTGACGCGCGTGGAGATCGCCGGCGAGCGGCTCGGCCGGCGCCGTCAACCTGCTCGACGCGCGCTCGCAGTGGCACCGGGTCGGCATCCTGTGCCAGCGACGTCGCGCGAGGAGGCGCAGCCGCTGCTGGCGCCGCTCTACTACATCGAGCGCGCGCTGGCGCCTGTTCTCGCGAGATCGCCAAGAGCGAGGATGCCAATCTGCGCCTCCGCCATCGACAGCCTGATCAAGCGCAACGTCTCCGTGCTGATGCTGGCCGACATCGGCACGCTGCCGCCGGCGAGCATCAAGGAGCGCGTCGCCCAGTGGGTGAAGAAGGGCGGCGTGCTGGTGCGCTTTGCCGGCCCGCGCCTGGAGAAGGGCGGCGATGATCTGCTGCCGCGTCGCCTGCGTCTCGGCAGGCCGCACGCTGGGCGGCGCTCTGTCTTGGCGCAACGCCCAGCAGCTTGCCGCCTTTGCCGACGACAGCCTGTTCGCCGGTCTGCGCGCCGAGCGCCGACGTGCTGGTCAGCAGCCAGGTGCTGGCCGATCCCGCCGGCGCTCGGTCCCGACGTGAAGGTGTGGGCGCGCCTGAAGGATGGCACGCCGCTGGTCACCGCCGCCAAGCGCGGCGATGGGCAGCTGGTGTTCTTCCACGTCACCGCCAACTCGGACTGGTCGAACCTGCCTCTGTCGGGTCTGTTCGTCGAAATGCTGCGGCGCATCGCCAGTCTCGGGCAATCTGAGCGGCGGCACGTGACTCGCTGGCGGGCGACGGCAGCGGATGCCGGCACCACGCCTGCGGCCGACGTGCTGGCGCCGCTGCAGGTGCTCGACGGCTTCGGCCTGCTCAAAAGCCCGTCGGCGACCACGCGCTATCTCCGCCGTCAAGATTCCCGATGCCAAGCCGAGCGCCGAGAACCCGCCCGGCTACTATGGGCCTGCCGGAGCCCCGCGCGCCCTCAACCTGCATGACGCACAAGAGCCTGGTCAAGCCAATGCCCTCGCTGCCGCTCCGGCGTCGATCGCCGCGCCTATGAAAGCGACACCGCCCGCCCCTTGAAGCCGCAGCTGCTCAGCCGCCGCGCTGACGCTGCTGTTCGCCGACATCCTGGCCGTCCTGCTGCTGCAGAGCAGGTGGCGCCCTGCTTCGGCCGCCGCGTCGGCAGGGCTGGAGCCGCCGTGCTCGCTCGTGCTGGCGATCGGCGCAGCGGCCTACGCTGCACGGCATCGCCGGCCGGGGCGCAGAACGGCCACCGGCCAAGCCGCAGGCCCGAGCGATGCGCGCGCCATCCAGGCGACCGCCAAGGTCGACTTTCGGCTACGTCGTCTCGGGCGATCGCGACCACCGACCAGACCAGCCGCCAAGGCCTGATCGGGCTTGGCAAGTTCCTCATCGCGCGACGGCCGTCGAGCCCGGCGAGCCGTATGCGGTCAACATCCTGACCGACGAGGTCGCCCTTCTACCCCATCCTGTACTGGCCGGTGCTGTCCAGCGCCAAGCCGCTGTCCGGATGCCACGCTCGCCAAGATCGACGCCTATCATGAAGCAGGGCGGCATGATCATCTTCGACACCAAGGACTTCGGCCAGGGCGTGCCGACCGGCTTCACCATGCGTGGCGACGGCACCCCGCTGCAGCGCCTGCTCGGCAATCTCGACATCCCGCGCCTGGAGCCGGTGCCGGAGAACCACGTGCTCACCAAGTCGTTCTACCTGCTGCGCAGCTTCCCGGACGCTGGGACGGCGGGCAGCTCTGGGTGCAGGCCGAGGCACCCGCCGACAGCGAGCAGGCCCGGCAGGCCCGCCGCGTCGACGGCGTCAGCTCCATCCTGATCACCTCCAACGACTTCGCGGCGGCCTGGGCGCTCGATGACCGCAACCAGCCGCTCTATCCGGTGGTGCCGGGCGGCGAGCGGCAGCGCGAGATGGCCTTCCGCACCGGCGTCAACATCGTCATGTATGCACTGACCGGCAACTACAAGACCGACCAGGTGCACGTGCCGGCCATCCTCGAAAGGCTGGGGCAGTGATGGGGTCGGCAAGCCGACTGGAAACTGTGCAGGCCATGAGCAACTGGTCGATCGACATCGCGCCGATGGTGCCGGCCCCGCTGTTCTGGGCAGGCGTCGCGCTGGCCGTGGCGATGGTGGCGCTGCTGCTGGTACGCCGCAGCCGCGGCGCGCTGCTGCGCGCGCTGTCGCTGGCGGCGCTGCTTGCTCGCGCTCGCCAATCCGACGCTGCGCCAGGAAGAGCGCGAGAGCCTGGCCAACATCGCCATCGTCGTGCTCGACGAGAGCCCGAGCCAGAGCATCGCCGGACGCCCCGAGCAGGCACAGGCCATCAAGCAGCGAGCTGGAGACCAGCTCGGCGGCATCAACAATCTGCAGATACGCTGGGTTTCCTCATCGCGGCCGACCGGCGAGGCAGCCTCGCGGCACGCACCTGTTCACCGACCTCAACTGCGGCGCTCGCCAACACGCCGCCCGACCGGCTGGCCGGCGTCATCATGATCACCGACGGCCAGGTGCACGACGTGCCGAACTCGCCGCGCGCGCTGGGCTTCGACGCGCCCGTGCACGCGCTGCTGACCGGCAAGCCCGGCGAATACGATCGCCGCATCGAGATCATCAAGCGCCCCGCGCTACGGCATCGTCGGCGAGAAGAAGGAAAACTGCGAGCGTCCGCAGGGTCCCGAGATCGCGCTGGCGGCGAGCGCAACATCCAGTTCCGCGTGGTCGAGGAAGGCCGCCGGCCGCCGCCGGGCGACACCGTGCAGGTGCGCATCCGCCGCGAAGGCCGCAGCGACGAGCTGCGCCGCGTACAGATCGGCCGCATCGTGACGGCAGAGATGGACTTTCCGCACGCCGGCCAGAACATCGTCGAGATCGAGGCCGAGGCGCGCGCCCGGCGAGCTGACCTCGGTCAACAACCGCGCGGTGATCGTCGCCGAGGGCGTGCGCGAGAACCTGCGCGTGCTGCTGGTCTCGGGCGAGCCGCACGCCGGCGAGCGCACCTGGCGCAACCTGCTGAAGCTCGGACGCCGCCGTCGACCTCGTGCATTTCACCATTCTGCGTCCGCCGGAGAAGCAGGACGGCACGCCGATCAACCAGCTGTCGCTGATCGCCTTCCCGACGCGCGAGCTGTTCGCCGGAGAAGATCAACAGCTTCGACCTGATCATCTTCGACCGCTACCAGCACCGCGACATCCTGCCGCTGCTCTATTACGAGAACATCGCCCGCTACGTCGGAGCAGGGCGGCGCGCGTGCTGGTCGCTGCCGGCGACGACTTCGCCGGCGCCATGAGCCTGTACGCGCACGCCGCTGTCGGTGGTGCTGCCGGCCGCTCCGACCGGTCGCGTGCTCGAGCAGCCCTTCAAGGCCAAGCTGTCAGCCGATCGGCAACAAGCATCCGGTCACGCGCGGCCTGCCGGGCTCGGAGGCAACGATCCAGCCAAGCCCGCCTGGGGCCGCTGGTTCCGGCATGGTCGACGTCGATGCCGAGCCGCGGCCGACGTCGCTGATGAACGGCGCCGAGAACCGGCCGCTGCTCGCTGCTCGACCGCACGGGACGCAGGCCGCGTGGCGCTGCTGCTGTCCGATCATGCCTGGCTGTGGGCGCGCGGCTACGAGGGCGGCGGACCGCACACCGACCTGCTGCGCCGCCTGGCGCACTGGCTGATGAAGGAGCCCGATCTCGAGGAGGAGCGGCTGCTGGCCTCGACGCGAGGCCTCAAGCTCACCATCGAGCGCCGCTCGATGGAGGACAGTGTGCCGGTCGTGCAGCTGTCCGCACCCGGCGGCGAGACCACCGATGTCACGCTCGATAAGGCCGGCCCGGATTATGGCGCAGCACGGTCGATGTGCGGGCGCCGGGCCTCTACAAGATGCAGAGCCAGTCCCCATCCGGCCGGCTGACCGCCGTCGCCCATGCCGGCATCGAGGATGCGCGCGAGATGAGCGAGGTCACGGCCACCGATCTGAAAATGAAACCGCTGAGCGATGCCACCGGCGGCGGCGTCTTCTGGACACGCGGCAACGGCCTATTGGCCAGTGACACCGCCGTCGACGTGCCGCGCATCTCGATGCTCGCCAATGCCCGCGTGCTGGCGGGCTCGGGCTGGCTCGGCCTGAAGGATCGCGAAGCCTACGTCACGCGCGGCGTCAAACTGATCCCAATGTTCAACGCGCCTCGCTGGCGCTGGCTGCGCTGCTAGCCCTGCTCGCGGCCACCTGGTGGCGCGAGGGGCGGTAGGACCAAAGGGTCAAAACAAGTTCTGGTCGACGCATCCGCAATGGGAGTTTCACCCCGCGCGTCGATAACACTGTCCTGGGACGGAAATAGATCAGCCTATGACCTACTGCCGATTGCGCGTGACAGCGGCGGTCTGCATACCCAGGCACGCCGACGGGCCGCCCAGCAGGGGATATCGGCATTGCCGAGTCCCAGGTCGGGAAATCGTAGCGAAGGCTGGCCGTTCGCCGACATCGACTACCTGCAGAGCCAATCCGCACTTGGGACAAACGCGCCGCCCGATCGCGGGCGCGGCCGCGTCAGCATCCAAACTCATCTTGTGCATGATCGTGCGCCTCGCAACGCTGGCAAAACACGCGGGCCCCGTCTTGCGCTACTGCAATACTAGTATCTATCCTTATGAGCAATGGCCAGTAGCCAAAAGGAGCCCTGAGTGTGGCCGGGTGGCCATGCTCTCATGCACTATTGCATGGTTGGAGGCACAGTTTTGCGAAAGCCAATGACATAGTTTCTGGCAGTCAACACTTGGCCGAGCAATCGCGCCGGCTGCGCCAACCTTTCTCTTCGTTAGGGTCGTCTCCTGCCTCCGCGCCTGGGGATAGCCTCGTTCGCGCCCGGCCGACTCGGATTATCGTCATCGGATATGGCCCTGTTGCCCGTGCTGGCCATCGTTTCAGCCGTCCAGGACCGCGCACATGAACCTTCTCTTTCACATCGTCTATGCGCTGGCGCATGCGTCCGGCACGCACCACAAACTGGCGCTCGATGCGCTGCGTCATCTGAAATGCATGGATGCCGACCTGTGGCAGCGGCTGTTCCTGGCCAACGCCAAGATCTATCTCGACGGCTCGAAGGCGCCGGACAAGGAGTTCAAGGACTTCAAGAACCATGTGCTGCATACGCGCGACGGCTACTGGGGCGGCGCACCGGACAAGGTCCGCAGCTGGTATCAGCACCTGGTGGAGGCGCTCACCCTGCAGGACTGGCAGACGGCGGTGTATTGCGCGGGCGTGCTCAGCCACTACTACACGGATCCGCTGCATCCCTTCCACACCGCCCAGTCCGAGGCCGAGAACAACATCCACCGCGCGGTGGAGTGGAGCATCTCCAAGGCCTACGACGAGATCTACGCGCTCGGCAAGAGGCGAATTCGACAGGGTCGACGTCGATATCCCGAACGACCCCAACTGGCTGGCGCAGCTGGTCTGGCAAGGGCGCCGAGATGGCCAACGGCCAGTACGAGAAGCTGATTGCCCACTACGACATCCAACGCGGCATATCAGATCCCGCCAGCGGGCTTGGATCAGGTGGCAAAGCGCATCGTCTCGCGGCTGATCTGGTACGCAAGCATCAGCTTTGCGGCGGTGCTGGATCGGGCCATCGATGAGTGCAACATGCACCCGCCGGAGATCGCGCTGCTGCCCGCTACGCTGCTGGCCACCGTGCAGGTGCCTATCAAGGTGCTGACCAGCGCATCGCCGACGCCGAGGAGCGCCGGCAGGTCGAGCGCATGTACGATGAGCTGATCGCCACCGGCACGGTGGAGAAGACCTTGCCCGAGGACGACCGCACGGTGCAGGACCTGCACGCGGCTGAGGTCCTGATCAAAAAAGCCGCCCAAACCCGAGCCTTCCAAGGTGCTTCCCCTTCGTTCCGCGCGATCGTGTCGTGACGCGTATCGATCAGCGTCGCGCCGCGGCTACGACCGGCAGCAACGTCGTGCAACTGGCCCCTCGCCCGGCCTTGCGGCCCGCCTCCGCGCCTGTCGAACTGCCGGCCCGCCGCCAGGCCGGCCTACGAGGCCGTGCATGCCGCCCTCGACAAGCCGGACAACTCCCCGGCTCCAATATCGCGCCCGAAAGCCGGACTGACCGAGCGGCTGGATCAGGGTGACGGCTGCGCCCCTGAAGCCGAGAGAGCGCAAGGCCAATCTTCGCGCCGTCGAGGAGCGGACGGCCGAGCCGCCGCTTCTACCTGTCGCTCGATCAGGACGTCGTGGATGGACCATCGATCGGGCCCAAGACGGCAGAGCGGTCTATCCGCACGGCATCAAGACCGTGCGTGATCTCATCAAAGCTGGAGCCGGCGGCACTTGCGGTGCTGATGGATGCCCGTGGCGTCACTGCGGAAACCGTCACTGCCTGGCAGGATCAGGCGCAATTGGTCTGCACGGTGCCGGGTTTGCGCGGCACCCATGCCCAGCTCCTGGTCGGGGGCTGGATACATCAGCGGCCAAGCTATCCGCGGCCAGCCGATGCCGACAAGCTTTGCGCCGACGTGCTGGCCTACGCCGGCGTCCACGCGGCCGGGCAGCGCTTGCTTCGCAACGGCGATCCTCCCGATATCGAAAAGATCAAAGGCTGGCTGGATGCCGCCCAGAGCGTGCGGGCAGCCTGACTTTGCCGGGTGCTCGATACCACAGGCGGGCGCCGCAAGGCTGCCGCCCTTGTGCTTGCTCGCTCGACCCTCAGTGCCCGTAGAACTCGGCGAACACCTGCGAAGCGGCTGCGTCCGCCGACCGGCCGCGTGCCGACTGGCGGTAGCGATAGGCGGCTGCATCGGCCATCGGACATGGCCATCCACAACGCGCGGCAGCTTGGCCGTGAGTGAGCCGGCGGCGTGGTCGCCCTTGCTTTCGGGATAGAAGTCGAGCGCGTCGTCGAAGCTGGAAATGGTGCTCATGATCATCACTCTCTGCCTGCCAGGTACTTGATGGCGCCCCTTGTGCGTTGCCACATGGCATATGGTGTGCCACGCTGCGTCGCAACAACAGTTCCGAATGTTGGCCATGCGCATCCGGCATGGGTTGATAGCGCAGGTTTGCCACGCTTACGCTCGAGGCATGCAGGATCGCCGCAATCCGGATCGCAAAAGTCTCCCCGGAACTCCTCTCCCGGACCTGATGGCGCAGGTCGACGCCATCTTCTTCGAGGCGAGCTACGCGGACCTTCCCGCCCGGGTCGGAGCGGGATGCGTTCCGCGAGCGCTGGCTTGGCCGCTACATGCGCGGCGGCAGCGACGCCGTGTTTCTGGCAATCCGAGGGCAAGGCGACGGTCGCAGGCTACCTGGTGGGCGCCGTGCAAAATCCCGCTCTGCAGGATCGCTTCGCCGACATCGGCTACTTCCGCACGGATTCGCCGAGTTGTGCCGGCTTTTCCCGCCCACCTGCACATCAACCTGGCCCCGGCCTTCCGCAGCCGGGGCGTTGGCGCCCGACTGATCGACGCATCTCGCCGACTACGCCGCCCGCCAGGCGCCGCGGGCATGCACATTGTCACCGGCGCCGGCATGCGCAACGTCCGCTTCTACGAGCGCTGCGGCTTCGCACAGCGGGCGCAACGATCTGGAACGGGCATGAGGTCGTCTTTCCTCGGACGCGCCCTCCATGCGCCCCAGGATCAGGCATCGGCCAGCATGGCGATAACGCGCGGCATCGCTGAGTGGCCTGCGCTTCAGCAGCGGCCGCATCGTATAATTGCCGACCATTTGCCGGCCCGCATGATGTACGCTGCTGTCCTGCGCCATTGACGCTGCGACAGGGCCAACGCCAGCAATGACAGGGTGAACACGCGCAAGAGATGCATCATACGCCGACCTCCAATGCTGTCGGAGGCCGAGTAGCAGCCGCCTGTGCACGCACGATGCCGGCGGTCAACCATTCGCGAGAGCGAGGAAGTCCAGCGCTCCGTGGGCGATAAGCACCGGCCACAGCCCTGCGTGCGCAGTAGAATATCGTGAACACAAGACCGACCAGCCCGATCGAGAGCAGCCCCACCGGTCCTTGATAGGTGTGAAAGCTTAGGCGCACGAGGAGCGAGGCCGCCACGGCAACAACCGGCCCGCGCCGCTTAGCCAGAAACGGAAGCATGTAGGCGCAGAGAAACAACTCCTCAAACAGCGGATTGATGATGGAGACGCGGCCAGGATGCCGGGCCAGCTCAGGCCTCGCGCCCGCTGCTGCTGGCCCCGCAGTGTCAGCGGGCGCGAACAGCAGCCACGGCAGCGCCCAGACGGGTGGTGCTTCGCAACCGCCAGGCCGATGCGCCATGGCAAGCTCGCGCCCCGACGGATAGGCCGCGAAATGCTCGACACTCCAGCCACGCACACGCAGGAACCAGCCGAGCGCCAGCAGCAGCATTGCCTCCTCGAGAACGACGAAACGCGGAGATCCCGTCCTCCGTGAGCTGCACCGGCCCGAGCGGCCGGCCAAACCGCCGAGCGCGACCCACAGCGACGATGGCTGTGGGGAGGGCAAATGCTACCCCCACAACGATGCAAAACTCCGCTGCCGGCGGAGAGCGCACCTCGCATGCTGCTCCAGCTTGCGCACCCGCCAAATCTCCATTGTCCAGCCCGACATATTGTGTTCGGCCCGCCCGGTGTGCACAAGTCGCGCATGCGCACCGGGATCGGCCGATTTGCGAAGCCGCGTCAGCGAAGTAGAGTTGAGCGCAGGCGAGGAAGCGACGACCAATGGCGGCAGACACCTACGACTACATCATCGTCGGGGCGGGCGACGGCGGGGTGCCTGCTGGCCAACCGGCTGTCCGCCGACCCGAGCGTGCGCGTGCTGCTGCTGGAAGCCGGCGGCAAGGACAACTACCACTGGATCCACATCCCGGTCGGCTACCTCTACCTGATGGGCAATCCGCGCACCGACTGGGGCTTCAAGACGGCCGCCGAGCCGGGCCTCAACGGCCGCAGCCTCGCCTATCCGCGCGGGCAAGGTGCTGCGGCGGCTGCTCGTCCATCAACGGCATGATCTACATGCGCGGCCAGGCGCGCGACTACGACACTGTGGCGGCAGATGGGCAACCCCGGCTGGGCCTGGGACGACGTGCTGCCCTACTTCAAGCAGCACCAGGACCAGTGGGCGCTGAACCGGACGCCTTCGAGGCGGGCGCTTCGACGACCTGCACGCGCGCGGCGGCGAGTGGCGCATCGAGCTGGCGCGCATCCGCTGGGAGATCCTGGACGCGTTCCGCGACGCGGCGGCGGAGGCCGGCATCCCCAAGGTCGAGGACTTCAACCGCGGCGACAACGAGGGCTGCGGCTACTTCCACGTCAACCAGAAGACCGGCGTGCGCTGGAACACGTCCAAGGGCTTCCTGCGGCCCGTGCTGCACCGGCGCAATCTTGCAGGTCGAGACGCACGCCCATGGTCGAGCGGCTGGTGCTCGACGGCAAGCGCGTCACGGGCCTGGTGCATGCGCCAGCACGGCGCAGCAGCGCACCGTGCGGCGCGGCGCGCGAGGTGATCCTGGCCGCCGGCGCCATCGGCTAGCCCGCAGATCCTGCAGCTGTCGGGCATCGGCCCCGGCGCCGTGCTGCAGCCGCTCGGCATCGACGTGCGGCACGAGCTGAACGGCGTGGGCGAGAACCTGCAGGACCACCTGCAGATCCGCTGCGCCTACAAGGTCACGCGGCGTCAAGACCATGAACGAGCGCTACCAGAGCCTGGCTGCAGCGCGCCGGCTTCGCCGCGCAGTATGCGCTGACCGCGGCGCGGGCCGATGACCATGGCGCCCTCCCAGCTCGGCGCCTTCGTCGCGTCGGATGCCAGCCGCGACACGCCCAACCTGCAGTATCACATCCAGCCGCTCACGCTGCCCAAGTTCGGCGAGCCGCTCGATCCGTTCCCGGCCTTCACCGCGAGCGTGGCCAACATCCGCCCGACCAGCCGCGGCTTGGTGCGCATCACCGCGCCCGATCCCGACGCGCATCCCGAGATCCGGCCGAACTATCTCTCGACCGCCGAGGACCGGCACGTGGCGGCCGAGGCCGATCGCGCGTGACGCGCAGCATCGTGTCGATGCCGGCGCTCGCCAAGTACCAGCCCCGAGGAGTTCCGCCCCGGCCTCGAGTTCCAGAGCGACGAGGAGCTGGCGCAAGGCCGCCGGCGACATCTCCACCACCATCTTCCACCCCGTCGGCACCGCCACGCATGGGCAGCGACGAGACGGCCGTGGTCGATCCGCGCCTGCAGCGTGCGCGGCCTCGCAGGGCCTGCGCGTCGCCGACGCCTCCGTGATGCCCACCATCACCTCCGGCAACACCAACGCGCCGACCCTGATGATCGCCGAGAAGGCCGCGGCGATGATCGCTCGAAGACGCGCGCGGCCTGAGCCCATTCAAGCCTTGGGCTGCCCACGGCGCGCACTGCCCCTGGGACTTAGTATCCGCGGTCCCACGGCCCGATCAACCACGACTGGTAGGCTGGCCCGCGTCGGCGCAAGCCCGACACCATGACCCCACGACAGCCCGTCAGCGCCGGCGATCACCCCGCCACGAACGTCCGAACTCGACCGGCTCTTGACATTGCCGCACACTAATATGGTAGTGCTCTAGAGGGCAGGGAGGAACAACAAAGCGATGCAGCGCTATGCCGGCGCAGATCGGGACGTGCTGCTGCCCATGCGGCGACAGACCATCGGCGTGCAAATCCGCGCAATTCTGCGTCGCGAGATCATCAATGGGTCAGCTTGCTGCCGCGCAGCCTCGCTGTCGGAGCAGGACGCTCGTCGCAGCGCTTCGGCGTGTCGCGCACGCCGGTGCGCGAGGCCCTCATCAAGCTTGCCGAGGAGAATTTGGTCGAAACCTACCCGCAGTACGGCACATTTGTTGCGCCCATCAAATTGCGCGACGTGTTCGACAGCCAGTTCGTGCGCGAGGCGCTCGAATGCGCCGCCATCGAGCGGGCCATCGAGAAGCGATCGACGCCGCACAGGCCAAGGCGCTCGCATCGCGATCCTCGATCGGCAGCGTGCCCTGCACCGCGCCAGCGACAGCGACGGCTTCTTCGAGGCCGACGAGCGCATGCACGCGCTGATCATGGAGATCGCCAGGCCATCCGCAGGCTTGGCGCCAGGTCGAGAACGCCAAGGCGCAGATGGATCGAGTGCGCTGGCTCACCTTCCGGCATGCCGCAAGAAGCTGTCGTCGGTTATCGCCGAGCATAGTGCCATCGTCGAATCGCCTGATCGACCGCGACCAGGCTGGCGCGATCGAGGCCATGCGCGTGCACCTGCGCGGACTGTTCAGGTCCGTCGAGATCCTGAAGAAGCGAGAACGCCAGCTATTTCGCCGATGATGCCGCCCAGGCGCCGACGCGCTCCCCCCGCGTGTCAGCATCACCGCCCGCAGGAACCGCCGCGCAATGGCGCCGCGTCCCGCCATCGTGGCAAAGTTGATCCGAAACGAGCCGGCGGCGCGCTGCCAGGGGCGGCGGGATGGCTAGTTTCGCGGCAAGTCGTCAGGTCATCGTACAAATCCGCGGCGATGCCAGCCGGGCAGATCGGACGGAACATGAAAATCACGCAGATCAAGACGTTCCTGATGCAGGCAGGCTCGCCGTCCGATCGCGCGCCTGGGCCTCGGACGGCAAGGGCCATCAGACCGGGTCTCGCAACTGGCTGTTCGTCAAGGTCTACACCGACGAGGGCATCTACGGCGTCGGCGAGTGCTCGCGGCTGGCCGCGCGTGATCGAGACGGCGGTGCGTGACCTGGCCGGCATTCTCGTCGGCGAGGACCCGGCGCGACATCGAGAAGCTCTGGCAGAAGATGATGGTCGCCCAGATGGCGCACGGCGTCACCGGCGTGGTCGGCGCGGGCGCCATGAGCGGCATCGACATGGCGCTGTGGGACATCAAGGGCAAGGCGCTCGAACACGCCGGTGTGGAACCTGCTCGGCGGACAGGTGCGCGACCGCGTCCGGCATCTATGTCGCATGCCTCCGCGCCGGACGTGGCGCTGGAGCTCAAGCGGCGCGGCATCACCGCGGTCAAGACCGGCGGCGTGCGCGATCCGCTGCACAAGGTGCGCCGCCATTCGCGAGGCCGTCGGCGACGACGTGGACATCATGGTCGACCTGCACGGCCCGCCATGGATGACGCCCGAAGGACGCGATCGTGCTCGGCCGGGCGCTCGGAGCCCTACCACCTGCTGTTCCTCGAGGATCCGGTCGCGCCGGAGAACATCGAGTCGCTCGCGCGCGTCTCCCGACGCGGTCGCCATCCCGATCGCCGCCGGCGAGCGCCTGGCCACCATCTGGGGCTGGCGCGCCATGATCGAGCGGGAGATCGTCGACGTCATCCAGCCCGACACCGGGCCGGGCCGGCGGCATCAGCCAGATGAAGAAGCTGGCCGCGCATGGCCGAGGCGCACCACATCATGATGGCGCCGCACTCCGGCACGCTGCGGCCCGGTTGCCGAGTTTGCCGCGCTGCACCTGCTGGCCGCCATACCCAACACGCTGATGCTGGAGCGCATCGAGAACGACTGGCCGGGCCGCAACACGGTCATCTCCGGCGCGCCGCGTTCTCGAGGACGGCCATCTGCTGGTGCCGACCACGCCGGACTGGGCTCGGTGTCGACATCGACGAGGCGCGCCGTCGCCCGCCACCCGAGCGAGCGCAACGTCTCTGATCGCCGGAGGCGGATACGAACCCGGCACCGAAGGAGAGTACGTCTACGTGGCAAACGCGCGTTCGCCGAGCCGCCTATCTCGGTCGCCGCAAACCAGAGAGCGGAATTTCCAGCCCTGGCCGCCGCAATGACGGCCTGAACTGTATGCAGCCTTGAACCGCCTCGCTAACCCGCAGGCACCTCCAGGGAGGACGTATCATGACAGTGAAAATCACGCGTCGCACTGCAATGGCCGGCGTGGCCGGCTCTCGTGGTCGTCGGCCCTGGCGCATTCGCGCAAGGCCTCACGCTGCCGAAGTCACCGGTGACCATCAACGTGGTCGACGTGGCCGGCAACCTCGCGCTCACCAGCAGGCGATCGAGAGCCTACCGCGACAGCCAAGCCCAATCTCGTCTCGCGATCACCTTCAGCAAGGCGCCGGCGCCCGAGCTGCCGGGCAAGATCAAGGCGCAGCAGGATGCGAACCGCGTCGACATCGATCGGCGTGCTGACCGGCATCGACACGCTGTCGGCCGGCGTCGAGCAGAAGCTGTGGATGCCGACTGCTGTCGGACTACGCCGTCCGACGCTGCCGAAGCTCGACGACATCTACCTGCCCGGCGCGCTGAAGATGCAGGGCCTTGCCGCAGAACCAGGGCGTCGTGCGTCGTCTTCTGCCCGGCCGGTCCGCTGCTCGAATACAATGCCCGACAAGGTGAAGACGCCGCCGACCACGGCCGCAAGAGCTGCTCGCCTGGGCCAAGGCAGAACCCGAACCGCTTCCTCTACGCGCGCCCGGCCAATTCCGGCCCCGGCCGCACCTTCATGATGGGCCTGCCCTACATCCTCGGCGACAAGGATCCGACAGGACCCGATCAACGGCTGGGACAAGACCTGGGCCTATCTCAAGGAGCTCGGCGCAGTACATCGAGTACTACCCGACCGGCACCGGCGCGACCATGAAGGAGCTCGGCGAAGGCACGCCGCGACATCATCGCCGATCGCAGATGGGCTGGGACATCAACCCGCGCGTGCTCGGCATCGGTGCCGAAGGAGGCGAAGGTCGCACGCCTTCGAAGGGCTTCCACCTGGGTCATCGACGCCCACTACCTGTGCGTCCCGAAGGGCGTCGCCGAACGAGAAGCTCGCGGTGATGCTCGACCTGATGAACTACCTGCTCACGAAGCCGAAGCAGCAGGCCACTGACCTACGACGAGGGCTACTTCTATCCCGGCCCGGCCGTGAAGGACGTGCCGCTCGTCGATGGCGCCGGCGGAGAGCCAGAAGGCCATCAAGGAATACGGCCGCCCGGAGTACGAGAGGCTGATCAGCGACAACCCGCAGGTGCTGCCGCTTCACCCGACAAGCTCGTCATTGCGTTCCGGCGCTGGGATCGAGCGAGATCGGCTCAAGAAGGAGCGAAGTAAGCATCCACGACGCGCGGCGAGGCGAATATGGCTCCGCCGCTGCTTGCGCTGGCTGCCAGCGTCACGGTGACATGGCCATCCGCCAGCTGCGCCTTTCGACGCGCCTCGCGTCACTTCGACAACGTGAGCCGCAGCGTTCGGCACGCTCAACGCGCTGCAAGGACGTGTCGCCTGACGTCGAGCGCGGCGAGTTCATCGCGCTGCTCGGGCCGTCGGGCTGCGGCAAGTCCACCGCGCTCAACTGCCTCGCCGGCCTGCTGCCGCTCACCGCGCGGCAGCATCTGGCTCGACGAGACGGCGCATCGACCGGCTGCCGCCCGAGAAGCGCGGCTTCGGCATGGTGTTCCAGAACTACGCGCTGTTCCCGCACATGACGCGTGCGCGCGCAACGTCGGCTTCGGCCTGATGATGCGCGGCGTCGGCCGAGGCCGAGATCGAACGCGACGCGTCGACGAGGCGCTCGCGCTCGTGCAGCCTCAGCGCGCCACGGCGGACAAGCTGCCGGGCCAGCTGTCCGGCGGCCAGCAGCAGCGCGTCGCCATCGCGCGCGCCATCGTCATCGAGCCGCCGCTGCGTGCTGATGGACGAGCCGCTGTCGAACCTCGACGCCAAGCTGCGGCTGGAGATGCGCGCCGAGATCCGCCGCATCCACAATCTAGCTCGGCTCGACCACGATCTACGTCACGCACGACCAGGACGAGGCGCTCTCGCTCGCCGACCGCATCGTGGTGCTGCGCGACGGCATGGTGCGGCAGGTCGGCACGCCGGAGGAGCTGTACGCCCGGCCCGCGCATGCCGACGTCGCCGGAGTTCATGGGCTACCACGCCAATCACCGCTGCCCTCGCGCGCGGCAGCCAGCAGAGCAATACGTAACTGAACGAAGTAATAC